>Ga0256405_10004180_pt1 | contig 27672 bp, 26 predicted proteins | sample RumenRJG_02DNA_FD_189096 | JGI IMG/M metagenome (GOLD analysis project Ga0256405, IMG submission 189096) | Bovine rumen microbial communities from Lethbridge, Alberta, Canada - RJG_02 | ecosystem: Host-associated > Mammals > Digestive system > Stomach > Rumen | place: Canada: Alberta... | reverse complement strand
TCTTAGTGTAGTTAGTCATTTCCTTAGCCATATCAGCATCACGGATTACGGACTCTGCACTAGTTACATTCTCGCTAGCAGTAGTCAGGTTAGCCTGAGTGTACTCGAGACGGGATTCTGCGGCACCGATAGAGGTCTGCTGATCAAGAGCCTTCTGAATGGCTGCGTCAAGAGCGTTAATAGCTGCGTTAGCCTTTTCCTGATTACCTACGGACAAAGTGGAACCATCCATCCCCTGGAGGCCAAGAGCAGTAGCCTTCATGTCGGTGAGGCCAACATTGATGGACTGAGCTGCCTTAGTACCAATCTGGAGAACAATGGAGTTGTCCTCAGACTTGTTCTGAGCACGGATAGACTCGTTAAATGCATCCAAAGAAGCATTAGCGGACTTGTTTACATTGCCCTTATTATCGGTAATGTACATGGTGAAGCCAGCAATCTGATTTTCGATACCACTATCATTAGCTACAATAGTAACGCCACTCTCACCGGAAGCGGTGTAAACAGTATTGCTGTTACCATCCAAGCCAATATTGGAGCTAGCACTCGAGAACTTAAGCGCACCAGAAGTCAAGGCAGTAATTGCTCCCTCCAAAGTAGTCGCAGAACCTACCTGCATGGAAGAAGTATAAGTCTTACCATCCTTTACCCAGGAAACAGTCACAGAGTCAGTGCTGTGAATGTTCAGCTTGTCACCATTACGAGCTGCCAACTCAGTCAACTTGGTAGTAGCAACAGTACCAGTACTTAAGCTCTGGTTAGTCATAGCAGTAGTGGTCTGATTGGTCTTCTTGTTGTGGGAACCATCTACCAAGTATTGGCCATTGAAGGTAACGTTGGCGTTGTCATTGATCTGGTCAATAGACTGATCCATTTCCTTCTGGATAGTAGCCCGGTCAGCATCAGTGTTAGTATCATTTGCTGCGCTTACGGCCTTTTCCTTCAAGGTCTTCAGGATTTCCACTGTAGAGCTTACAGCACCCTCAGCAACCTTCATCATTGATCCGCCATTCTGAGCGTTCTGATTGGCCTGATCCAAGGAACGGATCTGAACCCGCATTCTTTCAGAAATAGCATAACCGGAAGCGTCATCAGCTGCGCTGTTAATCTTCATACCGGAAGATACTTTTTCCAAACTCTTCTTCAGAGCGTTGGTGTTCTTGTTCAGAGTGTTCAGAGTGTTAATTGCGGACATGTTGTTCTTTACAACCATAGCCATGATAAATTCCTCCTTGATTTTAAACATTTTCAGGCATCCTTGCCTGTTTTTAACATTTTTGAGTTAAGATGTAGTGTATTTTCTTAACTCATTTTCATCTCTCTGACTATATTATCGGGGCAGGGTAAAAATTTCTTAAATACTTTTTTAATTTTTTTAAAAAAAGAACCGCCCCGAAGGGCGGTCCCAAAAATCATGGCTGATTTTAAGTTGTCTCATCCGATTCTGATTACTGGAGTAAGCTGAGTACGTTGGAGCTGCTCTGGTTAGCCTGAGCCAGCATGGACTGAGCTGCCTGGAGAAGAACGTTGTTCTTCGTGTAGTTGGTCATTTCCTTAGCCATATCAGCATCACGGATTACGGACTCTGCACTAGTTACGTTCTCGCTAGCAGTAGTCAAGTTAGCCTGAGTGTACTCGAGACGGGACTCAGCGGCACCGATAGAGGTCTGCTGATCCAGAGCCTTCTGAATGGCTGCGTCAAGAGCGTTAATAGCTGCGTTAGCCTTTTCCTGGTTACCTACGGACAAAGTGGAACCATCCATACCCTGGAGGCCAAGAGCAGTAGCCTTCATATCGGTGAGACCAACATTGATGGACTGAGCTGCCTTAGTACCAATCTGGAGAACAATGGAGTTGTCCTCAGACTTGTTCTGAGCACGGATAGACTCGTTAAATGCATCAAGGGATGCATTAGCGGACTTGTTTACATTGCCCTGATTATCGGTAATGTACATGGTAAAGCCGGCAATCTGACCTTCAATACCGCTATTCTGGGCTGCAATAGTAATGCCACTTTCACCGGAAGCAGTATAAACAGTGTTGCTGTTGCCATCCAAGCCAATCTTGGAACTGTTTTCGGTAATCTTAAGAGCACCAGAAGTCAAAGCAGTAATAGCGCCCTCCAAGGTAGTGGCAGAACCTACTTGCATAGAAGAAGTATAAGTCTTACCATCCTTTACCCAGGATACGGTTACGGTATCAGTGCTCTGAATGTTCAGCTTGTCACCATTACGGGCTGCCAAAGTAGTGAGAACTGTAGTCTTGGCAGTTGCTGTGGACAAGCTCTGGTTGGTCATAGCAGTGGTAGTCTGATTGGTCTTCTTGTTATGAGAACCATCTACCAAATACTGGCCATTGAAGGTAACGTTGGCATTGTCATTGATCTGGTCAATGGACTGGTCAAGTTCCTTCTGGATAGTAGCACGGTCAGCGTCAGTGTTAGTGTCGTTGGCTGCACTTACTGCCTTTTCCTTCAAAGTCTTCAGGATCTCAACAGTAGAGCTTACAGCACCCTCGGCAACCTTCATCATGGAGCCACCGTTCTGAGCATTCTGATTTGCCTGATCCAAGGAACGGATCTGAACGCGCATTCTTTCGGAAATAGCATAACCGGAAGCATCATCAGCTGCGCTGTTGATTTTCATACCGGAAGAAACTTTTTCCAAGCTCTTCTTCAACGCATTGGTGTTCTTGTTCAGAGTGTTCAGTGTGTTGATTGCGGACATGTTGTTCTTTACAACCATAGCCATAATAAATTCCTCCTTGTTTTGTCTATAGTAGCATCCTTGCTACTAGTAAAATAATATTTATAGAAGCAGCCTGCTGGTTTTATCCACCAGGCTGACACCTATCATAAAACCAAAGCGGAATATCAATATTCTCCGTTAAACATATTCCCAGCAGAAACAAAACTGGTAATATCGTAGGATTTTACTGCCAAATTATTCCGTTTGGACTTATTGAGCCAGGAGCGGGCCTTATACATTATCTGCATATCCATTGGCTTTATCTGCTCCCGCATAGCCTTTCCCTCTGGGGAGTTGGCAAACTTGTGATTAGGCAGTTTTTGCAACATCTCCATCAGGTGTTGACGCTGCTCCACCAAATCCAGAAAGGTATCGATATCCTCTTCACCAATAAATTTCAGTAACTCTTTGGTTACGCCCAGATATTTTTCCCATAGCTCCTGTTCCGTAAACCGCATTTCCCCAGCCATATTAAGATGCTCCCTTTTCCTTCCTGGCCTTTATCATAGCCTGGGCCCAAGCGGACCGCAGTTCCTTAATAATATCCATGCATTCGGTCACTTTTTCCGGAATACTCTTCATGTTGGCTTCCACCAGAGAATTATATACATAATCGTATAGTGGCATCAACTGATGAGCAATTTCATACTGCATATCCAAAGTTACCCGAAATTCATTAATAATATTTTGGGCCTTCTGCAGGGAAGTGTTACACTGTTCCCACTGCTTCTGTTCCATGGCTTCCAGCCCTTCCTTCATAAAACGAAGGCAGCCATCATAGAGCATCAAGGTAAGAGCCTCCGGCGTCGCCGTCATTATCTGCTGGCGCTTATAGGCTTCTGCCGCATTATTCATCATAATACAAATCTCCTAACTATCAGGAAAATGAGTTGGTAATATAGCTAAGTTGCATGCTAATCCGGGAAAGGGCCACTTCCATGGCATCATACCGTTTAAAGAGCTTGTTCTCATAAGCCGTCATCTGGGTTTTGAAGGTACTCATACGAGTCTTCATATCTGTAATCATCTTGCCCAAATAGCTCTGGTCATCGGTTTCCTTGGAAGTACCGGCAATGTCCGAAATCTTGTCCATGTAATTAGTCATCACATTGTACAAACGGTTAGCTACGCCGGTATTAGCATAATCTACTTGCTTTTGGGAATTTGTAATCTTATTTTTGTTGGTAGAACCAGCAATATAACTGCTGTCCTGATCCGAAGCAAATAACTGATATACACAGTCTGGATCTGCAGCCAAGGCCTTCCGGAGCTTGTCCGTGTCCAAAGTAAGATGCCCCTTAATGTTAGTGGAGGTAATACCTATAGCCGACAGGCTGTTATACTCACTGTCCACTGCATCCACCTTGGTATAGATGGCCTCCCGCATAGCACTTACCAAATCACGTATAGTGCTGTTATGATAAAGAAGACCAGATTTAGCCTTTTCATTCCACTTCTCTATCTGCTTCTCCGTCATCTCGTCTTCCTGACGTTTGCTAAGTGGCTTATAATCAGAATACTTCTGTTCGTACAACTTTTCATTCAAGGAATCCAGCAACTTATTGTAGTCATCTACAAAACTCTTTACGTAGTCCACAATTTTATCTGTATCCTGAGTTACACTAATAGTTGTCTTCTGACCTGGCTGAGTTTTATCCAGGAAAGTGTAGGTCACACCAGCAACCGTCAGCTTATTGGTATCATTATCGTAGGTCTTACCATCAATCTTCACAGAAGCGTTGGTCCCCGCCCAAGTGTGCTTCTGACCTGCCTTTTCCTTGGCATCAATGGACTCCTCAGTTTCAGCGACGCCTCCCATTTTTGAGACTAAAGCACTACCTAGCTCATCACCGCCGGCTAATATAACATCACCAGCAGAATTTTTCAAGCTAAATTTTCCAGTAGCAGCATCATATGCCGCTATAAAACCAGCCTTCCCATCAAGCTTGGATGCTAAAGTACTGAAATCAGCCTTGATTGTGAAATTACCACTATTATCAGCATCAAACAAGTCTTTATAAGTAAATGATACCGTTGTTGGCTCGCCTGTTCCATCGCCCACCTTTAAGCTAAAGGCTACATCGTCAGCAGATACAGTGTCAACACTGCCATCTGCCTTTCTAACAGACAATGAACCATCAGTATTTTTTATAGCAGTGAGGCCTAAAGCATCTGCCAAGCTATTAGTTTCTTCAGAACTGGTTCCTTTTACGCGAGTGATACCATTGGATGTCTTGTAGGCCATAGATGTTGCATCACCTGGGACAAGAGTACTTGCAAAAGCCGATACATCCACCTTGGAACCGTTCGGATTAGTAATTTCTATAGAACCATTTGGATTCAGAAGACCAAATTTTCCATTTTCATAACTAGCCGTTATACTTAACCCCGCACTGGAAGCTGCGTCATTTATTCTAGTGGCTAGAACACTCAAATTATTAGATGGATTAGGTAAATCTACATCCATACCACTTGAAATTGGTGTACCGTCTACGTATATATTACGGCCTGGTGCATGTTCTAAGGCAGAATAATCAACAATATCACCAAATTTTAGTGTTACTGACGTGGTATGATTACCATCACTAATGTTAAAGCTAAACAAATCACTTCCATCATCCACGATCTCTTGATTTTTACCACTCTGGGTGGCTATTGGATTATTGGAACTGTCTCTAACCTCTAAATCGTATGTATCACCATTAATTTTATGCAAATTGGTATGCAATCCAAATATAGTTGCTAAATCCTGGCTATTACTTACAGTCAAATAAGTTAAATTGCTAGCCAAATTGAGACTGTCAATCAACTGTTTACCCACTGTGCCTTCAGTAGCTGAAAGATTAGCCTGTCCACTAGGATTTTGCAAGGAGAAGCTGTCCTTAATAGCATCATATTTAGCCGTGATCCCTAAGCCAGTAGCATTAATCTTTGCTGCAAATTCTTCCAGCCCCGCATTGCCACCCAAATCTGTCTTAGTACCAATATCATCCAGATTGAACAGCTCACCTAATGTGAACTTAACCTCGGCACTATCAGTTCCATTGGTAAGATTCATGGAGAAAGCCGTTGCCGTATCTCCAGTTATGGTATCACCATTCTTGGTAAAAGTACCTAATGCCTGATTATTTTTATCCCGAACCGTAATAGTATAAGAACCATCGTCATTCTTAACGGAGGTAGCTGACAGCCCCAATACATCCTTCATACTGGTAGACAAAGTACTATTCGTAATATCAGATAGGCTATTAACAGATGCCACCGTTGTCGGCATAACATTCGGTTCAGCAAAGGTAATCTTTTCACCAATGCTGCCATCCACTGCATTGACTGCACCTAAGTTTAAATTATTAAACAATGTTACTGTATTTTCATTACCTACAACAATATTAATAACATTATCCTTGCCGCTGGTCTTGTTGTACAAACTGAAGGAATCATTTGCGGTATCATAACCGCCTTGAATGTTAGCACCAGTTCTGGCAATAGCACTGGCAAAATCATTCAAGGTCTTTTCATCTTTAAACAAATCGTCATAAGTATAAGTGAGGGTGTACTCCGTATCACTGCCGGCAGTATCCTTTAATTTTAAAGAAATAGCAATATCACTGCCCTTTACAGCGTTTCCATTGACAGTATAGTTACCCGTACCATCGTCATCGTCACTTTTCACTTCATAACTATTAAAAATAACATCAACAAGCTTATTACTGGTCTGTGCATCCTCGTTGTTTCTTTTAACACCAAGGTTTTTCCCAGACTCATCCTGGGTCGTCAACAAATAAGCATTGCTGGCCACAGACTCAACCATAACGGTATGATTCATAGCCGCTGCTGCACCATTAGCCGTAGCAGTAACTGCACTGCTATTAGAGCTGGTAGCTGCCATGGCGTTCATATTGGACTGCATTTTATAAGTGGACAAGGTGCCATACTTGTAGGTAGTCATGTCATTATAAACCGTGTTATAGGCTTCCTTTAACCAAGTATTGGCAATCTCCTTTTGCTCCATCTTGTCATACTGCTTCTGTTTGCCGGTCATGCCCATTTTTACCAATGATTCAATATCCAGCCCAGAACCTGACAAGCCATAAATTCCATTTACGCCCATTACAAGGACCCCCTTTTACGCGTTACGATCGAGGAAAGCACCCAGCCATTCCTGGGCCTTAATCATGCCCTCTACCATTTCCTCAGGTGGATATTCCTTAATAACTTCATTGGTCTTCTTATCAACCATCTTAACGGACATTACGTTAACTTCCTTGTGATACTGGAATTCCAAATCACAATTCAGCTTGCTCATAAGCTCGTTGAGTTCCTTTGTCATTTCACTGACAAATTCCTCGTTGATATTGTCCAAAGCCTGATGCTTGGAACCATCTTCATCTTTCTTCTCGTTGTCGGCCTTGCCGGCATCGTTAGCGGAATTAACTTTATCCAGAACGCTAGCCTCTTCTGGCTTCACTTCAACAGGTGCTACCTTGCTTTCAACAGGTTCCACTGTTGCTTTCTTCTGGCTAGCTCCGCTGTCCATTGCCGAAACAACAACTGCCGCAGCCGTCATGTCTGAATACTTCCTACCATTTTAAATCCCTCCGTAGAACTTAATTTATAATCCTTTATTGTTTAGGTAACGCCTGGGACAAATCTATACCGCCTGCCGGAGCCGCCGCCTTGCGGTTCTCTTCCTTTATAACTTTATAGATTTCTCCTCTATAAACCTTCACACTGCGGGGGGCGTCAATGGCGATACGTACATTTTCGCCATTAACCTCCACAATGTTAATAACTATATCGTCCCCAATCATAATCTGCTGCTTAGGACGTCTGGTTAATACTAACATCTCCTATTCCCCCTTTTTTTCTGGGAATAAGCGATGCTTGGTGGTATAACTGGTCTTTTCCAGCACCACCTGCTTCGCCTTCATATTGGCCTGATTGATCACAATCGGTGCCAATAAGTTGGTGGTCATATTTGGAATACCTGTTGGTGGAACTGTGATAAGGGAGCAAACCAGTATATCAGAATCATCGGTAACTCCCAGCATTTCCATGTTTGCATCGTCCAACTCAAAGGTATAATCTGGGAAAAAGATAAAAGGATCGGTCATGAGAAAGGCCAATTCCGGGGTGGATGCGGATTGTAAAAACAGATACGGGCTCTCTGCATCATAAGGTATAATCGCGAAATCCCGCTCATCCTCAAAAGCCGGAATACCATGTTCAAAGGTCACAATGGACTTTTCATCAACTTCAATTTCACCAAATCTTGTAGTGCTCAGTCTTCTCATTAGTATCCTCCATCTTTAAGCATATACATCATAACGTCCCACACTGACCCACTGCCTTACATAGCCTTTGCTTGCCAAGGTGGTCTGGGCTGAACCAGGGCGATTTTCAATCTCTGGTGTTGCCGTAGCCTGGATACTGGTGGTATCACTTCCTGGGTCCATTTTACCCTTTATTCGGGATGGTGTCACGGTAATTTCCGGATCTGGGATTTTTACCGCTTCCCAAGCTGGCCACTGGAGAATTTCGCTTCTCAGTCTTGCCTTAGCCTCATTGCCAATAAGATTAGCTCCCGGGTGGGCACCATTCTTGGCAAAATTCCAGCCAGATCGGGCTAGTCTTGAGGTATTGGCCTGGACATCACTGAAGCCTTCTCCACCATATTTTTTAGCAAAATCATCATGGTTCAAAAAGCCATAGGTCTTGCGACTGTTATAGGTGTCAATATCTATCTCCACCTGAGTCGCTGCCACATCCGCCAGGGGCGGGTCGTAATGACGATGGAGCTCCGCCGGACGAAAGGTATTTTTCAAGGACCGGGGCTGCTCCTGATGAATACTAATCTGGGGCAACTCATGCCTTATGTTAAGATATTTCATTTCCGCCAGCATGGTATTCACCTTCTTTATATTATATTCGTAAAATTAACTACATATATTAATGTAGATAATCAGCTAAAGTACCTGGCAAAATCTTGGAGCCAACTGACAGAGACAAGCTATAGATAGTCTGATATTCCATCAGCATGGTAGCCAGCTTGGCCACATCAGTACTGGAAACATCGGTAATATCGCTGGTGATAGACTCATCCTGGGTGGTGAGCATATCAGAGGCTGCAGTATAGGCCTGCTGACGAGCCGCCATAGTGGTCTCAGCTCCCAACACCTGGGCATGGGCCGCATCACTAAGGGTAAGTCCATCATTGGCTGCCCAATGATAATCCGCTGCATCGATCTTGGCCACTGTGTATAACAACTCATTCAGCATAGCCGTGCCAGAGGCAGTGCCACCATCATAGCTTACACCTGGAGTATCAAAAATATCACTGCCAAATACATCCTGACCGGTCTGATTTACCGAATCAGTAGCCTTGTCCACGCCACCGGTTTTCTTTACCATAGAAATATACTTGGCATCGCCCTTATAAGTAACAATATACTGCTCAGTAACGGCGAATTTTAAGCTTACCGTACCACCGCTAGTAGTCATATCCACGGCTGTACCCGCTGCTGCATCCTTAATAACACCATTACTATCAAAGTAATTACTTACGTCCTTGCTATCGGTCCAACCGGAAATGACACCAACCTGATCTCCATCTTTAACACGAGCCTGACCAGTAGCTACCCTATCCTTGAAGCCATTTTCCATAAACTCCTGTGAATATACTCTGCCATCAGTAACATTCAAATAATAGACATTTTTATCCTCATCTACCATCTTCAGCATCTGGGTTACAGTTGGCTTAGTATTGGTGTCATCTCTGAAGAACGACTGCTGGGCCTCGCTAAGGGTCTTGGTCTCACCACGTGACTTTTTTTCATCAGAAATCTGGAATGGCATGGTGGTATCGGACTGACCGGAGAACAAATAACGGTCTCCAATCTGGGCATTCATATCCGCAACTATTTCCTGTACGCTGGCCAACAATTCCTTGGCAATATCGTGCATATCATTTTCATTGTTGGTGGAATTTCCGGCTGCAACAACCTTTCCCTTAAAATCCTTCATGCGTTCAGTAACATTTACCAAAGCCGCATCACTGTTCTTCATCCAAGAAACCGCCGTAGTAATGTCCGCCTGGAACTGCTGCACGTTTGTGAGGGAATTCTGATATCTCAAATATTTAGAATAATCAACTGCATTATCAGAAGCCCGATGGAGCTTCTTACCATCACTCTGCTCGAACAGCTTGGTGTACTGCTCATAGGAGCCATTCAGCTGTTTCAAGTAGTTGTTGGTCATCATTGTACTGCTTATACGCATAATCTATACCTTACCTTTCCTATCCTATCCTTCATCATCTACCTACTACACCGGTGCTGTTTATGAGCTTGTCCAGCATTTCATCCATGGTAGTAAGACAACGGGAGCAGGCTGCATAGCCCTGCTGATAAGTAATCATATTGGTAAGTTCCTCGTCCCAGTTAACCCCGGAAGTGGACTCCCGTAAATTTTCAATCTGGGTCATAAGGTCACTCTGGAATTCCACCTTGTTTTTCATATTCTCAGTGGAAGAACCTAAAGTGGTCATGCTGGTATTGTAGTAACTATAGAAAGACTCGTCACCAATAGAACGGGTCTGAGTATTAACGTCAGGACTGGTATTTTTCTTCACACAGTTAAAGAGGGTACTAACCCATACAGCATTGGATCCATCGGCAACGCCATTAACCACGCCGTCATTACCCATAGAGCGGGTTGCCAGTAAATTATGACCATCAGTCGCGGTCAAATCCTGATTAATAGTCAATTCCTTAATAATCTGAATACCCCGCTTAGCCACGCCATCTTTTTCCAGATGCATATCATCAGGATTAGTTGTATTCCAAGTATAGACTGCATCAGTGGTACCATAAAAGTTGTTACCCTGAACAATACCTGTAGAGGTCTCCTTAAGGGTATAACCGGCCTTATGCTGGTCATTCAAAGTAGTGAGAAGGAAGGCTGCCATATTGGCCAACCGGTCAATATATTCCTTGTCCTCATATATGGACTGTATCTGACCGTACAATTCACCATTGCCCGGATCAAACGGAATATCAGACTCCTTAATATTAAGGGTATAATCACTGATACCATAAACTACATTATTTAATGGTGGTGAAACGGCGATGGTCACCTTACTGGTGCCATTTACCAAGGTAGTTCCGTTACAAACCAGATTATACATCCCGTTAGGGGTTTCATTAACACTCATATGCATAATCTTGGATAACTGATCCACCAATAAGTCCCGCTGATCCCGCAAGTCATTGGCCATGGAACCATTGGCTTCCATCTCCATAATCTGACCATTCAACACTGTTACCCGGTCAGTCATACTATTAATATTATCAACGCTGAGAATAATCTCCTGATATACGGATTCAATCTGGGCCTGAACCTGGGTTGCCGTAGCATTCAATGTCTCAGCAAAATTATATCCGGCATTGATAACATTCTGTCGGCTGGAGGCAGTACTGGCTGTAGTAGAGCAGTCTACCCAGGACTTGTAAAATTTTTCCATAGCCGCCTGTAAAGAATTGTCATCAGAATCGTTAAATATAGTCTCCAGCTTGGAATAATTACGGGCCTTGGCATTATAATAACCATCAGTGGTATTTTCCTTCCAATACTGACGGTCAGCATAAATATCCCGTGCCCTGGCAATACCATAGATGCCTACACCGCTACCGATCTGGTTGGCACGGGAATAGGACCAAATGGTCTCCGACGGGGTTGCCACGGAATTAACCTGCTGGCGGGAATACCCTGTAGTGCTGGAATTACTGATGTTGTGACCTACTGTGTTTAAGCCAACTCTGTTGTTCTGAATACCACTTACCATGGTATTTAGACCTGAAAATGTACTTAACATAACTTTTCTCCTGTTCTATACTCCTGCTTCAAACATCTTTCTCCCCTGAACAGGCCTCCCACCGTCATCACCCGGTGTTCCGTAGGTCACCCCCGCACTGGTCTGGGTCATTACATTGATGCTATAATCAATAAACTTTGCATGTCTATCTAAATATTGCTGGTTACTGTCATTGGTTTTCTCCAGTTCCCGCAATACAATTTCCTGGTTTTCGATAAGCGTACCAAGAACTTTTTTGTCCGGTGAATAAGGCAACTTGGACAGCCATGTCGACAAATTATCTTCCCCAAGATTCGCCAAAAGTTCTGCTTTACGCTTCTCTAAACTGTTGATGTTGGCCAAAATAGGTTCCATCTCGCTGGCCAGCTTCCTTGCTGCTACCGCGTCCGTCTTGACCAATTCTATTCTCTGAGCTTGTGCCAGTTCCAGTAATCTTTTGCTCAACACCAGCTGCTGGCGAAGTATATCCACGATATCCTTCATAATCACACCTCAAGATCAAAATTCTTTTCGTGGGATACCCTCTCTTGACCTACATTACCATAAGTAGGATCCACTGATGTCCCACCCAGCTGGTTAAGCTTGAAATTAATTGCATCCAGTGCCGCTGAAATCATAATTTCATTGTTGCCCTGGATCTCCTGGGTCTTTTTCACAATGTTCTGCAAGGCTTCATGACAAGCTTTTAGCTTATCCCGCATCTTAGCATCCTTACACTGTGACCAAACATCCCGCATTTCCATGTCGGGTTTTATTTCAACATTTTCTTCAGCCAACTGGTTGATCACTTTTTGGCGTTCACGCTCAGCCTTGTTGATAGTTTCAACAACAGCTTCTTCTTCGTGCACAATCTTTTCAAGTGCCTTTATGTCCACATTCACCAAAATGCCACGTTTCTTTTGACCTAGCATTTCCAATTTTTGATAATTTTTCACCAAAACATTAATTATTTCTTCTAGCTTTTGCCACATTGTGATACATCCCACCTTTTTTGGCTAAAATTCGTGCAATCTAAATCAGAAACGGCACTGTAAAATGCTCTCAGCCAAATCTCGGCTGCTTACGTGATAATTGCCGGAAGCAATTAAATTTTCCAGTTCCGCAACGCGATCGTGACGCACATCATCCATGCTGTTCATCTTGTTCAACATTTCGCGAACATTCTGACCTTCCTGAGAAATATGGATTTCATCCCGTTTTTCCTCATCACGGCCAGCTCGTGCAACTTTGTTGTTGCTGCTGTGGTTGCTGTAAATACCAGCAATACTTTGAATATTATTGTTTATAATCATGGTTTCTCACCGTCCTTCTTCTCATATAATTACTGTTTACTGGCTGAAAATGGGGACACTTGTAGTGTCCATTCATCTTCCTAACAATTTATCGAAAAAAAATGCAGGATCCTTAAATCCTGCAAAAAAATATCTATACAATTAAAAATCCTTGCCGGCATTGTACATAGTACGGCTCCGGTCAACGTTCTGAAGCTTTTTCTTGTCAGCATTAAGCTTCTCAACCTGCTTGTTGAGATCCTTGCTGCATTTTTCACAAAGTTTGCCCACAAAAATATCGGCACCACAATTTTCACACGGATAAGCAACATTTTTGCTAACTACCCGGCCGCTCTTAATCATGCGGAGAACCACCTTCTCCTTAACACCAGTATCATCAACAATCATACGGATGCTGCACTTGTCATGATCCCGCACATAGTCATGGACAATCTTCTCCTGTTCCAGCTCAATATCATAGCAGGCAGGACACATTTTCTGACCAACTTCTAAATATAATTTTCCGCACTCTGGGCAGTTCTTCAACTTGTTCATAAATAACACCTCTGAATTCTATGATTAACCATTTATTTTTATCACATTATTTTAAAGTTGCCCCATAATTATAACTCAATTATACAAATTTTTCTATAGGGAAAAATACACTTCCTATTTTCTGCCGGAAGCCAGCACCAGCCCAGTGATACTGCCTGCTCCCGCCTTATGCAAATTTTTTCCGCACTCCCTAAAGGTCGCTCCAGTTGTAAAAATATCATCTACAAGAAGAATATTTCTATTCCGGATAAATTTCTCAGCACCATCGATAAATGAAAAGGCACCTTTCACATTTTCCAGCCTTGCATCATGGCTGAGGCCAAACTGAGGCACCGTATCCCGGGTGCGTTTTAAAACATCCTTAAAAATGGTATCGGAATTTTGAAACAAGTATTTAAACAATAATTCGCTTTGATTAAATCCTCGTTGCTTGAGTTTTTGCTGGTGCAATGGTACCGGTGTGACCACATCAATAGTTTGAATATCCAGCTTATTCCAGCCAGCTTCGGTAAAAAATTGAAGGGCCTTTATCGCCCTTTGCTTTCCCTCGAACTTCATATCAGCAATCAGCTTCTTTAAGGAGCCATCATAATCCCCCAAGCACCAGATGCCACCAGTAAAAATAGACGCCAGTTCCGGTTCCAGTGGCAGCCGGTGAGGTCGCAGGAATTTTTCCGTACAAGCATCACACCAATAGCCATTATGCTCCACATAAGAGCCACACCCCGGACATTTCGGCGGAAATATTAAATTAAGTATTGCTTCTAACATAATGTTTTCCTTTCTGAAAACTCATCCGCCTCGCAAGCTCAGCACCTTCCCCAAAGGGAAAGGCTGTCTATAGGGAATGGGTCAGCCGTTCCGCCAGCAAGGTGTAGCGCCGGGCCGTCTTGTCATTGGCTACGGCCGTATTCAGAGCCGCCTTGGAACCAATCAGTATCACCTTTTTCTTGGCCCGGGTGATGGCCGTATACAAAAGATTGCGCTGGAGCATGATCCGATGCCCCGGCACCAATGGCAGTATCACCACTGGATATTCACTGCCCTGGCTCTTATGGACACTCATACAATAGGCCAGCTGCAATTCATTTAATTCGGTTTTTTCGTAGCTGGCGACAAAATCATCACTATAGCGCACCACCAGCTTATCCGGGGTCAATTCCTGAATAAAGCCGATGTCCCCGTTAAACACGCCCTTGTCATAATTATTCTTCATCTGCATGACCTTGTCCCCCAACCGGAAGCAACGGGCCGTGCTCACATATTCCGACTTGTAATTCGCCGGTGGATTCAGGGCCTGCTGAAGTTTCTTATTGAGATTTTCCACGCCGCAGCTCTGGCGATGCATGGGGGATAATACCTGTATATCCTCCCGTGAAGAAAAGCCCTGACGGGGCAAAATATCCCGGCACAAGCTGACAATATGGTTTTCCACCAGCTCCGGGTTATTTATTTCAATAAATTCAAAATCACTGTCCTCAGCATCCGACCAGCGGGGTACCCGCCCAGCATTAATGGCATGGGCATTCATGACAATGCTGCTGGCCTCGCTTTGGCGATAGACCTCTGACAAGCATACACTAGGAATAATGCCACTACGCAAAATATCCTTCAGCACGGAGCCAGGGCCCACCGCTGGCAGCTGGTCCACGTCACCAACTAAAATCACATGACAGCCCGCCGGCACCGCCTCCAAAAAATAGCGCATCAGGGTAATATCCATCATGGAAACCTCGTCCAAAATGATAACATCGGCCTCCAATGGCTCATCGGAATTCCGGGCAAAGAAGGCCCCCTCGGAGCCAGCTGCCCCCTGGGCCTCCAGTAAACGATGGATGGTGCTGGCCTTCCGTTCCGTAGCTTCGCTAAGTCGCTTGGCCGCCCGGCCCGTAGGTGCTCCCAGCAGAATACTCAATCCATGACTTTCCAATATATCAATCATGCCCCGAATAACGGTGGTTTTTCCCGTGCCCGGGCCACCGGTCAGCACGAAAATACCATGCTCCAAGGCCCCTTCAATAGCCTCTCGCTGCTTGTCCGCCAAGGTAATACCGGAATATTTTTCCCAATCATCCACCATAGCCGTGGTATTGCCGAATTGGATGACATCTGCCTTGCTTTGCAAAAACCGCAAATAATCTGCCGTTTCGATTTCCGCCAAATAGAGATATTCCGGATAAACCAATATGGTATCCCCCACAACCTCCTGATCCAAAATCCCTTCGGCCAAATCCTGCTTCAAGGTGTTCCAAATAGCATTGCGATCAATGCCCAAAGTGCGGGCCACTTCGTCTACCAGCATTTTTTCCGGTACACAGCAGTGGCCAGACAAAGAAATCCGCTGGAGCTGATACTCCAGAGCCGCGGAAATGCGCATATAATCATCCGCTTGCAGGCCAATACCCGCTGCAATAGCATCCGCCGTGGAAAAACCGATACCATCCACCTCCCGGGCCAGGCGATAAGGATTCGTCTCCATTACCTCCACGGAAAAGGAACCATACTGGGCGAAAATTTTTCCCGCAAACATCCCCGACACATTATGCTGTTCCAGCCAAACCATAATCTGCCGCAGCTCGGCCTTTTCCATATAGGAATCATGGATTTTTTTGACGGTTTTCGGGCCAATGCCTGGTATCTCCTTCAGCCGGTTCGGAGCCTTTTCAATAATCTCCAAAGCTTCTCCGCCAAATCTCTCCACGATTTTCCGGGCATAAACAGGACCGATACCCTCAATGGAGCCGGAGGCCAAAAATCTTTCGATGCCTTCCAAACTGGTAGGAGCCGCCACCAGCATATGCTCCGCCTTAAACTGCTGGCCAAAGCGGGGATGCTCTACCCAGCTCCCCTTCAGCTCCAGCTGCTGCCCCTGTAAGGGCGGTTCCATCTGTACCGTAACAGTAACCAGGCCTCGCTGGCCATCCGGACGCAGCCGAAATACGCTAAACCGGCCATCCGGACTGGAAAATATGATATTTTCTACGGTTCCCTGCAGTTCTTCCATTTGATTACCTCATCCGCCCTTCGGTTATGCTCCCAGTACCCTTCGGGCACCTTCCCCAAAGGGGAAGGCATATACTAACGACTTACTCAATCTATATCTGTGCTTTAATATTCCAGAGCGGAAGGCTACACTTCCGTAAGCTGTTCCCACTTCTCGTACCATTCGTCCAATTCCTTGGTCTTGGCCGCATATTCCTCGGCGATTTCCACACTCTGGACCGGGTCCGCCTGAATTTGCGGACTGTTCATGGTCAGCTCCAGATTTTTTAAATCCATTTCAATGGTGGCGATTTGTGCCTCCGCCCGATGAATCATCTGGCTGCGCTTATCGTCACTCATGCTGCGGATAGCTCCCTTCTTGGCCTCCGCCGCCTTATCTATTTTCTCGCTAGCTGTATTATCTGTCTCAGCCTTGGCCGGAGTTTTCTGCGGTGCTGTCTGAGCTTTGGCAGCTTCCTGTTCCGCCTGCTCCTTGGCAGCCTCCGCCAATTCTTCGGCCTTTTTCTCCCGATAATAGCTGTAATTGCCGTTATATTCCGTCAAGTGACCGTCGGAGAGTTCCAAAACACAGTTAGCAACCTTGTCCAAAAAATAGCGGTCATGGGAAACGGTTATATAGGTCCCCGGGAAGGTGGCAAGAGCTTCCTCCACCGCCTCCTTGGCGGGAATATCCAAATGGTTGGTCGGCTCGTCCAGCACCAAAAAATTGGCCCCGGTCAGCATCAGCTTCAAAAAGGCCAGCCGTGACTGCTCACCCCCGGACAAATCCCCAATAATCCGAAATACATCATCCCCATGGAACAAAAAGGCCCCCAAATAACGCCGGGCCTGTTCCTCGGTAATACCATATTCATACAGCATTTCATCCAACAGGCTCCGCTCCATGTGCAGGCCCTCATGCTGCTGGGAAAAATAGCCAATTTTCACCCGGGAGCCGATCTTCAAGCTGCCCGTTGGGGAAGTCAGCTCTCCCACCAACAACCGCAGCAACGTGGTTTTCCCTGCGCCGTTAGGCCCCACAATGGCCACGCCGTCCCCCTTGCGAATGAGGACATTTATATGCTCAAACAGAGTCCGATCAGGGAATTTATAGGAAACATCCTCCAGCTCGGCCACCCGCTGGGCGCATTCTGTCGGGGCATTAAAGGCAAAATAATTAAAGGCCGCCGTCTCCGCTGGTTTGACGATGCGCTCCAGCCGATTGAGCTGACTCTGCCGGCCCCGGGCCTGCTTGGATTTAATACCCGCCTTGTATTTGCGGATATAATCCTCCGTCTTTTTTATGTAGGCCTGCTGCTTTTCGTAAGCCGTGAGCTGGGCTGCCCGCCGTTCCTCCCGCACCTTCATGTAGTAGGAATAATTCCCCTCATAGGTGGTAACCTGCTTGTTATCCATCTCAATGATGCGATTGGTCACCTTGTCCAGGAAAAACCGGTCATGGGAAATAATCAACACCCCGCCAGCATAGCTTTGCAAAAAGTTTTCCAGCCACTCAATCATGTTTATATCCAAATGGTTGGTCGGCTCGTCCAAAAAGAGAAAATCCGGCTCCCGCAGCAAGGCCTTGGTCAAGCATACTCTGGTCCTCTGACCTCCGGAAAAATGGGCCACCTGCCGGGCCAAATCCTCCTCGGCAAAACCCAGACCAAAGGCCGTCCGCCGAATACTGCTCTCAAAATCATAGCCCTGCAGATGCTCAAAACGCTCCACCAGACGGCCATATTGAGCCAGTTTTTCCTCATCATGATTGACCGCCAGCTCCGCCTCCATGGCTTCCTTGGCCGCCGCCAAAGCCAAAACATCCCCAAAGGCACTTTTCAGCTCCTCATACAGGGTCAGTTCCCCCGCCATATCCGCCTGCTGTTCCACGTAGCCAATGGTATCGGCACTATCAATGCCGATAATCCCCCCATCATACTCCTCCTGGCCCAACAGACACTTCATCAAGGTCGACTTGCCGGCGCCGTTAGCCCCCACAAAGCCTACCCGGTCACCCCGTTTAATTTCGAAGCTCACATCATTAAACAGTTCTTCTATTCCAAAGGCCTTACTCAGTCCTTCAACCTTTATTGTTCCCATGCTTATTCAAAATCCTTCCCCACGTACACCACAGCCTCCATCGGGTCAGCTCCATCCATAATGGTGCAGGAAAACGGCATGCCATAGAACCAGTTTACATTGGTACTGTCCGTAACAATAATGGTATGCTCCCGATCGGATTTGTTGCCTGTATCCACCCCGGTCACATTAAAGCCCTTTTCCATGAGCTTGTTGACCATTTTGGCACCGGCTCCGTTAATACCACTGTCGTTAATAACCAGCACCGAAATATGTCCCGGGCTTTCCGCCATTTTTGGCTTGGCTTTTTTCTCGGTCTTTTCTTCCTTGGCTACCTGTGGTTCCTTATCCGCAGTATTTTTCTCACTCTGGGATTTTTTGCCGCTACTTTCTTCCTTCAAATTAACGATACCAGCCGGCAAGGAGGCTTCATATTCTTTTTTCAAATCCGTTGCCATGGCTTTCGCCTTGTCATCCAGGCTGGTCTCCATATTCTGGGCCACCATTTCCCGAATGGACATAATATCCGGCAACCAATAGCTCACATCCGCCAAAAAGGCCGGCGTGCCCGGCAGCATCTCCGAAGCCAGTCCATGCTCCTTCACCTGTGGCAGCAGATTAGCCAAGGACAGCATCTCCGACAATGGCATATCTGTATCCAAGGTCTTGCGCATAGCCTCAATAATTTTCGGCAGCTTCGGCAAGGTTCCCGGGGTCAGCATCTTGGTCAGCACAGCCCGCATAAAATGCTGCTGGCGACCGATACGACCAATATCCCCTTCGCCATCCCGATACCGCACATACTGAATAGCCTTTTCTCCGGTCATGTGCTGCATACCAGGATAAAGGTCAATCACCAGGCCCCCATGGTCATCCCAAGGATCCTCATAATACATGCGCTTTTCCACATCAATATCAATGCCATCCAGGGCATCAATTATTTCCTCAAAGCTGGTCAGATCCACCAATACATAATAATCCATAGGAACTCCCAGCAACTTTTCCACGGTCTTTTGGGTCAGCTGATGACCACCGTATGGATAAGCATGATTGATTTTATCGTAGCCATGGCCTTCAATCTGCACCCGCGTATCCCGGGGTACCGACATAATCTCTGCCGTTCCCTTGTCCTTATTCACCGTCAATACCATTAAGGTATCACTGCGCCCCACATCATCATTGCGCCGGTCCACCCCCATCAGAAGTATATGAACCACGTTTTGATTGCTGGCAATACCAGAAGGATTTTCTGGCTCCTCCGCCACCGACCAAGGGCAAAAATAATAAGCAGCCCAACCAGCCACTGCTAACAAAATAACTGCTGCCATTATATATAAACGATTATAATTGCGGCGCCGTCTGCGCTTTACTCGCATTGGATATTCCTCTTTTCACATCTATAATATATAAAACCACATCGTTTTATTATACCAATCCCCATTATCTATAGCAAATTTTCTGAAGATATAATACTAACACAAAAAAGCAGGATTTTTTATAACAACATGGAATACTAACAAGGCAAGGATGAAACTCGATTAAGCAGATTGATATTAGGCGGTGACTTCCCATGAAAAAGCAAATTCTAATCATTGATGACGCCGAGGTAAATCAGATACTGTTGGGCAGAATGCTGGAATCCTACGAAATACTCAATGCCTATGACGATAAACAGGCTGCGGAAATGTTAGAAAAGCACGCTGCTTCCTTATCTCTGATTATCTTGGATCTTGTTTTGCCGGAAGCCAATGGGCTGGATATTCTGGAACAGCTGAAAGGGAATGAGGCCACCAAGGATATTCCCGTAATAGTTATGAGTGCCCAGGTGCAAATGGAGCAGCGGGTGCTGGAAATGGGTGCTGTGGAGTTTTGGAAGAAGCCTTTCTACAATGCCCAGGAGGTTCAGGCCCGGGTAAAAAAGGTTTTAGGTGATTAATTTATTTTATGACAAAAAATGGGGCGCATATCCCTATGCGTCCCATTCCTATATTAAAAGTTATTTACCTGATAATTCGCCTATATCAAATTTTACTACATTAGTAATTTTACCGTTCCCCTGCAAATCCTCATTTATATACACAAGGGCATAGGCTGGGTTGTCGCCGGTGGAAGCCTCCTTGATCTGGCAAAGAAGGCAATGATTCTTGCCTGCCACCACCTGACTACCCAAATATGCCACAGGCTTAAATTCTGCTCCATCAATACCGCTTACAGCTTTGCTGTACACTGCCAATACATCCTGAGGGATTTCCGACATACCAGCGGTATTCCAGCCGCCAGCTACCGGAGTTTCCACGCCTTTTCCTGCAGTAGCCTTTTCCTCAGTAACTTTTTCCTCGGTAACTACAGCTCCCTTTCCTTCAGTAGCCTTATCCTCGGTAACAACAGATCCCTGCACTGGGGCAGCTCCATCCTCCTGAGGTGCCACAGACGCCATTGCCATACTGCTAAATATCATAACCGCCATTGCGGAAACACATACTATTAATTTTCTCATAAAAATTACCTCCTGCTTTTAAATTCATTTCATAGGCCTATCTTATTTAATATTCTAAACTGCAAATATGGAAATTAGCTGGCATTTTGCTGGAAATATCCTGAAAATACTCATTTTTTAAATATTTTTTACATTTTATTGTCTAAAAATGCCACTCTTTATATAATAGTGTTGTTAATTAAATTTATCTTAATGAATCATTATGCCTACTCAAAAATAGTCTAAGAGCTTGTCTTGTTTGAAGGTGATACTATGATGATGAAACCCGTTTATGTTAAAGCCAATACGGTTTTAAAGCTTGGGCAACGAATAGAAGTTTCCCTATCGTATTACGAGCGGCCTTATTTCAGTCGTCTGGAAGATATCACAGAGTCCAGCCTGGTCTTGGCTATGCCTATGGATGAACAGCAGCGTCCCTTGTTTATGACTCCGGGGACGAAAATATGCTGCCGAGCCTTTGGAGAGCAGTGTTATTATCTCTTCGAAGTGGAGTTTCAAAACGGCGGGGAAGATAACATTCCTGTATGCTTTGTTTCCAAGCCTGACGAGGTAGAAAAAATCCAATACAGGGATTTTGTGCGCATCAAAACCTCCCAGGCTCTGGTGGTGCGCCCAGTCAACGAAGAGGGCGTCCGGGAGCCCATGATTATCACCAGCACCATCGATATGAGCGGTGCCGGACTATGCTTCTCACTATATAGGCCATTGGCAGTTGGCAGCCAGGTAGCCGTGGAAGTTAACGAAATACCAGGAGTAGGTTTGGCAACCTTTATGAGCCGTGTCATCCGCTGCAGTGAAGTAGATGTGCGCGGGGAGAAGGTCTACCAAATTGGTGTAAAGTTTTTAAACATTAATCGCACGATTCAAAATAAACTAATAAACTATATTTTTGAGTTACAGCGTCAGGCTTTGGCCAAGGGCGTGGATGGTGATTTCCTATAATGCAAAAAGCAACAACCGGGGCTTGTGCACGCAAGCCCGTTTTTATTACCATCACTCCACTATATAGTATTCGAAATTATTCACTTCAGGAGCAGTTATGTCAACCTATACAACTGTAGTACTAATTACCGTTATGCTCAGCATAATCATGATAGTACACATCAACAATTCAAATATAGTTACAAAAAACACCCGAAGGGGATTTCGTATCAGCTTTTTTGTTATTGTACTCACCTCAATAATGGAATGGCTGACCTATGCGGCTAATGGCAGCTCGGTGATTCCGGCTTGGCTGCATGGACTGTTTATCTTTACAGAATTCAGCTTGGCCCCATCAATTGTTGTCCTGTGGGTATACGCAATTGGCAACATCAAACATGGGCGGATTGTTTTTTTCTTTCTCCTGGGACACGCCTTGCTGGAATTTATCTCCATTTGGACCGGATACATTTTCTATATTGATGATGCAAATAACTATTGTCGGGGGGATTATTACTTCATCTACATTGCCTGCTATGCTTCGGCGATTATCGTAATGTTTGTTGAAGCCTATTTCTTCAGCCAGCGCTATCAAAACCGCAATATAAGTTCTCTGATTGCCGCTTTCAGTTCACTGTTTGTCGGTATTGGTGCTAATATAATAGATGGTGACATCCTGACCGCCTGGCTATCGGTTGCCACCTGTTGCGTGCTTTTCTACATATATTATATAGAATTGGTGGTACAGTGCGATGGTCTCACAAAGCTCCTAAACCGACATGCATACGATACTCAGGTGACAAAGCTAAAAAACCGCACAGCTATTATCATATTCGACATAGATAAGTTCAAAGAAGTAAATGATACCTACGGCCATGCTTATGGTGATACAGTATTAAAAAAGATTTCCAAAGCACTCCTGCTTTGCTACCATTCCCACGGTCTTTGCTATCGTATCGGCGGCGATGAATTTTGCGTTATCCTCAATAAAGATAAAGTTCATAACGAATCTTCCGTCACCAAACTAAATAAACGATTTTGTAATATTTTAAGCGATCTGCGCAAAAAAGAACCTTCCCTGCCAACCGTGTCAATTGGTTATGAATTCTTTACCGGTGACACTGCCATTGCAGATATTTTCCATAATGCAGATAGCATGATGTATTACAACAAAAAAAATTGTAATCGTAAATAGAAACGCCAAAAGGGAAAATTTGAACAACTGCGTTATGTCGAAAATTGGTTGTCGCTCGACGAAACGCTAAGATGAATATTTTTTCTTTTTTTTAAGGAAAAATTTGAACAATTGCGTTATAATACTAATGTGTATTATCGGGATGTAGCGCAGTTTGGTAGCGCACTTCGTTCGGGACGAAGGTGTCGCAGGTTCGAATCCTGTCATCCCGACCATTGCAAAAAATTAGAGGCTTGCTGCTGCAAGCCTCTTTTAGTTTGTCTGGAAACAATATTATTATTTAGGAAAAAATCAAATGGGCTGCCGGAGCCGCAATCAGCAAACTGATAATGGTCCGCTCCAAAAAGATGATAAACAGCTCCAAAAGATTTACCGGGATTTTCGACCCCAAAATCAGGCCCCCCACCTCAGAGAGATAGATGAGCTGGGTAACGGAAATCACCGCCACAATAAACCGCGTCATAGGGCTGGCAATAGCCTCCGCCGCGATAATAGAAGGGGTAAACATATCCGTAAAACCTACAATCATGGTTTTAGAAGCGGCAGCCGCCTCAGGGATATCCAAGAATTGCAGCAATGGCAGGAATGGCTGTCCCAAAGTATCAAATATCGTAGTATTATTGGCCAGCACCAGAGCCAAGGTACCGATGCACATAACCACCGGCAAAACGCCGAACCACATGCCAGCGGCATTGCGGATGCCATTTTCCAGGAACTGCCCAACGCCCTGGTGTTCCCCTACCCGCTGACGGGCCAGCGCAAGGCCATATTCCCAGGAAGAGGAATATTCTTCCGGAATAGTTTCACCCATGGCCCGACCAGGCACCAGATAATCATCCTTGATTCTAGACAGAGGCGGTATGCGGGGCAGCAACAAGGCACAAGCCACGCCAATCAGACAGATAAGCAAATAGTAAGCACCAAAATATACCATGAGGTCCACCTGGGCCAGCACCACAATACTGAAGGTAATGGACACTGCGGAAAAGGTTGTGGCGATAATTGCCGCTTCCCGCTTGGAATAATACCCCCGCTCATATTGGTTTACTGTCAGCATAACCCCCAAAGTACCGTCACCAATCCAGGAGGTGATACAGTCCACCGCAGCACGGCCAGGAATGGTAAACAGCGGACGCATTACCCTCGTCAACATGGCCCCAATAAACTCCAGCAAGCCAAAATCCAAGAGCAGTGGCAAAAGCAGTCCCGCCAACAAAAAGATGATAACCAGCACCGTCAGCAACTCATTGAGAACGAAGCTGCCGGCATCCGCCGAGGTAATCATGTGAATTAGTCCCTCATTGCCCTCCTCGGCATCAATCCCCAGGAAGGTCAGCCAGACAAAGATGGCCCCCAAGGTACGAATGATGATCCACACCATAGTGGTAGAGAAGGTAGTCTCTATCAGGGGATAGCTGGTAATAAAGGAGGGCCGCTTCAGGGCAGCGATGCCCAGCAAGGCCGATATGCTGATAATGATGGCACAGAGAATCGGCAGATATTCGCCAACGGCCTTGTTAATCATATCCGCCAGAACCTTGACAACGATGGTCCAGCTCCCCTCGAACTGAATCGGTATCATGAACAGCAGAATGCCCAACAGGGACGGGATGATGAACCCCACCAATGAGCCATAGTTGGTTGACTTCATAATAAATATGCTCCTATACTAAATTTTTATGCATTACCCATCAATTATGGCATTATTTATTGAAAGCGTCAACCGATGTCTAATATTTTACATTCTTACCAGTTCATGGAGGAAAGGAGCTTTCACGTAATTCACCGGTACAGGGGGCGACAGAATGGTCCGCTCGCCCCCTTTGCTGAATACATAGGGCTTTATTGGCTCGGCCGTGCGGATAATATCCCTTTCCCGATGGCTTAAAATCATGGCGGATGCCTTGCCGGTCTGACCATTGACCATCACCCGGATTTGCCGGTCATTTTCCCCAGCCCCTGGTTGACAATCCAAAAAATAAATTGGCAGCAACAAAAAGGCAAATTTATGCTTACGCAGGTCGTGGGAGGCTTGCAAAATCTTACTTTGCCATATGTCCAGCTTCTCCTGCAGCCAATAAGGAATTTTCTTTTGCAAAACATACCTTGGAATGGCCGCCTGCCATTCGCCAAGATTCTGGGAAGCAAAGAGCCGCACATTCCCCTCCAGATAAGCCGGCTTCATAATGGAAATCTTCCCGTAGTCCCACGGGGCCAGCTCCTCCAGCTGATACCAGTCAAACATCAACGTACAGGTCCAGGCCCAGTTCAGGCACTCCTGATAAAACCAGAAAGTGCCCCGTTCCGAGCTTACCTGGACCTTCCAACGATAATCCGCCAGCTGGACGGGAACATAGGCCGCAATCAGCGCTCTCTCTGCCCTGGCTTCTATATCGTCCCCTTCAAAGTCATCTCTGTACTGGCGCACCAAGGAGCTGACCGCCTGCCGGGCCGCAGTGGGATTTATGTCAAAGGGCAGGCATTTGCCATCAAAATTATATTTCCGCCCCACAATCAGTTCAGCATCAAAATCCCCGGTAGTCAACTGGTCAAACTCACCAAATTTCTGCCCGCAGTGGGAGCAGGTGAAAATATTATCCGTCAGCCGTGAGGTCAGCTTCTTCCCGCAATGGGGGCAGGTCATCTCAATATAGGCTGTATCATTAATGGCATCCAGAGCCGCTGCATCATATTCACGAATTTTGTCCTCCAGCCTTTTTCGCCGCATATACCACTCCGCCGCTGGTGGTGGCTGCAAGGCATCCTTGTCCATAATGGCCACATGGCCCAGCTTTAAATAGCCGTCTACTACCTGCAAGGGCTGGTGGCGAAAGGTTACGCCCGGGACGAAATCCGCTTCCGTCAGGGCAAAGGGCAGAAGCTCGCCACAATAGGCACAATACATACCACCCTTTTCCATGTCCGGATACATGGGAGCCCGGCATTTCCGACAGGCCAGCACTCGCATGCTAATTTTTCCCTCTCTTTTATCAGTCATTAAATATCCCATCCTCTCCTCTTACACCTAATGGATAATCTATTCCCTTTACTGGGGCAAAAACCCTTTTATTCCAGAGGTATAATCCCCAAGTTTAGCAGGATATTTCTATATAATGTAGAAATATAGGCTATACATAAGAAATTATTTCTGTATATTTATATGGAAAGGAAGCGGCAAAATGGTTGGCAAGGGAAAACTTATAGCATTTTTTGTATTTTTAAGTCTGTTGGTATCATCGGTGGCCTTGGCCCACAGCATGACCCGGGAGGAAATGTATGTGGGAGGCGTAGGCCCTGGCTGCACTCTAGGCTATGTTCAGGAGGTCTACGGCGAACCAATGGACAAGAAGGAGTTTGCCGATAATTGGATTCATGTGGTTACCTACATATATTCGGAGAATTTTTCCGTCACTGGCCGCTATATGACCGGGGATGATATTCCGGAAAAAGACATCAACGTTACCGGCTTTGCGCTCAAGGACAATTCCCTGGCTACCCCTAGCGGCATTCGGGTGGGCACCCCTTACCAGGAAGTCGTCCAAAAATTTGGCAGCGGAGATGTGGTGCATATCAGTGGCAAGACCTACTACTGCTATACTGCCCCCCACTCCGCAGTGGAAATGTCCTTTGTGGTAGATGCTAAGAATATTATTACGGAAATCCGTGCGGGCACAGAACTGTAATAATATGTTGACAAATCCTCCACAGGATGTATAATTATGTTTAAATTTATATAACCTATCTTTTCGATAGGTCGAAGTGGAGGTATGCAACATGAATAATCCCTCAATTTCTCACCAACGCTGGACAGCTAAAGAAATGTGTCTCACCGCCGTTATGGCCACAGTGGTCTTTTTGCTGACCTTTATCCCGAAAATACCTATACCATTGGGCTATGCCCACTTAGGTGATGGCGCAATCTTTTTAATTATTCTGTTAGTTGGCCGTCGACAAGGAATCTGGGCTGCTTGTATTGGTTCAGCCTTTGCGGATTTGCTGGCAGGGTTCCCTTTGTGGATCGGGCCTACAATTTTAATCAAATATTTCATGGCCCTGTCCTTTGCCGTAATCATCAACGCGGAGGATATGGAGGGGATTCTGAAATCCTCCCGCACCTTTATCGCTTTAGTAACCGGCTCCCTGATAATGACCACAGGCTATACCCTGTTTGGCGCCCTTTTATACGACAGTCTGGCCGCTGGATTGGCCTCGGCCCCGGGCCTGTTGATCAAGTCCGCGGTAAATATACTGGCTTTTTATCTGGCAGCCTGGTTATTAAAAGGTCGGCTTTAATCCCGGCACTTTTTCCATAATCTTTTTTAAAAAATTCCCTTGCAAAAAAATGCAAGGGATTTTTTTGTAATACATCCTTTCCTAATCCGTATGTAAGGACAGAAAACAAAAAACAACATGGGCACAGCCCATAGAGAAAGCAACCTGGTAATATGTAAAGCTCATTTCTCAAAAGTTTTGCAAGCAAATCCTTAAATTAGCGTGCACTTAACAGGCCCCTGGACAATAAACCTAAAATCCAGAAGGTTTGTTCGTAAAAT
>Ga0256405_10004178_pt1 | contig 27696 bp, 38 predicted proteins | sample RumenRJG_02DNA_FD_189096 | JGI IMG/M metagenome (GOLD analysis project Ga0256405, IMG submission 189096) | Bovine rumen microbial communities from Lethbridge, Alberta, Canada - RJG_02 | ecosystem: Host-associated > Mammals > Digestive system > Stomach > Rumen | place: Canada: Alberta... | reverse complement strand
AGACAGGGCTATGGCTATCCGGATGACGAATACTTCTTCCTGAAGCTATTTGACATGAGCCGACGGGACTATGTCCGGAACCCTAAATCCCACAAGTTTTGTGATTGAGCCTTTTTATCTTCAATCCTATCCAATATTCCATCCCTCGCTTTCTCTCGCGATTTTCTTTGCCGCACTCAGGGCATGCTCTTTGGTGTCGAATGTTGCAAGGAAGCGCCCTGCATGGCAAAATTCGCAGCCTTCCATCTCCTCTTTTGACGGAAGAGGGCATCTCGTTTCAAAAGAATCCGGTTCCACTGGAACACACCGGACCGTCCATTCTTCTCTCATGGAATAATAGACCACAAACAGATTATCCGTCTGGCACACTTTTCGCTGCCAAGGTACGGCCTTTTCCAGTAAAACTACCTTCCCTTCTGCATTTGCTATGGCTTGTGAAAGAAGCTCATCCGCCCGAATCATGGCTTTTTCCTTGCGCTGGTTTTCCCGAATCAGATTTACAAACAGCTGCACGGCATCGAGGAATCTGCTGTCGCTTTCGTCCTGATGATCCCAGTCCGGATTCATATCATCAATGAAGGATGTGATCGGATTATTAGCGATTCCGTTGTCAGCATCTTCGATAGGTAGAATATAATTTTTCAGGAAGTCCTCCCTGGCAGCTTCCGTTTCAAACAGATTATCCTGCAAATCCTCAAACAGGAGTCCGCAGGCGGCATATTTGTGACCGTTCGCTCTTCGCTTTGCATCTTCCTGATGATGATCATATTTTCCGCGGCCGATATCTGCCACAATGACAGTTTCCGGAAGCCCATCGGGAACAGCGTAGCATCTTTCCACAGGTATATCTCTTCCGGCAGCTGCCAGAACCAGCGCGACCGCGAGGGCATCATCTGCATGAAATGTGCCGCCGTGGACGATCACAGAAGTAATGTTTTCGAGTCTGATCATAGCACAAAGTCCTCCTGATGAGTATTTCCTCTATGCTCCATCCGCAATAAAGGACGCCATTCTATCCCAAAACTCCGGTTCTGTCCTGGAAAAAAAGGTGCGAAAATAGCCGAAGATCTGCAGAAGATCTTCGGCTATTATATCACGAAACTGCAACTGGTACAGAAATACTTTCCATACCCTTGCTTATAACGATGGAACAGCTTCCCGGGACGAGGCCTGTCAGAAGGAATCCGTTGCTCTGGTCAATGCTGACAATCCCTGCCGGACTTGGAGTTGCAGTCAGATATCCTCCTTCGATTCCGTCCAGGTAATCTCCAAGGCGGAACGTACCTCCTACAGTCAGTTCAACCTGCCCGATCGAGCAGGATAGCGGCAGCACAGGTTCTGGGGTATATACCGGATCGGGAGCGGGCTCCGGAACAGTCAAGACAGGATCAACCGTTGTAACCGGCGTGCTATCCCCTCCAGAATAACCTGCATCCGTACCATACCATGGAGTCGGCACGGGTGTTGGCTCCGGTGACGGTTCGGGAGTCAGAGAAGGCTCAGGCTCGAAACTGGCAACGGGAAAAGGCGTCGGTCTCGGAGGCGGGCTCTCAGCAACATAATCTTTTGGAGGATCAAAAGACACTTGAATGTTCTTTTTCAGGTGCCCGTCTTCTGATTCGATCAGAAGCTGATACTTCCCTTCCGTGTTCCCGATAATGAAAAACGAAACATCTTCATTCTCTTTCCGGCTGAGCCGCAGAGATTTCGTTTTGCTCTCATTTCCCTCTTCGTCAGAAATGATAAAGTACATGTGTTCCGGATCCAGGCTGGTCAGCGTGACCCGGCTGTTTATCGCGGTATCCGGTTCAATGGCAAGCGTTACCGTATTTCTCCACTCGCCTTGCATCTTGAAAAGGAGTCCGTCTGACAGATACTGAACCTCCCGGACAGGATATCCAGGCTCAATCTCCGCTTCATTCTCTTCTTCGCTCTGGCCAGAGGCATCCGTTTCCTGCTCATCGGGGACGCCGGTCATATCAACCAGCATGACAACCACGAAGCTTTCGGGATCTTCGGTGTCGTTTCTGAGCAGAATCAGGGAATCATCCCGTATTCCGCTTTTCTCTATCACCGATTCCGGAATCGAATTGTCTGCTTCCGGGTCATAGCTGTAAACAAGATCTTGCAGCGAGCGAAGATCGATTATATCGTCCCTCAGCTCTTTTTCCGAATCATTACCGTTCCAGATGCTGGAAAAGCGCTTATCCACAATGGTCAGCCTGACATTGTCAACAAAAATGTACTCCGACACATATTCTCTTGGAAACAGGACAGTATCCGGCTCTGCTGCGGCCACAATATTGCCGTTTTCGTCAAGAATGTATTCCGAATATACCTGAAGCTTTTCGTTGACGACCTTGCTGTCGGCCAAGTAAATATTGCTCTCGCCGCTCATGTAATAACGAGCCGGATGAAGAAGGCTTCGAATCCCGTCAGTTCCGAGAAACAGATATCCTGCCGCTCCAAGCAGGATCAGGATTGATACAGCCGCCAGCACCAGGCCGAGCGTCCTCGTATTCTTCTTTTTTGTTCCCTCTGTCGTTTTTTCCGCCTCTTGATTATCGGCTGGGACTTGAGGAGCATCTTCTTCGGTCATCTCCTCTCTGAGCGGTGGAAGGGGCTGCGCTAAATATGACGGCGGTTCAAACGGAACATATGTGTTTGGATACTCACCAGCGGAAATGCGTTTATTCATCTGGCGGATGTCCGTTTGCAGGATGCGCATAGCATCGGCGCCTCTGGCCATTCCTTCAGCGAGCAGGCCGGAAATTTCCGGTGGGGCAAAGCGTGGCAGCATGTCGGCCGGAACACTCTGCGGTGACGCAGAGTAGAACTTCTGGGCAATCCAGGCGCTCTGGTTTGGCTCTGTATAATGCTTTCCATCGAGCATAGTCCAAATATAAGCGCAAATCGCCCGGACGTCGGAATCCAGGCTCTGGGGCTCGATGTCTCCGGAAACTGCCTCCGGGATAAATGCCCGGATATCTTCCGAGTATATATCCGGATTGATTCCGGGCCCGGTTCCGTAAAAGAAATACCCGATCTTCAGGAATTTCTTGTCGAATTCGTCCGAGACATAGAAACAGGAGTCGAGATCCACGGCTCCGAGAGAGAAGCCGTTCTCGTTCAGCGTTTTTGCGGTCTGAAGCAGACGAATCGCCAGATTGTTGATATCCTGCAGATATGCCCCCTTCTGAGTGATGATATCCGTCCCGACAAAGTTCTCCATTGGCCTTGAGATAAAATAGAAATCCTGACCCGTCTGCTGGCCGCTTCTGTCTATGCGGGGATAATACTGCACGGACCGGTATTCGATGACGCTTCTCATAATTGCTGGGATTCCGGTGGCGTTTAAAGCCTTCGTCAAATTGATATGCCGGACAACCGCCTTTTCAAAATTGCCGTAGAACGCGGACAGGTCTTCTCTGTCAACTCCGAACCGCCGCATAAGCTCCGCTTCTTTTTGGGGTTCGAACGGGATCCCGATATGAAAAATGTCCCACTCCGCTTTTTCACCATTCAGCGTGAAAACAGCTCGGTGGGAAGAGCCATAGTAGGTATCTTTGACGATATTGCTGTCCAGGCAGAGCTTTTTTAGAGCATCCTTCAGATCAGGCACGTTTTCCTCCCTCCGTTAGTTCCTCCTGTATTGCTTCCATTATCCTTTCATAGTCAGGGTTATCCCGGATATACCGGCCGGGCCTTGTCTCCTTCAGCCTGCGAAGTTTCTCCTTCTGCCGCTGCCGGTATTCCTGCTGGTATTGACGTCTGTCAGACATTGCAATCTCTCCTCGTTTCAGCCTGCAAACAAGGTATTCTGATTCTCGCATTCGATCACAGGCACTCGTGCTCGGGAACTTCTCTCCAAAAACTCTCCGAGCGGGAGCCTTGGCGGCCGGATGCCGCGGAACGGCACGTTGAATAGGCCGCAGGCAGTTTCAGCCCCATTCCATGCGAGATCCCCGTCAAACGCAATGCAGACCATTTTCTTTTCTTCGTGATTATTCCACTGCCTGTTGCAGCATCCAAAGCAGGAGTCACAGCATTTCTCTCCGTATTCTTTCCTCATCCGGTTTGCTGCCGATTTGCTTTTCATGTGACACATATTGACGCACTCCTTCTGAAATGTCCGCCCGCCGGTCAGGCAGGCGGACACCTTCTTGTTTCCTGTTATCTTGCTTTTCTTCCAGCTCTGATCTTTCTGTTGCTTGCGGCGATAATGAACATTCCGCCGACAATCAGGACTGCAGCTGTAATCAGCGCAAGAATCGGACCGGATGCGATTGACGAACCAGATTCATCTAGCGTCACAGATTCCATCGTGGAAACTGGTTCAGGCACGCTGTCTTCGCCTTTGAAATCCAGGTCAATCATGTCGTTCAGCCTTTCCGCATCTTCCGCGGCACGTGCCGCTTCCGCTGCTGCGGCTGCCTCTTCCTCCGCTACTGCGTCCACGATGTCTTCGACTACAACGTGGGCGTCGTCAGCAAAGGCGATCAGGTTGAGACCTGACAGCAACATAAGGACCATCACAAAAAGAACCAATCTTTTACAATTCTTCATATCCCTGCTCAGCATCTTCACATTGCACAACTGCATTGCTCGATGCAATCCTTTCTTTGAAATAAATTATATATCTTTTTCTTATTTATGTCAACTTTCGGATTCCTGTTTTCTCCGTAAGAGGGACATTGATGATCAGAACGCGAGAAACAGTTTTCCAGCTTCCTGATTGTACAGAGCTGTCGTGATTCGTCCGCCCTGAAGATATGTCTTTCCTTCCGCGTCACCCTCAATGAACGTGACTTGAAAAATCACCTCAGGATGCTCTTCGGAAAGAATCAGGAGATCTCCCATCATCGCATCCCAGGACCAGCGGGTATTGCGGACATGATACATAACGGTGGAATCAAAGCCGACATCTTCGTACAATTCCTCTCCTGCCCAGTAAAGGAGGTTTCCCTCCCCGGCACATGATTCTATTCTGCAGGCAAAGAGCGCGGAAAGTTCGAAGAAGCTGTCATCCTCGCGTTCTATCGCTTCGATATACATGTCCTTCCAGTTAAGCCAGTAAATCCTGGCCTCTCTATTATCTGCCATATCTATTCCCTTTCTGATGCAACTGCATCTTGATATATTGTATGTTTGGTTTTGAGAAATGTCAATTTTTACAGCATGATCCGAAATTTACAAGCTGCTTACTGTATGCAGGAAAAATGTGATGGGTTTTGCATCACCTCTTTTCTGTTTTAGGGCCCAAAATTTGGGCTTAGTATACTATCCTATTAAGCTAAATACAAATCTTTATTATCTCATTAGGATAATTTAGAATAGGTATTTTGCTCAGCAAAACGGGCAAATTGACGACATTTCCCAATAAAACTGCATAAAAAAAGACAGCCCCGAAGGGCTGCCAGATTGGAAATAGAACTCTTTATTGTCGGAACGTTCAGTCCCACCATGCACGGCATTCAAACCGACTGGTTTTCGTGTCCCAGTGGATATCAAATTCGTCTGCGTCATGGAAGCGCGACGCAAAGGTCGCAATTGCCATCGGGTCAGATGTCTGCAGCGTTACCGTTGTGAGCACAACGTTTGTATCCCAGGAGCGGAATGTTGCAAATCCGGCGACTCTGGCGCTGGGATGCTCCTCCATGAATTCCATGAACTCCCTTGTGCTGGGGCTGCCGTTTTGATCCATCTCGGGATCCAGCATCCCGTTTTCCACCAGGGTTTTTACCTGATCCAGGGTAAGATCACAAAATCTCGGGGCAAAGTTTTTATGTGGTCCGTAACGGTCGGGATTGAAGCTTCCGAACAGTATCTGATCTCTCTTTTTAATATCCATCATTTATCTCCATTCACATCAAAGCCCAATCACAGCTTTGTTCTTTCCCGCTTTGAGGACTGAATCAATTGCGGCAAACCAGAGGTCGTTTTCGCACACATTGCAGTCAAACTCATCGGCGTATCTTTCAACGAACCGCTCAAGCAGATAGCAATCCGAATTCTGATCAGAGGCTTCATCAACCGTAAATCCGAATTCATCGAAAAAATCTTCTGAATCAGCAACGTAGCTGTGGTACTCCGCATACTCGCGAAGCTGGCGTTCAGCGTCTTCCAGAAGATATTCGTGTGCCTGGGAATCGTAGATTCTCCGCATTTCCTCCGGAGACAGTTCGATCGTCTGCTCCTCAACGGACGCCCGGGCTGCTTCATTTCCATCTTTCCAAATCGCCCAGTCGTAGTCCGACGAGAAAATTTCCACATTTCCGGCACTGTGAAAAATGTTTCCGCCCTCGTCTATGTGCTCCGGAGGAATGACATAATCTTCCCCAAGTACATCGGCGGCCGTCTCCATCAGCCGCCGTGACGCGAAGCTTACCGCGTCCACCTTTGTCTCAAATGCGGATGCGGAGACAGAATCTTGGAGCCGTGCTCAATATACAGATAGCGAATGATATTCATAGCTTTCCTTTCCCCGGTTTAACCGGATTCCGCAAATGAAAGACATGCCGGAAAGGCATGATCAGCTTTCAGGCCGCATCTTTGCGGACTTTTATCGAGATGAGCGTATTCCTCCAAGCTGACGCGCACATGCCGTAAACATCTTCAACGGAATAGATTCCGACGCATCCGTCAGGCTTTGCAGAGCGCACGATGTTAAGAGGAATATCCACATCTTTCTCAAGTTCAATCTCAAACAGGCTGCCTCCTCCGTCCCAGGGATCGTACAAGCCCGTCATAGTGTGCTTTCCCAGCGTGATGAACGGCTCGTCATTCTCCAGGCACTCCGGCCGCAGGCAGTCGGCGATCTCAAGCGCGTTTCCCAGCGTAGTTTCAACCAGAAATGTCAGTACGGAGATATGCGACGGCATGTTGATCAGTTCCTGCCCAAGAGTTCCGAGAAACCCGGTCTTGTCCAGGCTGTCCTGATAGCCGTCCAATGCGGCCTCCAGCTCCTCTTTGCAATACCCCTGGGTTTTGGCAAGCCAGATAATGCTGGCGGTATCTTTGATCTTTGCACCTTTTTCCGCATCCCAGTGAGGATAAACTGCATTATCTACATATTCCCGATTCCCGTCGCCGGTGTCGATCATGATATTAAGCTTTACCCTCTGACGATAGAAATGGTCATAGGGAAGGTCGCAGCAGAAAAGGCCGCCGTCAAACAGATCCTGATAGAGTTCTTCCGTATCGCTGTTTAAGAAGAATCCGTCTTCGTCTGCGACAAACGCTCCGCCCAGTTCCCCAAGCTTTTTCCTGACAACGGATGAAATCCGGTCACGTTCCTCGTAATCTGAAACGCCGTAGATCTCATCCATGATTTCAAAGAAACGGGATCGGGGATCGTCATCGGTAAATATCTCATAGAGATCGTTATAGGAAAGCTGATCCCGGTAATCCGCATCCAGATCCGTGCACCAGACGTTTCCGGTTTTCTTCCAGCAGGGCTCGCTTTCCATGATCCTGTCGATCTCAGAAATCAGGAGTGCTTCCGAAACGGGAGCGTCGGGAGCAATTTTCTCATCGTCGATAATTCCCATAATACAGAGAATGTCATGGGCAAGCTCCTCCGGACTCTGGTCAAAATAGACCGTATGCCCGCTGAAGTTGTATCCGTTCCATCCCCGGCAGTTCAGCTCGTTTCCGAATTTTATAGCGATTCCGCCGGCTTCCGTCCATTCGATCAGGTTCTTGCTGTAATCGTCCAGAAGGTAGTCGTTCTCTGTGGGCTGAGAACCGCCGAACAGTCCCCGGACGAAGTCTGCCTTGCTGACATCCACTGGGGTAAAGAGTATGGGGATATCCTGGCAAACATATCTCCGGACCCAGTATTCCTTATCTTCTCCTGCGTTTCCGTCATATACTGCGGAAAGAATGAAAACTCGGTAGTTCTCTTTTCCTTCCACAGGGGTGTTCCTTAAAATCTGAAGCGCTTTGACCAGATTTTCGTAAGGGCTGAGGGTTCGAAAAAAGCCGGGTTCCCGGCATCTCTCCACACACAGTGCCCGTTCGTAGAACTTGCAAAGCGTTCCGTCCATATCTACATAAAGGTTCTTCATAGCGTCTGCTCCTCCCCTCTTAAATTCCGGGCAGAATTCAGATAATGGTCAATCGCGTCGTAGATCGCGTTAATCCCCGGAAACGAATCAAGGCTTCTCAGGAACATCGCATCATAGTAGTCCAGCAATGCCAGTTCCTCATCCGTGAATATGGGAATATAGGGCATCAGCGGTTCACCACCTTGAACATCATGCGGCAGGTTCTCTCCGTCGCATCCGCGAATGCGCCTCCCTTGCGATTGACCTGAATCCGAACTCCTCCGGGTATTTTTTGGCGAACGATCCATTCAATGCCGTAGGTCCTGTCTTTCAGGATTGTGCCCGGCTCATAATCGTACTTCATGCTCTCGCCTGCCCGTTCTGAAACATCTTGACCGTCACCTGGAGGCAGAAATCCGCTACCTCATACCGGTCCTCATCGCTGCCAAGATAGATCCTGTCGGCGTTGTAGAACCGGGCATAGCGGTTCAGCGCCCTGGCGCTTGCAATTGCACATTCATGGGCACGTCGGCGGCTCGTATCGTACAGCGTAATCGCGTCACGAAGCTCGGCTCCGTCCATGAGAGCGTAGGCAATCTTGATCCTGATTTCGGTCTGATCCACCGTGTTGACGTAATCATAGAACGAATCCATGGTCTTCTTCACATCGCCAATATCCATGGCGGCATCGGAATCACCGGATTTCGCCAGGGCAGACATGTTCTCAATCAGGCTGTGATACTGTTCATAGTCAAACAAGTGCTTGTTGGTTGTAAGTTCCATTGTGGTTTCCTTTCTCCATTTGTCGTTGTGATTTCTTTCGGAAAATAAAAAAAGAGCCCGATTCATCGCTCTGGATGTATCGGACTCGTAAAAAAGAGTAACTTTATATGAAGTTGGCCAGCTTCTGATGCGTTTTCAGCATCATGAAACTAATTCCAACGTTGTAATCATGATTATATGTTGTGCTTGTAGAAATGTCAATTTTGGGGGACAATGGGAAGAAGTGCGTGAAAAAGCCCCATACAATTGTCATCGTATGAGGCCTTATGATCCTTTATTTTGCTTCTGCGTTAATCCAGCAGCCAGTCTACCACGTTGACCGCAAGAATTCCGTCATAGCTTCCGGGTGTAAAGCGATCCAGCGTCAGGACGGTTTTCGGATAGTTGTCCGCTATGGCTCTCAGCGGGGCGAATTCCCTGATAAAGGTGCTCTCATCCGTCAGTGAAGCCGTCACCTGGTAATAGGAAATGTCGTCTCCCTTCTTTGCCACAAAGTCTATCTCGGTATTTCCAACCTTTCCGATGGTCACTTCGTATCCTCTCCGGAGAAGTTCGAGGTAAACAAGATTTTCCAGGGAATGTCCAAGATCATAATTCTGCCTTGGAATCAGATGCCTGCGAAGTCCCAGGTCAACAATATAGAGTTTCCGGTTTTGCTTCAGAAGCTGCTTTCCCTTCACGTCATAACGCTCCGCCGGATAGAAAACATAAGGCTCTATGAGTGCTTCCACGTAATCGTTTATTGTGTTTTGAGAAACCTTCCTTCCTGAGGAGGTAATATAATCTGAAATGCCCTTAACGGAAACCGGGCTTCCGATCGAGCTTGCAAGAAAGCGGGCAATGTTTCTAAGCAAGGTCATATCGGTTACCTTGCGCTTGTTTGGGTCAGTCTCCTTTCTGCTTTGGCGGAGTTCAATATCTTTTATGATGATTGTGTTATAGATTCCCTCCAGATAGGTATCAGCCATAGCGGCAGGATCATCCAGCGTAGCGATATAAGGCAGACCGCCGTATCTCAAATACTCGGAAAACTGGCTGTCTGCATCACTGTCCCCTTTCAGCTTCCGGTATTCCTGAAAGGACAGAGGCAGCATCCTGATCTCGACGTATCTGCCGGAAAGAAGGGTTGCCAGCTCACCGGACAGCATATATGCGTTTGAGCCGGTTATATACAGATCGACGTTGTCCTTGAGATGCAGGCTGTTGACAGCCTTCTGGAAATCCGCAACCATCTGAATCTCATCCAGAAAGATATAATTCATGCCGCTCTGGCAAAGGTGATCCGAAATATATTGGTATAACTTTGAGTAATCGGTCAGGCTCTCATATTGAAGATCTTCAAAATTGATAGAGATGATCTGCTTTCCATCGACTCCGCTATCTTCCAGCAAAGCCTGAAACATGCCAAGCAGCGTTGATTTTCCGCATCGCCTCAGCCCGGTCACGACTTTAATAACATTCTGATCTTTCCATTTCCAAAGCTCATCCAGATACTCTTTGCGCTCAACCATCATTCCTGCTCTCCCCTTTCATTTTCATACTATATAATCTTGTTTGCCAAAAGTCAATAAAATATTCCGAGTTCGGAATTTATCGTATAATAAATCTTATATATTCTGATTTCGGAATTCTAAGCTTTCGATAATACAAGCCTTCCTTAACAGGGTTTCGGCCTTTGATCTGACAAGAACTCCTACAGAGAGAGGCAAAACACACAGGCGGCAACTGAGCTTTATGCCCGGTTGCCGCCTGTGAAAAAGACCCAGTTTTATCTTGGATGATAGCCCCTTTACATAGCCATAACGATTTTGCCCGTTGCATTTTCCGTAACGACAATACGGTCATGACGGATGCGCTCCGCTTTTGCTGGCAGACGGCTGCGGACGTTTTTGAAAGTGTCATAGCAGGTAACCCTGTATGTCTCCTTCCCCGCTGACTGGAACGAGATGTCGTATCCCGTCCATGTGAAGTCATCCAGTCTCCCATTGAGCCAGTGGTAAGCTTCCAGTGAAAAATCCGCTCCCAACAATGCCATTTCCCGAAATGACTCGTCATCGCCGTTAAGCGTTTTATAGGTTCCGAACAGGTAATCACCGCTCTTCCCGCTGCTGTCCACTTCTCCGGTAAGGTACAGATCCAGATAGATCCCTTCACTTCCACCAAAACGAACCTTGAAAGTTACATCCCAGAAGTGAGTCAGAATCTGCCGGTCATCCTTGCCCGAAGGTATCCCATAATCAAGAAAAGAAGGGAGCTGTCCCTTCTCTTTCAATCCTGTATCAATCATCTGAAACAAGTCACGCGCAGTATAAGGTTTGCCTCTTGTTTTCATCTCACATATCTCCTGATTGTTTGTTTACCGCCTAAGCAATGCTTTCTCCTCAGACCAGATACTCTGCCATGAAATTGCAAAACGCGTCGTAGTCCTCAAAGGTATCCTCTGCTCCGCGCATATCCCGCCAAACCTGTTTCAGTTCGTTATCATAAGAAAAGGTGTCCACCATCATATTCTGATGAAAGCAGTACGCTGTCCAAAGGCACCTCAGCTGATTCAGCGACAGCTGTTCTGTCCAATTCTCAATTTCCGCGGCAAAGCTTTTCATAAAGACCAGCTCTTTCGCAGAGATTGCGCACCAGAACTCCATTTATATCATCCCCTCTTTCGCTCAGTGATCTGTCAACGGAGAAATGTAATCCTCAAAGATGTATCCTTCTTCATCCCTGATCTTCACAAAGTACCAGGAGCCTTCTTTGTCCAGAACTTCAACCCGTACCGATTCACTGAGTTCCCGGATGATCCGTCCCGTTTGCGTACTGGGTTCTTCACGGAACCTGACTCCGGCACCTTTGACCTTGCCGCTAAAGGGATATTCCGGTTCAGAACAGGGCTCTTCGATCTCGACAGGCTTCGGACTGCTGTCCGCAGCAGCCTGATAACGGTTTTCCGATCGGCTCTCTGTTTTTCTGCTGCCTAAAAATACAATGAGAACGCTGAACGCTATCAGGACAATGGTCAGGCCTGACAGGAAAAAATCCGCACTTCTTGCAATTTCTTTTACTCTGCTCATTCGTCGTACTCCAGAGCATACGCTGCTGCGTCCCACCGGCCACCTGTCGCCTTAAACGCTGCAACCAGGTCATCTGCCGTGAATGCCTCATTGTCAGGAGCGTCATTCGTCTCAAAAAAGTCCTTCTCGACGTCCAGCTCACAGTACGGATGGTCGTCCTCTGTCACGTCCCATCCGCGATAGAGATCGAGGCCGATCTGCTCCGGGATGAAGTACATGCCGTCCTCCAGTGTGGACTGGATCGCCTTTTTCTGTTCCTCGGTAATCACGCCCGCAACAATCACCTGATTGAGGCTCTTGTAATTGGAGGCGTCGCGGTATAGATATTCCATACGAGTGTTCATAAGTATCTCCTTCTCCATTAAGTTGTTTTCATTCCTGTTGGAACCTCAGCCAGAAATTTGGCCGCTCAGTCCCAATCGATCAAGGTCTTTCCTTCGTCGTCGGTGACGGCATAATCATATTCAGCTCCATCATTCTCAGAGAAACCTGCCTCCTTGTACACGTCAAACGGGAACGCACCGGTCATCCGGAATTCCTCATATTCCGCTGCGCTAACCTGCTTTTCAAAACCAATCCTCTCGACCCGTTCTACGGTAAAATGGAGATTCATTGGGTTTTGGACATTGGCCTGGATCGAAACGACTTCGTCCAGAACATCCGAATCGCCGATATACTCTCCATTTTCCGGAATCGGAATCTCGTTCCAATGATTCCTCAGGTAATCTGACACGGCATCGGTATTCTGGAGATCAATGCCTTCCGGTATTTCGAAGGTCTGAGTTCCGAACATCTGCCATGTCATGCCAAACGTTGCAACTGCCATAATTCATCGCTCCTTTAAATTCTGATTTTGAGTCTGCGCATAAAAAAAGAGCCTGATCCATCTCGTTGGATGTCTCAGACTCAAAGAGTAACCTGGGATAGACGCAACCAGTTTCCGACGTGGTGTTCACATCGTAAACTAATCACAATATTGTGCTGTCATTATATGTTGCGTCCGGATAAAAGTCAATTTCCGGAGCTGTTTGCGTTTTTTGAATAGATTAAAAAGCTGTTCGCTGCTCTGGGCTGTGATTCACAGCTGGTCATATTTTGCTGCGCTTCCTTTTGCCTTCTCAACCGGGTATTTCGCCTCATTCTTTGTCATCTTGCTCATGACGATCTCGTCAACATCCAGTCCAAGGCAGTCCAGCATGTTCTGGCAGTAGACGATAACATCGGCGAGTTCTTCTTTCACATGGTCGATATCTGCATCAGCGTTCCATTGATAGCATTCCAAAAGCTCCGCAGCTTCAATCGAGATGCTTTTGGCCAGATTCTCCGGCGTGTGGAATTGCTCCCAGTCACGGTCAGCAGTAAACTTCCGGATGCGCTCTATCGTTTCCTTCTTCATGACGTAAACTCCAATTATTCAGGATGCTGCTGGTGTCATCCATTCGCTGCTATGATTTCTCCCAAAGTGATATGCTCATTGCGGAAGCGGGCCGAACTTCTTTCGTTCTTCAGATGGATTGCGTTTTTCGGGCAGTTGTGAAGGCATGCGTAGCACACTTCGCAGTGGTCCGAGAAATCAACCTTATCCGTCACAGTGATGTTATTTGCCGGGCAGACCTTCGCGCAGATGCCGCACAGAATACAATCACTATTTACGATATAGCTCTGAGCTGCTATCCCCTTCAACACGGACTTGCCCATGGCCTGATGAAGCATGTTCATCTTGAGTTTGTCGCCTGCACCTACTGTGACCGGGTTTATCTTCCTCGCTGCAATATCGCTGCAGATTTGGTCAAGGTGCTCTTCGATCCCTTTTCCAGCCGCCGTTTCCATCTGATTCTGCATCTCGAATCCCGGAAGGAAATTATCCACCATTCTGATTGTGTTGACGTAGCTGACGGTCAAGCCTGCCTTCTGCGCTGCGGTTACCGCATTCTGTTTCGCCACCGAATCAGCCATTCCATAGGTGCATACGAAAAAGAAGTAATCCGCTTTGATGGATGCCTTTGCGAAGAACTCGTTCACCTTCTTCGGCATTTCCCCGCAATAGACAGGACAGACGACGCCTACCGCCTCATCTGAAATATCCACCCGCTCTTCTCTCATCAGCTTCGGGATGGAAAGCAGTTTCCCTCCGATTCTATTCGCGACATAAAGGGAATTGCCCGTTCCCGTAAAATAGCAGACCGTCATTTCTTTTCCTTTCTTCAGATCGGGTTCAGCGCTCAGACCAATCGGCAAGCTCAGCTGCGCTGGTCACTCTCCTGGCATCGACGACCTCTGCTCCCTTGATATAGGGCTGAAGCCGCTCTGCGGTCTTTCCGATTCCGCTTCCTCCGGATGTGGCAAAAGCATATACCCGTTTTCCAGTCCAGTCATATTCCTTGCAGAAGGTGTTTACCACATTTGGAGCGCCGCCATACCAGATGGGAAATCCCAGAAAGACGGTGTCATAGTCGGAAAATTGATCGACCTTTCCCATAACCGGGACGTCCTTTTTCCCGAGCTTCTCTCTGTTGCATCGCGCCAGAGGATTGGTATATCTGACATCCGCCTCCGTGTAAGGATGCAGAGGTTTGATTTCATGCAGATCCGCACCTATAGATGCTGCAAACGCCTCCGCCACTCTCTTTGTCGTGCCTGCCTCGGCACTGAAATACGCTACTAATGCTTTCATGATCTTCTCCCTCTCAAAACTTGTCCATTGTCTCGCCAATGGCCCGCCAGTAATCGTCCTCTTCCGCCTTGACAGCGGCTCTCCTCTGCAATATTTCATCAGGTTCCATCTTTCGGGCTTCCTTCCAGATCAGATGCTCCGCGGCCTTCTCTGTTTTCAGTGTGATTTGCGTGTATTCCGGGCCAAGAAGCAGAAGCTGAAGAGCCTGATCATCCGTCAGGAATCCGCTGGTGATGATTCCCATTGTGTCATAGATAGTGTCATTGGCTATGGGGCCGATGATCACATCCGCTCCGATGCTGTCGGCCTTTCCTCTCCGGTTGCTGAATATGTATGAAAACCAGTCGGCATCCTTTGTAAAACGATGTATTGTAAGCCCGGAGGGATCAAACTCATATTTGTTCAGAATACTTTCCTCGCCCTTCCGTTCCTTTGCCCAGCGCAGGGCGAACTCTTTCTCTGGCGTCAAATAGAATCCCTGGCCAAAATCGGCGTTCCTTCGACCGTAATGGACATCAGGGTTTGGCAGAGCCAAGAAGCCAGTGTGGTAAAGAATCATCACAAATCTTTCCCCATCAGAATGACTTCTGTCTCTTTCTCAAACCCGTGTTTTTCATAGAACCCCGGCAGTACGCCTTCTCCGGCGGTAATCAGGTGGACTCCAACCATGCCCCGCTCTTTGACGTCCGCAATGCACCGGTTCAGAAGCTCCGTGGCGATTCCTCTTTTCTGATATGCCGGATCAACTGCCAGATCGTTAATTTCAAAGGTACGCCCGTAATGGAACAGCATGGACGTGCCGAGAACAAACCCGACGACCTGATTATCGATAACATATTCCAGGCCGTAAGATGTTTTCGTTTCCAGCAGCTCGCGGATATGGATCTCCGCACCTTCAGGCTTCCAGGGATCGTTCCAGGGCGGACCGGAAAACGCTTCCGCATAGATTTGCCCGTAACGTTCAAGGTGATCCATTGTGATAGGTTTTATATTCATTCTCTCCAACCATTCCTTCAAAACGGCAGCATTGTTTCTCTCTTTGTCTTTTGCAGCATAGAGCAGAACGACGTCCTGACGGTTGCAGATCCCGATGAGTTCCTCCGTTGCCGGATTGTTATCCAGTTCTTCAAAATACCGGCGCTTGAACTCATCGAAGCGTTCAGGAATATGGTCAAACCATTTCCTGAGGTCTTCTGAAGGAGCAACTTCTTTCAGCCAGAGATCTATGCTGTCCTTTTTGATGCCCCTCGGCCAGAGCCTGTCTACCAGAATTCGGTAGCCGGGCGGAATTGTTCCGTAAACCCGTGAGATGGAAATCATCCGTAGTTCCTCCCGCACCATTCCGCAATTCTTCCGATCAGGTCCAAGTCGACCTTGTCGAATGGGAACTTAATCGCGCCTTTGCTGTACTTTAACCCTCGTTCCTCAAGCTCCGCTTTGAATGCGTTCACGCTGCCATCTCCGGGGTAAATCCCCGGGTGGTTCTTCATGGCAGCGAAGTGAATCAGGTTATGCCGGTGCCAGAAGGCAGGCATGCCATAACTGATCCGCTTCTCAGCCTCCGGGAGCGTTTCAGCGATGGTGTTTCGAACGGAGGCCAGCAGCTCTTGGAGCTCTTCAGGCTGATTCCCGATGTACTCATCTATGGTCATTTCTATTCGGTCAACTCCCTATGTGACAAAATCACAGACAATTTCTCTTCGCTGATATATACTCCAGGCATAAGAACAAATCAAGGAGGAACACAGCAATGTCCGTTACTACGATTACAAAAGATAATTTCAATTCCGAAGTCATCAAATCCGATAAGCCCGTCCTTCTGGACTTCTGGGCAAGCTGGTGCGGCCCCTGCAGAATGGTTTCGCCGATCGTTGATGAAATCGCTGAATCGCGCAGTGACATCAAAGTTGGAAAGGTAAACGTTGACGAGCAGCCAGAGCTTGCAGGTTTCTATCGCGTTTCCAGCATTCCCACTCTGATGGTTATCAAAGATGGCAAGGTGGTCAATCAGGCTGTAGGTGCAAGGCCGAGGGCCGCAATCGAAGCCATGCTTTAAGCCTCCGCCCGCAGTTCATTCTGCGGGTTTCTTATTTTCCGCTATCGCAGAGAGCTTATTCTTGTCCGTGATCTCAACACTTCCGCGGGAAATCCCGACCATCCCCTCATTCTTGAAGTACCGCAGCATTCTTGTCACGACTTCTCTTGCCGTTCCGAGGTCTCTCGCAATTTGCTCATGTGTGACTGTCAGCCTGTCGCTGTTCTGAAGGTCACTCTGTTCCAGAAGGTAGGTGGCGATTCTCTGGTCCATGCTTCCCCAGAGGATCTGTTCCATCAGCCACATTACCTCAGAGAAACGGGCTGCCATCAATTCGTTGGTGTATCCGGAAAGCGGGACAGACTGCTCCATCAGCCCGTGATAGACATCTGCTGGAATAATCCAAAGCCGGCAATCTGTCTCTGCCTCAATGCTGATATCAAACTGGATGGAGCGAATCATGCAGGACGCGGAAAACAGGCAGATGTCTCTTTCCAGCAGACGATATAGTGTGATCTCTCTGCCGTCAACGGATGTGATGAAAGCGCGAAGCTGGCCGGATTGGATTACAAGAAGGCCTGTACAGCCCATTCCGCCCTCATGGATGACCGTCCCTCTTGGAAACTGTCGCTCCACAGCGGATTCGGAGAGCTCTTTCTTCTGCTCATTAGTGAGCTTGTCCCAGACCGGGAAGTATTCTGAGATTGGATTCATCCGGACACCTCATAGCCTGCTGCTTCCAGAACGTCCAGTGCCCGCATAAAATTCTCTTCCTTCACCAGAATATAGTCCGTATTATAGGTTGATACAGCGAAGATGCTGATGCTGTTTTCCGCAAGAAGCGATGCGATTTTCGCAAGGATCCCGACCAACGAGAAATCCAGTTGCCCTTCAATCCTGAAGCCCTTCCAGCCATCATCACGGTCCGTCGTGTTTTTCGCCGTATCACTGGTTCTGCAGACCAGCGACAGCTCCTCTTCAGTTTTGCCGATGAAGCAGAAATCGCTAGCCAGATTTACATCCGATAAGCCCGACAGCTTGCAAACAGTAAGGTCATAGGGAAGCTTTTTCAAAATCATATCTTCTCAAACCTCCTGAACATCTTTCCATCCCGCTCAACTTCTTCATTCCACATAGCCGCGGGACGCACCCAGACGCCGCAATCTCCATACAAAGCCCTATAGACGACCACCGGCTCCTCGGTCTCGCTATTTCGAGCCACGTGACATACTCCCCGGACTGAAGTCCGAGGCTTCCTAGAAGCGACGGAAACCGGGAATTGTGCGATCAACGACAAACGCACTACAAGCAGTGTCTTACAATGTCTCCTGCAATGGACGATGCCCCGCCCATATTGACAATCAAATTACTACTTTGCCATACTTTGACAGCATACCCTGATTCAGAATATTAATTGCCGCGTTAACATCTCTGTCAAGGTGGGCATGACAGGAAGGACAATCCCAAGATCGGTCCTTCAGAGAAAGATTATCATTGATTGTCCCGCAGCAGTGGCAGGCTTTGGAGGATGGAAACCATCTGTCAATCTTGATGATCTCACAGCCGTTCAAAAGGGCTTCATATTCCAGGATATGTACAAACTCTGCAAAGCCCAGATCGGAAACCTTACGTCCCCAAAGCCTTTTCATTGCATCGAGGTTCAAATCTTCCAAACAGATGACAGAGTATGTTGCTGTAAGAAAACGCGCCAGTTTGTAGAACCAGTCCCGCCGTTGGTTTGATATATCCTCATGCACTTTCGCGTAATGGAGACGAGCCCGTTTCCGGTTGCCGGAACTTCTCTCTTTTCTGGACAGCTGACGATTCGCCCTACGCACATTCTCCAGCCCGCACAGCAGCCACAGAGGAGAGTCTATCTTTGTTCCATCGCTCAGTGTGAGGAATGTCTTCAGTCCAAAATCGATGCCAACAGCATTACCTGCGTGTACATCGGGCAAAAAGATATCCTCAACTACAGAAAGAACAATATAGTAATCTCCGTGCGGCGTCCTTTTCACGGTAACAGTCTTTACTGTGCCATTGTAAGGACGGTGAAGCCAGAACCTGAACTTCTTTCCCATGATCCGGATGGTATTCCCGTCGATAGACCAGCCGGCCTGTTTCAGAGTAAAGGAATTATACTTCCAATACTTCTTGAATTTCGGTGGATGCTTCCGCGGTCCGGTCTTTGATTTGCACCAGTCAAAGAATGCCTTGTAGCTTCTGTCGAGCCTCTCCACTACATCCTGCACGGCCTGGGAGCCGAGATTCTGCCATTCAGAATATTTACTGCGGCGTAGTCTTGTTACAAAAACCTTCAGCCGGTTGGCAGAAATATACTGGCCGCAGATACGGTAATATCTCTTCTGCAGGGCAAGGCAGTGATTCCAAATCTGACGGGCTAGTTCAATTTCGGCGTCCAGGTATTCAGTTTTCTTTGTCCTATACAGCTGATACTTATAGGTACGTCGTATCGTTGACTTTCCCAAGATTATCTCCTAATCGTATTGTCCTTCGATATATGCCTTAATGGTTTCGGCAGATACCTCGCCTGCGGAGGCAACAAAATAGGAAGGGGCCCAAAGTGAATTGTCGTAGCGCTCATCCGTGAATTCCGGATGATTGATCAGAAACTGCCGTCCGGATTGACCTTTAAATGCTTTTACGACTTCACATGGGGCAATAGTAGGTGGCACTGAAACAAAAAGATGAACATGATCCGGCATTACTTCAACGGCAAGGATTTCCCACTGCTTTTTCTGCGCAATAGATTTCAGGATGTCCTTCATCTCATCCTGATAGCCCTTGAGAACGGATCTGCGGTATTTTGGAATCCAGACTATATGCAAATTAATCATATATCTGGAATGCCTTGATTTATTTAATATTCTCATATTTTGATTCTATCACTATATGCTTTGGTGATCTATCAAATATTGTAAACAAATAGTCGAATAGTGAACGGGGGAACAAGGTGTTCGCTTTCATCCCCGGATTTAAATCCGAGGTTTTCCCGCTCACTCATATAAGAAGACACCCTCTTACCCGCTGTCTCCAATGAGAATAGGGCTAAGAGGGCAAATTCGTCATTTCATCGCAATATTACTCTGTTGCGGTTATTATACGCCATCCCCGCCCCTAATTCAACGCTAATCTTATCGCCTGAGTCAAGGTCCGGGGACTTTCTCTTGCCGCTTGTTTCAGTTCTCTGAATAGTTCATTTTGAAACTGTCGATCCACTTTCAGAGGATTTTGACTTATTATCTTTTCAAGCGATTTTCATTGAAAAATTAGCCTGACGATGGTATAATTCAGGCATATACTTGTTTCTACTTGAGAGGCGCAATGAAATGGATAAATTCGAGAATCTCGGTGATACACTTACTTTTCTGCGAAAACAAAAAAATCTCCAGCAGACGGAATTGGCAGCAATGCTGAACGAACGCGGGATAAAGGTTACTAATCATGCTATCAGCAAATGGGAAAAAGGGTACGTAATTCCAAATGCAGTACAGTTTTTGAATCTTTGCGATATTTTTGGAGTTGAAGATGTCCTGGGCTGCTTTTCAGATGGCCACGCAGGAATACTTTCCGGATTAAACAGAGACGGCCGGGAAATGGCTACCGAATTAATTCATGTTCTCGGTGAGAGTGCCAGATACGCTCAGAACGCCTAAAATGCCGGAACGGAGCCGGATATGGTTTATGTCCCGGCATCGTTGTTACTCTTGATTCCGGGCTGTTTCCATTTCCCTGATGTATTCCGCATAGAATCCACGATATTCTTCCCCAACGGCAGCGCAGACATTGTCCAGAAGCTGATCTCGTCTCTTTGCAAAATCTGCTTCCGACCCGCAGCTTTTTCTGATCTGCTTCATCGCAACCCTGTATATGCTGTCAAGCAGGCCAATATTTCCCCTTGCTTTTCGGTCCAGTTTCTGGATGATTCCATTGATATCTTCCATCTGATCTTTCCTTTCTGATGATTTGGGATGAGCGGTCTGATTCCGCTCATCCCAAATTGCATTATTTTACCCATGTAATTCTTGCATATCCATCGTTGCTCCCGTCCGGAACCGGATTTGAGGAACTGTTTTGTGAAGTAGTTCCGCTGGTAACATTACTTCCTGTCCCGACATAGCCTGATCCTCCCCCAGCCGTGGCGCTGTCAGTCGAGATCGACCCTCCATATAAACCTCCGCCTCCTCCGGGGCGGCCTTCGTCCATTCCGTCCACATACAGGCTGTATCTGACCGTATTCGTTGGAGTCGTGTATCCGGTCTCAACCGTTAAAAGCGGCTGGTAGCTGCTTCCTGCAGTCCACACCTTTGGCGTGATTGTTCTTGTGGAAGGGCCGGTGCCAGAGATTTCCCCTGAGGTGTAAGCGGGGCTGCCGTTATATGTTCCTGTCCACGATGCGATGTCCCCTGCGGGTACGGAGAATGTGATGTAGTTCCCGCTTCGAGATGCATATCCTGACCAGCGGTAATACTGGGCGTTGGCTCCCGCATTGACAGTAGCTTCGTATTTCCCGGTGGAACTGTTATAAGTCAGGTGAACATTGGTGATGTTCTGAGGTGTTCCAAGAGTGGCACTGGACGGCGGCGTGGAATACGAGGATGCAGCCGACCGCAAGGCGCTCAGGGCAAAACCGTATGTTCCGCCGCTGAACATGATGTCGTACCAGTGGTTTGCCTTATTCGGCGGCGCATAGTCGATTCCCATCTGCGAGGTGTCGAAAATCGCCAGCTGAACAGCCATTTTCCGCTGTTGATCCGTGTATCCCTGCGGATATCCGTCGTTGTACATGGCAACATATTTGAGAGCAAGAGTATAATCCGCGCCATATCCGCGGGAGTAGCTTCCCTCACTATAGCTGCTGCCATAATTGAGATATGGATTTAAGCAGAACGCATCGTGTGTTGCACCGTTATAAGTCAGAAAGTGGTTTGAAACGGCGGGGCCGAACCGGGTGCTTTGGTTATAGTAATAATTCCAGATCGTACAGTAGTCGGCGCCGCCGGCACCGTTCCCGAGACTGTGGCTTGCGGTTGCCGCATAGGCATTCTGTGCTGTAAGCGGGACTGCCAGGAGAACGGAGAGCAGCAAGCTGAGCGCCTTATTGAGTGTTGTTTTCAGTTTCATCAGCGTATCCTCCTGGAGCCTGTCGCACTCTCCCCTTTTCCAAAGGCATAACCGGAGCTTTGAGTGCCGGCCAACGTTCCGTTTCCTCCGGATAATCCTCCGCCGTAGCCGTCAGTTCCTGTATAATTTGCTCCGGCTCCGCCGCCGGCAACACCGAGAATACTTCCGGTCTTTCCGGAGTAGTTTGCCAGCTGACCGTCACCGGACACTGCCGTATAGGCAGCTGTTGCGCCTCCCCCGCCTCCGGAACCTTCTCTAGTCGTGCTGGAGAAATTACCGCCTTCATCGACCGCAGCATCCGTAAATCCATTACCGCCGCCGTTCCATCCTCCCGGATTTGCCGCTGCGGCGCTTTTGCTTCGCGAAAAGCTGTTATCTGCCCCATGTCCTCCGACAGCGAAATAGATGGTCTGACCTTTGGTTAAAGAGACGTTCAGGACTGTGTATCCTCCGCTCGGACGATTGGGGTTGACGGTACCTTCACTGCAGCTCTGTCCGCCTTTTGCACCCCAAAGCTGGATCTGATAGGTTCCTGTTACGGGTGCTGTGAAGCTCTGGATACTGCCGTCTGTTCCATCCGTTCCGTTATACGGGAATTCTGTCGGCATATAAATCGCATAGAGATCCATATCGTGATTCGGCATTGAGAATGTGCTTCCGATCTGGTATTCCACAGAAGAGCTGCCGCTGTTCGTGTTCCAGCCGACGAACTGGAAGCCGGTACGGGTCAGTTGGGCGTTCTCAACGGTTACCGAGCTCCCGGCCGGGTACTTCGCCGTTGCCGGAGGCGTTCCGGTTCCGCCGTTTGCGTGATAGGTTACTTTGTACGAATCAGGTGCCCATATCGCATAGAAGTCCGCATTGCGGTTGTCATAGAAAGGGCTTCCGCCTTGATATGTCGCCACCGTTGACGCACTGTTCTCGTTCCATCCAAGGAATGTATAGCCCTCGCAGACCGGGACATCGGTAATGATCGTTGCCGCAATATCGTGATATTTTGTCCTGGATATCGGAGATGCAGCATTTGGGAAGCTTGCGGATGCTCCTGCAGGAGAATTGGCAAAGAATCGAAGCGTGTACTGTACCGTCTGTGAAGTCCAGGACGCATAAAGAGTCAGATTTGCATTTTCCGTATACAGGTCGCCCGGATTATAATCGATGAGATGGCTGTTTGCCCGTGACAGGCTGACAGACCAGCCTGCAAACGTATGATTGCTGTAAACGGGCAGTTCCGAAGACAGATTCAGGTTCACGTTATGCTGCTTAATCTGCAGTGCTGGGGCGTTGGTTCCGCCGTTTGCGTTATATGTGACGGTATATTCTTCAGTCCCCGGAACTGTCGGGGTTACCGGCACCGTCGGTGTCGGCGATTCTCCAGTCGTTACTTTGTCCTCTGTATTGATGTAAGCCGTTCCTACTGAATCTTCAAAGCTCGGAATAGCGACCAGAAGGATCGCCGCAAATACGGCCAGGATAACAACATACTCAATCAGGGCCTGCCCGGAGCATCTGCCGGGCGGCTTTTTCATTTTTTTCTTTGGATTCCCCATGGTTCTTTCCACCTCATTGAACTGAAACGATATCCCCTCGTTGAACATCCATTGCTTTGGCTCTGCCAGCCGGGATCTCGATCACTGATTTTGCACCCATGGTGCCGACATATGGCGTCCATGGCCTGATTCTTGAGACAGCCTTGATAACCTGACCATCCTTGCTGATAAACAGCACGTCGATCGGGTATTTCATAAACATCGTATGGATGTCCGCGCACGGCCGGATGAGCAAGGCGTCGAACCGGGTAAAATCCCGTCCAAGCATCCCTCGCAGCCTTAGAAAAAAGCTGTCTGCCAGTGCTATGCTTCCATATTCCCTGCCGTTAAGAAATAATTTCCTGATCTCCATCAGAAATACCTCATGAAATTGATAACAGCTGGCCCAATGAGAATGACCAGAATGGTCGGGAACACGAACAGGACCAGCGGCAGCAGCATTTTTACCGGTGCCTTCTGAATCTGCGTTTCCGCTCTGCGGCGGCGCGCTGTTCTCAATGCGTCTGCCTGGGCCTTCAAGACATTGACGATCGGGATACCCATTGCATCGGCCTGAGCCATGTTGTTGGCAAACAGGGACATTTCGTCCACATCGCACCGGGCGGCAAGCGACTGGTAAGCATCATGCCGGCTCATGCCGTGGTTGATGTCCCCGATTGTCCGAACCAGTTCCTGCATTGCGGGAGATTTATTCTTCTGCCAGATGTTCATGATTGCCGCATCATAGCCCAGTCCGGCTTCCACGCTGATTGCGATCAGATCGATGGTGTCGGTCAGAGAAGAAACGATTGCCGCTCTGCGCTTTTTTGCACTTGAGCGAAGGATTGTCTTTGGAAGAAGGGATCCGGCCAGAAAACCGACGGCTGAGGCAAACAGAAGCTGTCCGCTATTCAGCTGATCTCCCAGCAGAACTGTGCCCCCAGTAAAAACCACGACAGCCATGAGGATCCCGATCGCCACACGGAAGAACAGAAACGTTGCCATGGAGATATTGATTCCTGCCACAGCAAGAAGCTTCTTGATTTCCAGATCCGTCTTGTTCAGCGGCCGGTTTCTGCTTCCGGGCCGGATGAATCCGTTGACCGCTTCCGCAATGACGGTGGTCAGAGGAACAGGTTCGCTGCCGTCCGCCGGCTTTGAAAGATACTTCGCGAGCCTGCTCTGTTTCGGAGGGCGGCGAACGCCCCGCCTGATCTCGTCCAGCCGTGCGCTTGTTTCTTCATCCGCACGGCTTGCCGGTTTTAGCAGAAGCACGACGGCGACAAATACCAGCGAAACGATAATAAAGATTTGGAAGATAGGATTCACTTGCTCCCTCCCGAATCAGAATTTCACATTCAGTATCCTGCGTATGATCAGGAATCCTATGATTTCCCAGAACACGCAGAAAATCAGCATGTAATGGCCTAAAGTCTCCTCGAAGAAGATGGAGATATAATCCGGATTCATGAAATTCAGAACAACCAGCAGAAGAACCGGCAGTGCGGCAAGCATCACTCCCGTGATTTTTCCGCTGGCTGTTTTTACCTTGATGTCTTCTTCCAGGTCATGCTTTGCCGTAAGCGTTGCGGAGATGTTCTGCAGGATTTCGATCATATTGCCTCCCACAGAGGTTTGTACGGACACGGCGACATCCAGGAGATCAATATCTTTCGACGAGGTTCTCTTCGCCATGTTTTTCAGCGCATCACTGAGAGAGGCACCGTATTGCGTTTCCCGAAAAGCCATCAGAAACTCTTCCGAAACCGGCTCTTCCAGCTCTTCCGTCACATGATTCATGGCATACTGAAACGTATATCCGGACTTCAGCGCATTGCAGATGATATCCAGCGCATGCGGAAGCTGCTTCTCAAACTGCCTGACACGCCGGCTCTTTTTGATCCGGATATACAGCACCAGACCGAGAGCAGAGACAAGAATCGTGACCAGAATGGTCATAAGGTTCGTCCCCAACAGGTTCTCGATCATGGGCAGCACGATCACAATAATGATCCATGCCAGCAAAACCCGAATGGGATCGTCCCCCAAACCTGCGGAAGCAAGCTCGTTGCTCAGCGTAACGGTAAGCCGCTTGATGCGCTCATTCGATGCAAGTTTTGTCCTCCCGAAGTTCTCCGAGGAGATCAGAGACCTTTTGGCTGCGGGGGCGTTTCCTGCTTTAGATGCACCGGAATCACGGATTTCATTGAGGCGTTTCTTTGCCGTACTTCTGCGGATCAGGCCTGTGAAGGCTGAGATAAGTGCCACGGTCAAAGCCGCAGCAAACAGGATCATAATCAGGGGCATACTCATCGCTTTTTTCCTTCTGATCAGCAGCGTCCCGTCCGGAACCAGTTCTGCTGAATAACCGCTCCGTTATCCTGCATTTTCCGGCAGCAGTTGGGCTGGACCCCGGTTGCCTCGAAATGGCCCCGAACCTTTTTCCTGCCCGTTTCCCGGTAAACAAACTCGCCGTCATGGACAAAGCGGAAGATCTCCTGCAGCGAGATGATCTCCCCTGTCATATTTCCAACTTCCGTGATACTCATAATTTTCCGGGTCCCGTCGCGAAGACGTTCCGTATGCACGATGAGGTCGAACGCTCCGACACACTGCTGCCGGATGGCAGAAACCGGAAGTTCCATTCCCGACATAAGAACGGTCGTTTCCACACGCGAGAGCGCCTCTCGCGGAGAATTGGCGTGAATTGTCGTAAGGGAACCATCGTGTCCGGTGTTCATGGCCTGAAGCATGTCCAGGGATTCCCCACTTCGAACCTCGCCCACAATAATCCGGTCTGGACGCATACGTAGGGCGTTGACAACCAGCCTTTGGATTGTGATAGCGCCCTTTCCTTCTATGTTGGCCGGCCTTGCCTCCATACGGCGGACACGGGGCTGTTTCAGCTGAAGCTCCGCCGCATCTTCAATAGTGATAATCTCTTCCGCATCCGGGATAAACTCGGACAGAACATTCAGCAATGTGGTCTTGCCGCTGCCGGTGCCGCCGCTGACCAGGACGTTCAGCCTGCCCATGCCGATTGCCGCTTCCAGGAATTCTGCCATCTGCTCGCTCATCGTCCCGAATGAGAGCAGATCGCTGATTTTATACGGTACTGCGGCAAACTTGCGGATAGTCAGATAGGAGCCCTCCAGGGCAATGGGAGGAATCACAGCATTTACACGGGAGCCGTCGCTCAATTTGCAGTCCAGCATGGGATTTGCATCGTCAATGTGCCGGTTGGCGCCGACTGCGATTCGGTCGATGATTTTCCGAAGATGTTCTTCATCATCAAACTCCACGTCGGTATCCATTATTTCGCCCCGGCGTTCGACCTCGACATGCTTCGGGCCGCGGACAATGATCTCGTTCAGGCCGGTATCCTCAACCAGGCACTGGATCGGACCGTAGCCGTATATTTCGTCTTTCAGTTCCTTGAGCAGTTTGAGTTTGTCACCTTTCGGAAGATCCTCCGTGTCCAGCCTGTCTATTGCGGCAAGGATGACGGAATCAACCCGCGAATCATCCCTGGAGCCGCCCTGCGTCCTTGCCAGAACGGTCGCGACATCGTTCAGGACCAGATTCCGGATCGTTTTGATGTAGCCCTGCCGAACCTGTGCGGAATAGCTTGCCTTTGCCGTCTGATAAGTACTGTTTATTGGATTATCCATTGCATTCTCTCCTCTCAGCAGGCCTCAATCACCTTATCTGTCAGCTGATCGTATGCCTTCATTATCGGTTTCCGAAACAGTTTCCTGCCGTCAGATGCAGCCGACATAAAAGGGATTCCTGTATTCAGCGTCTGAACAACCGTGCCGTAATCATCCGGAATGGAAGCAAACGCTGGCTGACCCAGCGTACTTGCTATTTCGGAACCCGTAATAGTGGAAGCCGACCCGGCCTTGTTTATGACTAGCCGGATCTTGTCCGTAATGCCTTGGAACCGGTTTAGATACTTGTGGATCATGTCGTATGCCCCATTGATGGTCGGGACTTCCGGCGTCACAACAAACAGAATAAGGTCTGCCTCCTTCATGGCCCTTTCGTTGCAACCGGCGATGCTGCCATCTATCAGCTGCTGATCGCAGTCAACGATTACATAGTCGTTCTCAGCCCGAAGCGTTGTGATAACCCTGGAGACCAGATCCGGTGTAACGCTTTTTGCATGCTGAGGCGCGGACGGAGCACAGATTACCCCGATATTTCCTGAAGCCTGGTGCACATAGGATTTAATGGTAGCCGGTGTAATGGGCTCCGGCTCTCCGGCGAGCTCCGCGATCGAGTTTGAATTGCTGACGCCAAGGAAGGAATGCACGTCTCCGGATGCAAGATCGAGATCAATGATGGATACTTTCTTCCCTTTCTGGGAAAGGGCTGCGGCAAGATTCACCGCAACCGTTGTTTTACCCGCCCC
>Ga0256405_10004177_pt1 | contig 27701 bp, 22 predicted proteins | sample RumenRJG_02DNA_FD_189096 | JGI IMG/M metagenome (GOLD analysis project Ga0256405, IMG submission 189096) | Bovine rumen microbial communities from Lethbridge, Alberta, Canada - RJG_02 | ecosystem: Host-associated > Mammals > Digestive system > Stomach > Rumen | place: Canada: Alberta... | reverse complement strand
AGGTTGCCGGAATATATGCAGGATGCGCTGACAAGAGATTACAAGGTGGCGTAATTGTTTTTTTATAGTCTGGAATATAGAGTTTTCAAGGTGCGATGCCCACTATTTATGTGGGAAGTTTGAGTAACTAATAAAAAAATACCATTTTAAGCCCAAAGAAGTCTTGTATGATTGAGCTATAAAATGGTATTTTTCTGTTTTTGAATAATAAATATTATTACTTTGATTTCTATAAAGATACTTATTTCAACAAAATACAGGGCCCGTCACTAAGACGAGCCCTGTCAGGTATAAATCAAAAACTAAATTTTTACGGAAAGCAATGTCAATATGTATGTTACTTACATAGCAGCTACATCTGACTTATTTATGTCCTCACCATCGCCATCCTCATCGACATTGAAAGCAAAATCAGCATCTGTAACTCCTAAGGCTCCATTAACTAATTTGAATAGCTCCAACGCGGAACGGAAGTATCTGGTTTTATTACAATCGGCCCAAGTAACACGACCCTGCCATGTACCATGTTCCTGATCAAGTATCTGTACGACAAAAATGTTGTCAATCTTTGTAGGAGCTTTCCTTCTTTTCTCTAATGAACCCTCGCTCATATTCGCCTCCTGCAATCATCATTATTGATGATAAAACATATCTTATACAATTGAAGTATACCATCTCATAAATCAGAAAAGCGGTTAAATATTGATTTCTTTTTTGTGTACAATACATGTTTTTTCACAAATCATTAAAAATTTAACTTTTTTGCTAAGAATAAACAGTTAAAAAATTATTTTGACAATGTTCTCCAACCATCATAATCATAAAATTTAAAACCATTGTTGTTATATTACTTAATTGCATCATTGTATAATAATTGTTGATGTATTCATAGTATCCATTTTTTAGGTAATAAGCATCAGGAGTAATCTTTAGTGTAAGTCAATCAACACCATTATCAATTCACGCATTGCCATTTTAAGATGTCATCCAATCTCCAAAGAAGCTAATGTTATCGTCAGCTCCTACAGTCCAGTTCTTATATGTATATGAACTTTCTGTAGAATTGTTGTCATGACGATATGTTACCGCAGACAATGTTCCATCTGATGAAGATCCTTCGACTTTAAACTTATAACTACTATTTGTAACACGTGTTATATCTACCGAACTTTGACTATTGTTAGCAATAGCACTTGAACTATTATTATAGTAGTAGGTATCTGTAATAGTTGAATTGCCCCAATTTTGTCCAATAAATCCTCCATAATAACTACTGCTGCCACTAGGACTAATGTAACTTATTGTATAACAATTATTAATAGTTGCACTATTTCCAAGTTTACCTGCAAATCCTCCTACATAACCAGTTGTATTAACTGAATATAGTGAGTTAGTAGAGAAACACTTTTCTATAGTAACATTTCCATTTATGTCACCTATAAATCCTCCTACTGCACCTGCATTTTCTCCAATAACATTGTAGTGGCCCTGTAAAACTACATTGTTCAGATATGTACTAGTATTATCCAAATAAGCTCCATTAACTGTATGTCCACTTGCATAACATCTTGTTATTGAACTTGCATTAGAAGCGCCTTCAATATATCCAATAAAACCACCAACTCCGTTTCCGCTTCCATCTACATAAACAGATGCTAAACTATCTGAAATATTTATGCTAGTAGCATTTAATCTTCCAATAAGTCCACCTGTTCCTCCATTATATGAATGAGCATTAGTTGAATATTTATTGCTTATAATACCATCGTATGAATATATCGAGGATTTACTAATAGATAAATCACCTCCGGAAACATATCCAATTAATCCACCAACTTGACAATCACCAGTTATATTTGTTGTTCCATTAACAAGTATATTTTCCAGTGTAAGATCATGGGTTACAGTACCAATAAGTGCACCTACACTATTAGTTGATGGTAGGTTAATTGTAGGATTAGTAATTGATAAATTCTTTATAGTCAAAGCACTATTGTTAGTGGCAAAAATACCCGAGCTGCCATTACTATCCATATTAAAATTGAACAGAGTATATCCTCTGCCATCATATTCAATAAGGTTTGATAGATTAAGAGGATAATATTTACCCGCACTAGTCAATGCATTGCCGCAATCTTGATAAATTGAGGCATTATTAATTTCTGTAGTATATGGCTGAATCTTGGCTGTATATGAACTTGTTCCATAAGTACCATCATCAGCCCAATAAATATTATCAGTTTGTACAGCTCTTGTTATTTTTATATTTTCAAATCCCTGATTAATATTTGATACATTTGCATTTAAATTCTCTAAATTTCTACTGTTCGATATATATGCAGTATAGGTATTTGTACCATCTGAGTTTGCTTCTATTTTCTCAAATAAACTATTAGCTGTAGCACTAGCTATTGGATTAGAATCCAAATCAGCATAAGTTGGACTGATGCTGATTGTAACATCCTCTCCAGGCCAGCTATTTGAGTTTGGCTGCATTGACCAGTTATAATTTGTTCTATCACCAGATATATTATCTATAATAAAATCTAATGATTTTATTGTGCTCGATGAATTAAATATTGCTTTTGTATTAGTTAAATCCCAATTCCCGCCGTTTAACCAATAAATATATGTAGCATCATTATTATAAAGAACTTTGTAATAATTTGTTATCTTGCTTTGTACCCCGACTAATTTAATAAAAGTCGCATTAAAAGAACTTGTTCCAACTAATTCTGTGGAAGCAGTTTTTTCATTTAACAATATATTAGCCTTTAGTCTATTACCATTAGATATAGTCAAAGGATTTATTGACCCTGGTTTTACCCAGTCTCCATAATAGACGAGCTTTCCATATTGATCATAAGAATTATCCTTATAAGGATATTCATCATTATTTGCATTAAATTTAGTCACTTTAATTGAACTAGGATTTTTATTTGCAATATTATCCTCATCATAATCTACAAATGATATTTCTGTTACAGAATATGTATATTTAGGCGTAGTGCTTCCAAAATAATTAAGTTGTAACGACCTGTCATCATTGAAATTATTTCCATGTAATACGGATACATTTTCAAATGTAGGCTTTACATCGCTATTTCCAAGCATATGTGCAGCAAATCCTCCGACATATCCACAATCATCAAATATACGACCTGCAGCATAGCATGATTTATAAGTTTGTAATTTAGGCTGTATTCTACCAACAAAACCACCAACTGCACTTTGACCCTGTTTGTTTGGAGGATTAGATATTTTACCTAAAGCATTAACTGATGCCGTTGTGAAACAATTTTCAAATTTAGTCGTATTACTATCAGATGTGCCAATATAGCCAAAGAAGCCACCAGAAGCAATTCTTCCGCAAACATTATAACCACCTTCATAAGTGACAGCATTATTGGAATCTATTGCTATCATATCTACATAATCTGGTGAATAGTAATTTGTATTATATGTTCCTACATGTCCTCCAACAAAACAACTTGTAAATGTAGAGTCTGACTTTGGCTTAAAATCGCCAATAAATCCACCAGCACAAAGTGATGAACTACCATCTGAATAAACATATGAAGCAGCTCCACAATTACTAATAGTATATTTAGCTCCATAAGCTTTTCCGATAAAGCCACCGGCATTAGCGTCTTTTTTACTATAATCTCCACCTATTGAACGTATTACTGAATATCTTCCGTAACTATATACACATTCTGCTTTTAACTCACCATCATTTTCAATATGACCAATGACTGAGCCTGCATTACCATATTCTGTGTATGCAATTGGTTCCACGATAGAAGAATTATTAACATTAATAAGCGTTCCATTATTATCAACATAACCAATCATAGCACCTACATCACCATTAGAATTAGTTACTATAGGCTCATTAATATATGAATTACTTATATGTAATTGTTTCTTTTCGTTATTGACATGTCCTATAATAGCTCCAGCATTACCATTGGTAGTAGTAACCTTAGGATATGTCATTGACAAATTATTTATATGTAATAATTCTGCCTCATTATCTGCATATCCAATTAAAGCGCCTGCATCTCCCTCTGATGTTGTTACTACAGGATAATTAATATACAAATCATGTATACTTACATTGGTACCAGACTTCGAAGATATTTTCCTAAATAATCCTGTATTGCCATCAAGACTAATTACTAGATTATTAATAGAATGATTTTGACCATCAAAATCAGTGATATAGTTATTAACTATACCGTAGAAGGAATTATTTGTAGCCAATGCTTGTGATACTTTATCAGAATCTTCTCCATATATTCTGACTTCCTGAAAGCTACTAGGATTATATATATTGTTATCATTATTTATTGCAGTGATAAAATCAATAAAATACTCATCGTTATCACTTGTTTGTGTAGGAACTTGATTAACAACTGTAGTTCCCTTTTGAGCAAATGATTTCCAATAAAGATCTTTGCAGATTTTCGCTTTAGTATACAATATTGTCTTTTTGTGTTCGTCATTAACATCAGATACTTTGGAGTCCAAATTCTGTAAATGTCTAAAGTTTGTAATAAGTGCCGTATTGGCATAAGCATCTGCATCTTTGGCAACAGGATCAACAATAGCATAATCAGGATTTAAATCACTATAATATGCTGCATTTGTGTAATTTGAATTATAAGAACCATCAGCAAATAGACTATTAGTGATTCCTGTTTTTGCACCTGTGCCAGTAGTAGCAAAATTCTTTAAATCAGACCATGACCACACACCTGCTTTAATAGTAATACGTATATCCTCACCAGGAACTAAACTATCACAAATTTCGTCAAATCCTCTTTCAGGTGTTGTAATATCATCCAAGAAAACGTAATGCTCATAACCACCATTTATTGTTTTAGTAGTAAAGTTTTTATCTCTCTTAGGATTAATCATTTCCGGATCATTAGATGTACTACCACCAGCTGCTTGAATTTTATCTTTAGCATCTGATGAAGAATATTGTGATATGGTATTACTAATATGATACATAGCAAATGCATCTTTTTTACTTTCTAAACCTTCAACAAGCATAGAAACATCCGTATCTAGGCCTAAATCTTTAGTACGTAAAATCACAGCAAGCTTTTCAGCATTTCTGATGAAATCACCACTTGAACTATCTTCTTCAACTATTTGCCAATCGCCATAATGATAGAAGGATGAATCATTATCTGAACTTAAATTATCTAATTCTCCCACAGTTTTATATGGATATATAGTGTGGCTATTAATATTATTTTCAAGTGATGTATCCCATGGATAAGCATTATCACTACTTAAAGTATCTTTATATGAACATGCGATTTCACTACCACTTGTAGACTTTATATTATTTGCTGTACCACTTCCTATGGCATTATAATCATTAAACTGCAAACTCTGAGTATTAACAGTATACTTCCCCTTAAGATAATAATTGTTTGAATCTCCAGCTGTTAAATTACCCTTTCCTGCAAATCCACCTACGGTTCCATTTGTGACAACACCAACAAGACCTGCGCTGTAACAATTATTTACAGTCAGGTTAGTACTACTTCCTACAAATCCTCCAGCAGCACCGTTAGTTGCTGACGCGCTGGAAGAATATACTGAGCAGGTTGTATATGAATTACTTATAGTTGTATTGTATGAAACATTCCCAATAAATCCACCGGCATTGCCGCTAGATTGAACATTATAATTATTTTTTAATTGTGATGAGTCTGCTGTGGTACTTGTACGAGTAGCATATTTTCCGTCTGTTGTATGTCCAGATGCATAGCATCTTTCGATAGTATTTGTTCCACCTTCTATAGAGCCAATAAAACCGCCAGCATTAGTAGAAGCATATACATACGATGAACAATAGGTATCTTTAATAGCTGACCCATTATTTACTGATCCTACTATTCCACCTGCACTTAAAGCATCAATTACCAAAAACTCTCCTATGGCACTGGAATTATTAATAGTAATCGTGCTGCCACCTTCACCAACAAGTCCTCCTGAACTTCCATAACCTGAAGATGATCCCTTAATCTTTGCTGTTGAAAGATTTTTAGAATTAATATATGAATTAGATATAGTCAAATCAGAAGATACATAACCAATGAGTCCACCTGCACAATCAGAATTAGATACAATACTAATAGAATTTGACTCTGATGCTGATATATTTTCAGCATTCGATGTATCTGTATTGTCAGTTATGTAACAGCCATCAATAACTACCTGGCCTTCAACATATCCGGCAAAGCCTCCAACCTGACCTCCAAATTGTGTTTCATTATTTGTACCTGTCACTGTATTTGTGGATTGAATATTTAATGATTCTTCTTTGATATATGAATTTTCTACTGTAAGGTTTCCTTTTACACTTCCGGCAAAACCACCAGCGTCACCCATAAGCCCACTTGTACTTATGGATATACCTTCACCATTGAGTTTACATTTATTTATAGATAAATTTGCAGTACTAACACCTACAAGCCCACCAACATCAGTAGCAGAAGTAACTACACTTCCATTTGATTTTGAAGAGCTCACTTTAACGTTGTACAAAGTAACTGTTTTTGTTGTATCTGTAGTTGAAATTTGACCAATAAGAGATCCTGCAAATATTGTACTACTATTAAAAGAACCATCCGCTATTTCCAGATTATTAACCTCAAATGTATTATCTCCTGAAATAGTTACTGTTCCAAAAATACCACTATTACCACTATCTCCACCTGTAGATATAATATTTGATATCTTATGATTTGCACCTTCATACGCAATGAGCGCATTATTGGAGATACCATAATAGTTTGTTGTAGCAGCATTACTTGAATTATATACAGAAGTACCTAACTCATTGACAAACTCTGCATAATTAATATCAATAATCTGTTTAGCAGTAACTGTAGTTGTTGCTGTTTCACCTGATTTATCCTTGGCAGTAAGCACAAAACTTGAAATATTAGGATCGAGATTTTCAAGATGCCTAATGTTATTAATCATTGCACTAGTGTTAGAATCATAAGAACCATCAGATGTTATTGTTCTGTTATAACTGCTGAATATACTATTATCTATAACATGATTACTCTCAACAGGTCTGGCTATTCTTGAATTATCACTTAACTTTGCAACTACATCAATATCCTCTCCTGGAATAAGGTTTTCGGATGAATCATTACAGAACTTATCTTTAAAATGTCCTCCATTAGTTGTTATATCGTCAAGATCATAATTAATTGTAGCCGCATTAGTAAGCTGTATAGTTTTGGAATTACCGCTTGTCTGTCCGGTAACTGTTAATGTTACTATCTGCGCACTGTTATCTGAACCTGCTACACTACTGTAATTAGGATTTGTGATAGTGGCTGTAAGCTTATTTCCATTAGTTACAACTAGTGTAAGTGGCTCAAGTTCAGTGCCAGTAATGATATCTATATTTTCACCAACAAATCTTCCAATAACTGTATCGTATAAAAAGTTCTTTCTTTTATCCCTACTTGTTACAGCTTCTTTTATGGCATCACTATCTACATCTGAATCAGAAAATGGAAATATTTTCTTACTACCAAATGCAGTATGAGGATTACCTGAATAAAATGTTGCAAGTATAGTTGCAGAATTAGCCTCATAAACTATCATATAGTTGCCATTGTCAGATATTTCTGAATCAATAGCAAATTCAGGCAACATATAATTTAAGATAGTAGGTTTAGTTGTTGTAGCTCCAGTTGATCCAGTATGACATATTACTCTATACTCGTGCTCTCCTTGCTTAGTATCTGTTACATCATTGATGTAACTTGGTTTTGATATAACTGTACCGAATGAGCTTACTGTTGCATCTTTTAATGCTTCCTGATATTCACCACTTGCATATGCAGAACTAAGATGATTTTGTGCAGCAATAAAAAGCTCTTTAGCGGTTTCATCCATTTCAAGAGCCTGCAGGCCTCTTATATAGGTGCCTACTGAAACAAAAGAAACTCCTGCCAGGATTGCTATAATAGCAATAACCACCAGAAGCTCTACAAGCATAAATCCTACGTTGTTAAATTTCTTTTTTATACCTTTTATCATCATAATCTATCATCCATTAAGTGGTTTTATTTTATAATTTTCGACTTTAATTAATTCAGTATTATCAGATTTATATACATATACTGAAATCGTGAATATCTTATTACTATAAGCTATAGTCCAGTTATTATATAAATCTGTGGAATTTTGATAAGCTACTAATGGATAAAATTCATCAGTTCCAGATGTAATTTCCCCATATCCTACACATATACCTTTATTAGTATTTGTATCATTAAATTTAATGGTTTCCTTTCCATTCTGTACATGTTCAAAAGTAATGGAATTTGTATCAGATATGCTATCAGGTAAACTATCAGGCAATGCATAAATAAGTTCATCGTGAAGTGCTGTTATGGTATTGGATAACAACAACTGAGCATTGTTATACTGAGTTATATCCTTATAAACATTTATAGACGTAGCTATACCTGTAGTTATCATTATTCCTACAAGAGACATCAATATTAAAGTTGATAATGTTTCTGTTAGAGAAAAGCCGTTATTATTATTTATTTTTTTAACTATGGATATATTTTTCATCCGTAGTTTAGCTAGTACTTCCATATTCATAATAATAAGTTCCATTTTCATTGACATGTATATTTATTGGTCCATTTGTTTGTGTGTAAACATTTGTTTTCGAAATAAGATTAGAACTTCCTGAATAATAGGCTCTTAGCTTTGTATCACTTTCCGTTACTATATTTTTGGATGCTATAACCATACTTGCAAACATTACCATAGACAAAGCAGCAATAAGTGTTGAAATAAGTGTTTCTATAATAGACTCACCTATTTTACTTTTTAATTTTTTTAGAATAATCATTGATTACCCCTTTTTAATGTCTCTAATATTAAATACAAATTTATAATAATTGGTGTATGTAGTAGTGGTTGTTGTAGTTGTTTTTGTATGAGTTTCACCTTTATCATCAGTGCTTTCATCCTCATCAACATCTACATCTACATCTACTGTACTGACACACGGAACATCAATATCCGCTGTAATGGTCATATAATATTTCTCTTTATTTTTTTCACCGTTTATAGTATCTGCATTGTAAACTTTATAAGTTAAAACACCCAAAGAAGTCATCTCTATATCAAGTTCTGAGTTTAGAACTGACAATGCTTTAGCCATGTCAGGATAAGCTGCTAGTTCTTTAGAAAAATCTATAGATTGATGCTCTGTATATGACGCAACTGAACTTGTGCCTGTAGTTTTATCTTTTACAGTTCCCTTGAACCACTTGAGATTGAAGGCGTCTTCTTTTTCCTCATTTGTACTACTGGATGATATAGCTGTTTTGTTACTATAATTACTAATTGCATCCTTCATCAGCCATCTACGTATGTGATCTTTATCTTTTAAATAAGCGTAAGCTGGATCTGTTAGCTGCAGATTACTATCATCAAGAGTATAAGTTGAAACCACATCTGTGGTTTCTTTGTCATCATTTTCTGTGACAGTTTCAACAACAACTAAAGTCTCTTTATAGTCTATTCCCTCTTCTAGCATCTGCTGCTCACACATCTTGACAGCAGATCTAACTGCAAAATAATTTTGATCTCTTTGCTTTACATTTTCCAATCTACCAGCTGACACAGTCGCACTGACAAGTATCATGGAACCTGTTACTGCACATACCACAAAAAACAAAAGGGCCAACATGAGCGTAGCGCCATTATTTGATTTTAACTTATTTAGCACTTTACTCATTTGGTCCCCTTTAGATTTTTTATATTTTATTCCGATCACTAAAATACTATAACTAATAATAGTATTTATTTTTCAAATAACGATAATAACAAAAAGCAAAGTGCATGTCTATTCTGACTGCTCATTTAGCTTCTTACTATTACAATTTATTTTTTACCATTAAATCAGCTTATCACTATTGGAATTAGCCTCATTCAACTTAATTTAATACTTCATTCCATCAGTACCACTGACTAAAACTCTGTCTCTCTATAATCACTTATCTCAGATTATGCGCATCTGCATATGACTCTGCTATTGTCTCAAGAGAGTTATGGTCGAGGTTTGAGAAGTCAGCATTTGCAAGTCCTACATACTCAGAGGTCTGTTGCTCTGATACATCAAGTCCTGCTGTGGTAACCGCACCAATAAGTGTCTCATAAAATGTTACACTGAGAGAACAGTTGATAGGACTTGTAAGTAATGTAAGATATGTATTTGATGACTTGTCTGTGGCAGAAATGCTGATATCGCTTATAGCACAACGATATTTACTGTCATGTAACTGCTGGAGTATATCTCTACATACCTTATAGTTGGCAGTTGTAAAACTGATTTTGATTGCTCTACGTACTGTATCATTAGTTGCTACAGGAGTTTCAAAACTGTAATTATAAGTCTCTGCAAGAGGAACAAATATTGAGTTTAATAGTGCCGCCTCTGATTTAAAATTATCATAAGTAGAAACTACTCCAGTAGTTATCTCCTGATTTGTGCTAACCTCATCCTGCATGGACTTGATAAGCATAGCTTTATTTTGTTCATCAGCTATCTGCTGCTCTATCACACTTGTATCTGCAGCTGCTATCCTGTCCTGTACCGGCAGGTAGACAAAACGGTAATATACAAGGCCAAGTAACACTACTACCAGTATCAGCAGAAATGTCCTCTCCAGTTTTGTAAATGATCTTTTAAGCATTAATTTTGCTCCTTATGTTTCTATATTACCTGATTAACCTAAAGGTGAGCCACTCTGGATAGTTACTGAGCTTCCAAAGCCACTGCTTGGTGTATCTATAACTGCAGTCTGATTATTGACTGATGATGCTGCCGCCGCCTGAGCTGCTGCCTGCTGTGCCGCTGCGGCCTGTGCTGCCGCTGCTTGAGCCGCTGCCTGTTGTGCTGCCGCTGCCTGTGCTGCTGCCTGTTGAGCCGCTGCAGCCTGCTGTGCAGCCTGAGCCTGTGCTTTAGCCTTACTTGTGCTTGCTGCACTGCTGCTTGAGCCAGAGGACTTGGCAGAACTTGCACTTGGTGCACTCTGCGCCTGTGTTTCTGCTTCTGTCTCTGCTATTGTCTCGATAATGGTAGGGACATAGACATTCTCACCTGTAGCGTATCCGGTAGGACTTGCATCGAGATAAGCATCCAGTGGCTGCTCGTTTCCACTTGCTATTGCTGCCAGCACCTCCTGAGGTGTACGGAAATATACTGTTATTGATGCGTCCACATATAGAGGAGTAAGCACATTACCCTCGGCATCAACTGCAAGCTTCATATTTTTGGAATCAACATTTACTGTATTTGCAGTCTGGGCTGTAACATAACTTACATACTCAGACTCCTCCAGTGCCTTGATGATCTCAGGGAGATAGTTGGCCTCTGAAATTCCCAGATTTATCTGTGCCACATTATCGGTGATCTTTATATTCTGGATACCACCAGTAGTGTGTACACGCTGATCGATCACGTTGAGCATTGTGATCCTGTCCTGGGCTGTGAGCTCTGCCTCAGTGAGGAAGCCGTTACCATAGTGGCTGTACTCAGTACGGACATTGGCATAATTGTTGTTCTGAGCCTGAAGCTCCTCCAGCTCACGCACCTTCTGATTATAGTAACTCTCAGCTGCATCAGCTTTTTTAAGCTGGTTACTAACACCATATTTCGAGAAGAAATAAAGACAAACTCCGTACAGCAAAAACAATACTAATGTAAAGGCAATGTCTGTAGTCTTCTTTTCCTTGTACATCAGATTGATTGTTTTTTTGACAGGATAGTTTTTACTCCTACCGATCTGTTTAGTTTTTATTGTTTGTGTAGATGCCAAATCGGTGCCCCCTATAAATCGCTGTGCCCACTCTGTACCTGTGCTGTAAGCTCAGCAATAGTCTTGTTTGTATCATCGTCAACATCTTTGATATTGCGAGACATAGCCAGATCATAATCCATATCGTCTACGATCATAACTCTCTCTGTATCATCAATGTCATAATCATCGTTATCTCCAGTATCATCTATACTATGTACTGTATCATCTGAGTCATCGAGCTGAGGGAGAGCCTCTGTATCCGTATCATCGAGCTTTGGTAATGTCTCTGCATCAGGCTCATCATAACTCTCGAGATGAGCTGGCTCGTGTTCATCTAAATGGAAACCTCCATCAGCACTATTAACATCCGTTTGCTCCTGAACATCATTTACAGATGCAGCCATGCTCTCTGTAGCGGTATCTGTGCTCTCCTGTATAGTGGTTGAAGCATCGTCCTGTGTGGTGCCAAAATCATCGGCGGAAACATTCCCATCCACAGCTCTCTCCGGCACATCCTCATGCTCCGGAAGGCTCGTTACTGTATTGAGAATGTCTACATCTGCTGACTCCTGAGCCTCAGCATCAAGCTTATCAAATACTTCCTTTTGTGCTCTCTCATACTCATCTATGTGAGCCTTAAATGCCTCAATCTTGTCAGGTGCTAATGCAGTCAACTTAATTTCAGGATCAATAGTTACTCCGTAACTCTGTGGGCCTGTGATGAAATGCTCTCTCAGATCATCATCCATGACAGCCACTAAATTACCAAAAGGTTTAACCGGGAGATTTAATGTCTCATTTAAAATCTTTACCAGCTTCTTGATATTGCTGCCGCCACCACAGTAATAAAGTGTATCTATAGTGTTTCCTGTGTTACTGTAACTATAGAAGTTAAGAGCTCTCATGATCTCAACCGCTCTACTCTCATATATCTGTACCAGACTAGGATGTGACTGGATATTGTCCAGGTTTTCCTCCTCTGTCAGATGAGAAATATGGATATCAGTACCCTTGAGCTCTGAGATTGTCTCTGCAAAAATCTTGGCGCCCGGCTCAAAACTCCTGGTAACATCATAAATGGCATCTTTAAAGAAATGTATTTTAAAGCTACTGTCACCCATATCAAGGATTGCATAATCCTTATCCTCTGTTATGCCAAAATGCTCATTATGCTTTTGCAGTATCCTCTCAAGTCCTATAACACCAGGTACCAGACCTATAGGATTTAGCTTAGCTGTCTTTGCAAGTTTTCTATACTTGTTTATAAGTTCCTTGCTGCATGCAACAGCCAGTAACTTCATGCTCTTGTCATCACGCTCTATCACTGAGTAATCATAAAAATACTTGTTGGACTCCTCAGAAATATAGTCATGAAACTCAAAGGGCAGATTGAGATCCAACTGCTTGGTAGTCATGAGAGGCAGCTCCACCTTACGGATGTAAACTCCGTTCATAGGCACGGTGAATACTACATTTTTGCAGCGTATACCATGGGCTTTTAATGTCTCCCTCAGAAACTGAGACATAGCATCCCAATACTGTATCATACCGTTACTAACTGCATTATCCGGTATATTTTCATAGAAGAATTTTTTCAGCACTCCCTTTACGACATAAGAAACCTTTATACGATAATTTCCTATGTCTATACCGACAACTTTAGTAATTTTCATCCTAACCTCTCACACTCTGTCAATTTACATCAAAAGCCCCAGGTACCATGCCACAAATCCCTCTCCCAAAAATATTGAGATCATTGTCGCAAGAGAAATGGATGGTCCAAAGGGTATCTTGTTTTTCTTTAATATAAGGACAAAGAACAGTCCTACAAAACAACTCAGCACCAGATTAAATAAAGTGGTCCATGGCCGCATATAAAGTCCGGTCATAAAAAACAACTTTATATCTCCGCCTCCCAGGGATTCCTTGCCGGAAATCCTGTCAAATACCAGAGAGATCACCAGCATAAATACTGAAATGCCAAATGCGCTGATGAGTCCATACTTTAAATCTGTAATTAAAATCTCAGTCACTGACTGACCATGCATCTCCTGGATACTGGCAATTTTAGACATTGCTGACGGATCCATGCTTAAACAAGCCGTAACACCCTCTCCTTTTGTGAATGCTATAGCCGGTAATGTGATGGCCCACCACACAATACCTATAACATGAAATCTGTCTGGTATTGTGAATGTCTTTAAATCTACGAGACTGAGGCCCATGAGGACTACTGCCAGTCCCATATATCTAAGTGCTATAAATGATACATCAAATCTATAAACTATAAGAGCAAATGTAAGTCCCAAAAGTAACTCTACCCATGTAGACTCAGAACTTATAGATGCTCCGCAATAACTGCATCTGCCTCTCGACTTTAAATAAGAAAAGATCGGAATCAGGTCTCCTGCTGATAATGTGTGCCCACACACATCACAATGAGAGCGTCCCCTGAGAACACTCTCCTGCTTTACGATACGCCATGCCATACAATCAATAAAACTTCCGAGAACTGTCCCAAGCATAAATGCAATTACGAGTATGTATATCGTCAAACCAATACTTGTATGGTACATATAAAATTCCTGTTATATTTGTTTTTGTAGAAAAAATCTATGTGGATTTCTCCAATAAAAAAATTTTTCTAATTTTATATTCGACTTATGATAATCCTAATATAAGCTAAACACAATGGATTTGACTTAATTTACTTATATTTTTAATTAAATTTGTTACTACTTTTTGTTATCAAATTCACTTCCATCCGGTGCATCCAGCCTTATAATGGCTAGTTCATCGGTAGTTAACTGATCTCTCTCACTTTTTGTCATGATGGTCCAGTCGTAGTAATAAAGTACGGGTCCACGCCATCTCACCTGCTCCAGGGCACCATCTTTAAAGCTTATAGCGAGGAACTGCGCGCCAGAGGCATTCCCAAGACCAGTGATGTTTTCTATAATGTTGTCAAAAAATGTACTATTATGAGTTACATCATCTCTGGTTGTTGATACTCCCTCATCAAGGTTACCCAGATCTTTTCTGTATTTCTCGGACCCTCTGTTTGGTATCCCAATTGCTCCTGTCTCAAGATTTAGGTTCTGAAATGCAAGGGTACGACCATATCCCTTTATATCAACACGATCATTTCTTGAGAAATGATCTCTTGTATAAACCTGTTTTGTTTCGGCGTCATAGTAATAAATGATCTGTGCTGGAGCACTATCAAAAAGATACTGATTGGTCGCAAGGGAAACTGCCTCATTGACCTCCTCACTGTCATAAGTCCTGGCTACATCCTGTAAATGTCTGATATATCCGTCTGCAACAAACATGAGTATTATCAGCAAAATTGCGACCATCAATATATAGTGAATCATTGCAAGGCCATGATCATTACTGAGCTTACTTTTTAGATGATTGTAATAGCTTGATTTATACATTGATAGATTTCCTCATATACATAATGTGATACTTATATTGTACTAGATTTGAGATAATTTTTTACAATAATTTAGAATCTCTGACAAGATGTTAACATTTAGGGATAATAATTAAAATTTTAGAATAATCCATTGATTTTAATAATTCTAATGATATACTTTATGTGTTTTAGAATAAAGGGTTTTATAGACCTTGATTTATACATCAGTTTGCCTAAAGCAAAATACATAGACTGATGTTCCCATGTGAGGAGGGGTAAGATATGAAGTTAAGAAAAGCCTTAACAGCAGGTATAGCTGCACTTATGATTTCTGGTTCTGCTATGACAGCAATGGCTGGTCAGTGGATCAGCAATGGAGTAGCATGGTGTTATCTTCAGGATAACGGAACATTTGCCACAAACAAGTGGGTAGGTAATTACTATCTTGGTGCCAATGGTATCATGCTTACAAACTCATGGACACCAGATGGTTATTATGTAGGTGCTGATGGAAAGTGGATTCCAAATGCAGCAAACACAGATACTAACTCAACTATCGGTCACACAGGTATCTATCAGTGGACATATACAAAGTCTCCATCAGGTGCTATAACATATGCTAACTATGTTGATACTCGTGAGGTTAGTGCTAACTCTGATAATTCTATTACAGTTTATGAGAGAGTTAACGGTGTATTAGGTCCTGTATCTCAGGTAACTTTCCTTGGTACAGACAACTATTTAAGCGTAATTAACGGTCTCAAGTATACATTCGTATCAGCTTATGAGCTTGTTATCACAGAAACAGATGGTACAGAGATCCATTTTTCAAAGATCGGCTAATAGCTAATATATAAAGTAAAAGGTTCTGAGATATCGAGTATCTCAGAACCTTATTTTTTTAAGTCATTTAAATTATACAACCCTATCATATGTGGACTTTTCCTCATCTAATAAGTAGTCATTTTCTACTGTAGCTGCACTCTCTGCATAACGGGCAAGATTATTGTAGGCAACATCAGAGTGGTGTATCTTGGCATTACGCACCTCCTCTTTGGTCTTTGCGTCCTTTAATAAACGCTTGTACTCATTAAGCTCCTGCTCCCTCTCTGCTACCTTACGGTAGGTCTGAGGATCATACTGCTGAAGATAAGCCTTTTCACTAGGTGTAAGCTCATCACCACTTTTAGCTTTACGCTTTAGAGTTTCGAGACTCTGTTGATTAGGTCTCTCGAAAAGGAGCTTGTTCTCATCCTCTGCCTCATCAGAAGTCTGATTTTTAAACTCCTTGCTCTGTGATTGATTAGACTCGTTAAGCTTGTTATTATTGCGGCTACGCATCTCCAAGTACTGTTGCCATCGGCTCTCAGTACTGATGCGCTCTTGGTTATCGTACCTTGCAACGCCTTCTATCGCCTGATAACTCATGGGGTACCTCCTTGTAATAGCAAGACACTCTCCCTCGCATCTTATGCCATAATTTTACACAGGTAATATAGTATATACTTATTTTTATTATAATATAAATATAATAAATAGCAATTACAAATATCAAGAATTTTTGTATAATTCTCAAATAATCAAGCCTAAATTAATAAAATTTCTGTAAAATTTTTAATCTTTAATGATTTGCAATATCATCAAGCTTAATTTCCAGCTTACTTTCTGAAAAGACCACCAGATTTAAAGAGACCTCCAAAATGTTGGAATGGTGACTCCTGAGTAAGGGCTTCTGTAATAATGCGCTTTATTGAACTGATCCTATGCTCATCACCCTTTAATGCAGTAACATATTTTAGTAATGAGATCTGATAGTCCAGGTCCATATTCATATCTGATTCATACTTTTTAGCTGTTGCAGATATCTCATTATAAGACATTTTGAAATTGCCCTGCTTAATAAGAATATCATTTATAGCGTCAATATATTTCAGCTTAACTGTAACCTCTGACAGCTCATAAATAGCATCTCTGTTATCAAAATCTCTACGCACTACGCCATTTTCAAATGTGTTCCATCCGTAATGATCTGTCAAAAGAGCCATGGTGTCCTCTCTACCATAATAGTAGAGCTCCTTATCTTTGATTACAACAAGGAGACCAGTGGATGCCTCTGGAAAATAATTCTTTACAAGGAGGGTATCATTAAATGGAAGTCTGGCACAATAAAGACCATTTTCCACTACACTTGCACGCTGTGCTGCTGACTCAAACTCATCATATAAAAACTCATGAACTTTATATAATGCAGCTTCTCTGGCCATATTATGAATAGCTTTAACAACTACCTCTCTGGTCATGGCTCTCTTCTGTCCAACTTTCAACATGCCTGAAGCATGATGAGAGGCCTGAGCATCAAGCAATATCTCCCTGGCGTTTAACTGCTTACCTATAAGTGACCCGGTCTTTTTGATAACACTGGAACTCCCCTCCTGAACTATAGATATAGCATTAAGAGGCTTAATACCAGTAACTCCGATACCGATATAAGTAGCACTAGGGTTTGCTCTTATAACTGACTCAATTTGAGGATTTAACCAGGTAATCTCATCTTTGCCATGACTCTCAATCTCATGAATATATACACTAGGGTATTTACGATATGCATCAGCCAGCATGATTCCGGCCTCAACATTGTAAAGATCAGTTTTTGCAACAAATATGTCAACACGTTTACCCTGTTGTATATTTTGAATAAACTGATTCTTTACTTCAGTAGCCTTACTATCAAGAAGTTCTGCCTCCAGCTTTTCCAAATCAATATCTATTGATGGTCTGTTTTTAATATATGCATAAAGGTCAAAATCAGTTTCCGGCATGACAAAAACATCTATACCATTGCGGAATGCCTTCATCATATCATTGTGCAGAATATCCATCATTTTCTTGAGCTCATCATGCTCTGCTTTGACTGACGAACACTTACACGAAAGTAATTTTGCAGGTTCCTTGTCTCCAGCATGACAAACTGTCAGAGACATAATATTATCATTACCATTTTTATCTTCTGTGACAGAAATAGTAGTCTCATTATCTATAGTGGCTATTAATTCTTCTTCGATATTATATACATATAGTTTGTTGCCAGCAAATTTTTTATCTGATATTTCTGTTACCGGCTGCTTTTCATCAGCTTCCTCTTCTTGATTTCCCATGCCGAGCTTATCTAAAAAACCCATATTGTAGTTTCCTTTCGACATACATAGTCGCAAAACCAAACGAAGCCCCGCTATTAGCGAGGCTTATAATTATACTTATCTTTAAATCTGTCCAGCCTTTTTCTTTATACTAAACTTGTCTACCATCTCAAGAGCAAACGATATCGGATATAACTGAACCATAGTTGAATGTATAAGGTCACCAATATCAATTGTGAAAGCAACTTTTACAAATAGCTCATTGGAATTGGCAAATATCTTTTCAAATACCTTTACGCTATCTACATCAATCTTACAAACCTCAGGTGGACTGATATCTACCATACGATCAAGCAATGTGGCAAGAGATGTAGCAGCAGCACCCATCATTTGATTCATAGCCTCTGATATAGCACTCAAATGCATCTCATTGACCTCTCCCTGATTATCTCCAGGGCCACCCATCATCAGGTCTGTAATAGCAATTACGTCAGGCTGCTGGAGGATAAATACATTATTTCCATCAAGGCCTTTTACATAATGTATCTGTACAAAGATACATGTATTGGCATAGTCATCCAGTGCCTCACTCCTGTTTATGATACTTACACCAGGAGTTGTAATGTTTACAGGCTGATTGACCATCATGCTCAAATTAGTTGCTGAATTGCCCATGCTGATATTTGCGATCTCTCCCAAAATATCTTTTTGCTCTACTGTTAATTCGCTCATTCGTAATCCCTCGATCATATTTTCCTAAAAATATCTGTAGCGATACTATCGTATACAGTTGTAGTCTTCTTTTATTATTATCGGTAAAAGCTAAACCTTAATAAGTTTATTTCATAAATTTTATGAGGTCGCAGCCCAGCTTTTTGCCAAATGTCCATCAGCCTCAAAATAATAGTTGTAATTGTCTATTTTCCTTCTTTCAGATTTGGCTTTTTTTCCATATTTATCAAAATAGAACCAATAATCTTTTGTTGTACCATCGTCATCAACACATACTTTAAGTTGCTGCCAGCCCTCTCTGGCATGTCCTGCATCCCAGGTACCAAAGTAATAATCCGAGTCCTCCCAGGCTCTGTTATCATAATCCTGCTGCTTTACAGTATAGATATTTATCCATCCGTAAAGCATATGACCATTTTTATCAAATGCATATTGCTTGCCCTCTATGGTCTTAATCTGCTCTGAGGTAAGGGTACCTACTGATTTATATGCTTTACCATCCTGACCAAAATAAAACCACCAATACTCGGCCTCATAATTTTTACGCTCTGATGGATCTATAGCCACTGCCTTCCATGAGTCTCTGAGCAGTACTCCATTACCATCTACATAGTAAGAATTAGTGCCATCAGCTGTTTCCTCAACAATCAATTTGTTTTTTGTAATACTCCCATTTGAATCAAGATAAAACCAACTGCCGTTAGCTGATTTCCATGTATTTGTAGCTATTTGTCCCAAATCATCTATCCATCTCCAGCTCCCTGATGAGATATCCCATCCTTCAGCAAAAGAAGAAAATGACATGGCGGTCAAAATCCCTGTAATCAAAACCCCAATTTTGATTTTATCTTTCATTACCATCCCCAAATTACCCCTATATGAATCAAAAAATCATCCAACATAATCATAGTGATCTCTGTCTATAATTATATCGGATGTTTTTAGAGTTTTATATACAATATTTTATTTATTTACTTCTACAGACAGGTCACTGTCTTTAATCCATATTTTGGTTCCGGTAGATGTAACATCAACCCATATTTGACGTGTTTGTGCTAGTTTTTGAGTAAATGTATCAGAGGTAAATAAATAGGTATCAACATAGTTATGTTCTGTAAAAGAAAATTGATTACCCTCACCATAAGTTTTGTTATAAACTTTAGGATTATATCCCAAAATGTTTAAGTACTCCAAATTGTTGGTAGCAGCATCCGGATTTAATCTCACAGAATAACTACCAGCCTTATCAATCTGATAAGTAAAAAGTACTCCACCTGTTCTATCCACAATATTTTTGTACTGACTACCTAAAATATTATGTAAAGTATCATCACTGCAATTATTGAGGTATGTTGCAATAGATGATAATACGTCTAAATCTGCTTCTCTTCTTGTATCATTATCAATTCCATTTATTATATTTAAAGCAGCATTTTTGTTTGCTACGTCTTGTGTAGTTGTACCATACCAGTTTCCACCAGATGATGTATCTATAACCTTGCCACTTATTGCACTCCACTTAGCTCCATATACAGTGCCCCATTGAATGCTTACATCTTTGGCACTATCAATGATGACAGTCACATACTTGGCTGAACCATCATATGGCTTACCGCTCGCATTTAGAAATGCAGCAAACTCTGAGGCGTCTTTATGAGACTTGCCATAACCCGTTGATGGTGGTGTTGTGGTCGAAACTGTACCATCAGTATAGTAGTAATATTTACCGGTAACACCTGTGATCATGTATTCAATTACAGCAGCGGCCTTGGCATTACGCATTGTTGTCAAATCAACAGCCTGCCTGCTACGCTCTAAATGATCAGTAAAAATAGGTATACTTACTGCTACAAGTACACCTATAATCGCTACTACTATTAGTAGCTCTGCAAGAGTGAACCCCTTTTGTTTATTTTGTTGTTTCATAACCCCCAACCCCTTTTACATAAATATAACTATAGGTATTACTACCTATAGTTATATCGGTCAAATAATAAATATATATCAATACTTAAATCATAAAAACATTAAGATTCATAATCAGTTATATGCCATATATTCTACGATTGACCCATCAAAATCCCAAGGATCCCATCGTAAATCCCATTTCTTATATATATTATCTCCTATTTTTCTTTTCAGTCCACCATCATCAATATCCCAACTAGTAATATCTCCTGATAATACAGGGTATCCAGATGGTGAATTCAACACACCCGGTGTAAAAACACCTGTAGAACAATCATATGCACCACCCTCAATTGATTGAGATTCTATAATATCAGAATTATAAGTAAGCCAAATCATAGCTTGAGCATATGCAGCTCTAGCATTTGCTTGATTTGTTGCTAATCTTGCTTTTCTTAATTGATTGGAAAATATAGGAATACTAATAGCTACTAATACACCTATGATGGCAACTACTATTAAAAGTTCCGCTAGAGTAAATCCATACTTTTTAAAAATTTTATGCATATAATCCTCTTTCGAATTTGTAACAATTAAATACTATCAATTTTAATACTTCTGTCTAATAGAAATTGATGTCACTAAACCATATGTATCAATGCTGTCCCAATTAGTGCCAGTTACAGTAGCAGTATTAGTCTGTCCACTGCCATTATCATCAAAATTAAATATAAACATATATGGACCAGGAGGATTTGTATCACCTGGTTCAATATTATCATGGAAAGGAAGATTATCAGCTAATCCTGACCAATCATTACTTTTAGTGCCCTTTAACTCAACATCATATATACAAATTTGAACAATTTTACGATTTCTAAAATTGACTGTACCTATCTTTTCACCACCGCTATATAAAAAATGAGAATAAACTAAACCATCTGTGTGACTATCAGAAATATTACATGTGATATATTCTGACGTCGCTAATGCATATGCATTACGAATATTCGCAACAGAAACAGCATCTCTACTTCTCTCTAATATGTTTGTAAAAATCGGGATAGAGATGGAAACTAAAACACCAATAATGGCTACAACTATTAATAATTCAGCTAGAGTGAATCCTTTCTTTGAGTAATTCTTCATCCTTGAAATTCCTCTATAAATATTCGAACAATATATTACTTTGAATTATATTGGTGTATGTACATCAAAATATATTTTTAAAATTTTTACATCAGATATAATAGAATTTTATAAGTATAAATTTATATCAAATTTTTTAAAAAATATATATTTTAAAAAAAAACTCCCTGCATAAGCAAAGAGTATTTTTTTAAATTTTTGATAAATTTATTATTATGTCAGTGAAGTTAAGAATAAACTAATAAACATAATCTAGAGAGTTACCCAATAAGGTGACTTTCGACTTTAGGACTTACTTAAGAGCTATTGTAGGGCTACCTTCAGCTGTACATGAAACTATAACTGTACCACCTGCTTTTGCAAGAGCATCTCCAACTGTCACTCCACCAATATCAGTAATACCAGTCGCCCAACCGTCTGATTGCTGTGTCAATGCAACTTCTGCAGAATAAGTTTTAGATGAAGAATCGTATTTAACATTACCTTCATCCTTTTTGCCATCTGTTAAAGCTGCGGCCATGACTTCTGCATAGGCCGCACGAATATTAGACTCATCTACTGCCTCTCTAGACTTCTCTAACTGAGATGTAAAAATAGGAATTGAAATTGCAACAAGTACACCGATGATTGCAACTACAATAAGTAACTCAGCCAATGTAAATCCTTTTTTGTTTAACTTTTTGAACATATTTTTTCCTCCTTGATAATGTTCTATTTCTTGTATTAAGAACTGCACTCCGCAGTAACTTACTAAAATAATTAAAACAGGTTGTACATCGTAAACATCGGTAGATATATCGATATTACGAGGAATCCAGCAAACAATGCCATGATTACAAGCAGTGTCGGCTCTAGCATTGTGATAGCCTGCTGTATACGTCTATCTGTCTCCGTCGTAAAGTAATCACCTATGACCTCTAGTGTCTGATCAAGCTCACCAGTCTCCTCACCGACAGCACACATATCTTTAAGTGTGTCCGGGAAGTACTCACAAACTTTCATACACTCACCTAATTGTTTACCCTCCTCAATCTTACCTATCATGCGTTCTACATCCTTCTGCAAAAGGTAATTATCAATTACCTTGGCAGTGACTGATACAGCATTATTTAATGTAAGACCTGAACCAATCATGGTTGACATGGTATTGGCAAACTGTGCTGAGCCATTTAAAATGTTAATCTTTCCCAAAACAGGCATCTCAAGCTGCATCTTGGCCTCAAAAATCATGCCTCTCTCTGTTTTAGTAAAAATCTTCCAGGCAATAACAAGAGCTATTACAACAATCAGCATGACCATCCACCATTTAGAAAAGAAATTGGCGGAGCTGATCATTACCCTTGTCATAAGTGGCAACTCACCACCCAGACTACTGAAAACCTGTGCAAGTGTAGGTATAACCTTAACCATAATTACGATCAGCACTATTACTGCTACACACACTACAAATATAGGATATGTAAGTGCACTTCTGACCTTTTCACTGTTTCTGGCACTGTTTTCATAGTACTTATGCATCTTGGAAAAGGAGTTATCTAATGTACCAGAAACCTCACCTGCACGTATGGTCTCAATAAAAGTAACGGGAAATGCCTCCTCATACTTCTCAAATGAACTGGTTAAGGTGGAACCTCCCTGTACATCCTCTGATGCATCTATCAGTATCTTATGTAATTTTTTATCCTCAGTCTGCCTTGCGATCATCTCAATGGCTCGTCCTATTGGCATACCGGACTTTAAAGTAATTGCAAACTGCGAGCACATAAGAGCCAAAGCTCTGGTTTTAATACGTGGACTACCTACATCAAGTGCAAGCAACTCCTGCAGTTTACCTTTATCCTTATCCACCGGGGTCAGACTGGTTATAACGGGGCATTTCTGTCTGATCTGATTGACTGCAGAAAACTCATCCTGGGCTTGTATCACGCCCTTGGTCTCTACCCCTTCTGCTGTCAATGCTTTATAAGAATATGTAACCAAATGCAACCACCTCTATCTATATTATTATCTTCCCATCACTATATCATCGTATAGAAAAAGGTTTTGCTTATCTAAAATGTAGTGGAAAAAATTTACTATGTCAATAGTGCTATTTAAAATATTTATTATTGTGTTCATAATTAGTATCGGCAGGTATTGAAAATACTTAACAATATAATATCTAAAAATACTATAAATATTTCTTATGCACCCATAACTCTCTTTTTCACATACATCTGATCAGCTGCTGCCTCTATTGCAGTTTCTGCTTTTATCTTGCCATCTGTGTACATCTTGATGAGGCAATTATCCATTGTCATGGAGCCTTGCTCTGCTGAGCTGAGCATGAAACTCTGCATCTGAGGTGTCTTACCCTCTCTAATAAGATTTTGTAGTGCCTGTGTTACAATCATTACCTCAGCAGCGACTACTCTGCCCTTGCCACTGGATCTTACAAGGAGCTGCTGTGAAAGTACTGCCTTTAAGGTTGTAGATAACTGCATCCCGATCTGTTGCTGTCTTGCCTCAGGAAATACACCAACAATACGGTCAATAGTATCTACTGCACTGTTTGTATGGAGAGTAGCAAATACCAGATGTCCTGTCTCTGCTGCTGTAAGTGCTGTCTCAATTGTATCCAGGTCTCTCATCTCACCAATGAGGATTACGTCTGGGTCCTCTCTAAGGATCGCTCTCAGTCCATTGGTATAGCTCTCTGTATCCTTACCGATTTCACGTTGATTTATGATACTTCTGTCTGATTCATATATGTACTCGATAGGGTCCTCAAGTGTAATGATGTGATCATTTCTTGTATGATTGATCTCGTTTAATATGGCTGCAAGAGTTGTAGACTTTCCTGAACCTGTCTCACCGGTTACCAGTACTATGCCTTTTTGTAATGTCGGAAATGTTGCCACTACATTTGGGAGTCCCAGTGAACCCAGCTCAGGAATATTATTTGAAAGGATTCTCAGTGCGGCCGAAATATTACCCTGCTGACGGAAAAGGTTTATACGTACTCTCTCATCTGCTATGGTGCCTCCACAATCAAGCTCACCGATTTCCTTTATCTGGTCAAACTTGGCTCCGGCGATCTCTCTTGCCAGATGCTCACAATCCTCATGTGTGAGGACATTATCAGCAAGGTCAACAATACGTCCATCAATACGGCACTTTACTCGCAATCCTGAAATTAAATGTATATCTGATGCTCCTCTACGAGAAGCAAGTGCAACTATATCCTGAATATGCAGCATGTTTTTATCTCCGTTGTAATTTTAGATTTTAAAAACTAATAAACGATATAATGGTTAATTCACTAGATCTTAACTAATCTTCCAGCTCAGTAACTGTACGCATTACCTCATCAACTGTAGTAATGCCGTTTTCTACAAGAAGGTCAGCATTCTCAAGCATGGACACATAACCCGTTTCTTTGGCAAGTCGCTGGAACTCCTGCTTATTACCATTGTTGGTAATGCACTGACGCAGATCATCATTCATAACCAGTACCTCAAAGTCACCGATACGTCCTCTGTATCCTGAGTTAAAGCACATATCACATCCTCGGCCCTGATAGAATTTACGACCTGGTCTTATCTTGAGTCCCGCTGTCCGTATTTTTGCCTCTGGTACCTCGATTTCCTCTTTACAGTTATTACATATACGTCGTAACAGTCTCTGAGAGATGATACCTCTGAGACCTGCAGCAATGAGATATGGGGCAACTCCCATATCCTTTAGTCTGTCTATTGCTGAGATTGCATCCTCTGTATGGATAGTTGTGATAACCAGGTGACCTGTCATAGCAGCTCTCATGGCAATCTCTGCTGTCTCACTATCACGTATCTCACCTACGCAGATGATATCAGGATCCTGTCTCAGGATAGAGCGGAGACCTGATGCAAAAGTAAGTCCTACTTTTTCATTTATCTGTACCTGTATAGCGCCCTTGATGTTGTACTCAACAGGGTCCTCCAGAGATATCAGGTTTGTTGTTTCTGATAAAAGCTCATTTACAAGGGCATACATGGTTGATGATTTACCTGAACCAGTAGGACCTACGATCATGATTACTCCACTGGTAAGGCCAAGCAGCTTTGTGATCTTGGCATCCTCTGCCTCTGGTATACCTATACCACGACGATTAAGCTTTGAACCATCTCTCCTCAGAATACGTATAACTATATTCTCACCGTAAATTGTTGGAAGTGTAGAAACACGGAGGTCGATATCCTGTCCCTTGATACGTACCTTGGCACGTCCATCCTGTGGGATACGTCTCTCAATGATATCCATGCGGCTCATGATTTTAAGACGTGATATTACAGGCTCCATAAGGTTATGAGGGATTGTCAGTATCTTATGGAGATGTCCATCGATTCTCATTCGGATGATAAGATCTGTCTCGGATGGCTCCCAGTGGATGTCGGAAGCATTCTCAATATAGGCACGCTCAATTATGGAGTTAACGAGACGGATGGTAGGTGCTGACTCCTCACTAGTATCGATAGTATCACTTGATGCAGTGGTGACCTCATCATCTGAAATACCTGCCTCGGCACGCATCTGTGCCATAGCCTGGGCAGCACCCTCATTACCGTAAAGTGTATTGATAGCATGGTCTACCGCATTACCTGCAGCGATCATAGGGATGATATTTTTCTTGCTGGATTTTTTGGCATCCTCTATGGCCATGAAATTGGTCGGGTCAGCCATAGCCAGAAAAAGATTGTTCTTGGACAGTGATACCGGAACCATACGGTTTTGCTTGGCCAGTTTTTTAGGGATGTACTGAGACATCTCTGGAGCAATATCGGATTTAGTCAAGTCAATATAATCGATACCGAGCTGCATACGCAGAGCATCAACCATCTGTGACTCTGTGATATAACCATGCTCTACAAGAGTGGTTCCAAGTCTCTCATGTTCCTGTTTCTGTATTGCCAATGCTTCTGTAAGCTGATCTTCTGTAAGGAAGTTCATCTCTACCAGCATATCGCCAAGTCGTTTAGTTCTCATTTTTTCCTGCCTTCATTATCATGTAAAATTTGCTCATCAAAATTACTGATGAAATGCTTTAGTTTTTATATAAAAAACCATATACCGAGATATTCTTACACTTTTAGACATAGTACGCAACAATCTCTACTAGATATGACGACAAGTTTTTAATTATACATAAATAAAAAGAGCGCAGATAACAGTGAAAACACTGAAATCTACGCCCCTTAAGGACATGATAAAAGCCGAACTTTGCGCCCGGCTATCGAAACCTCTACTAGTCTTCTAGGAATATAGATATGATACATTATTATCAAAAAATTAACAAGTATTTTTGTAAAAAAATGTATGAAATTTTTAATAAATTTGTTACTGTTCACAGGTGAACTTGTAGTAAAACAGCCGATCCGTTAAACTGAGTCTCAGTAATAACGGGTCGGCTGTTCTGCCAACTATGAGTCAAATCTTTGTGTCACTTCATCAAACACATTG
>Ga0256405_10004176_pt1 | contig 27709 bp, 26 predicted proteins | sample RumenRJG_02DNA_FD_189096 | JGI IMG/M metagenome (GOLD analysis project Ga0256405, IMG submission 189096) | Bovine rumen microbial communities from Lethbridge, Alberta, Canada - RJG_02 | ecosystem: Host-associated > Mammals > Digestive system > Stomach > Rumen | place: Canada: Alberta... | reverse complement strand
ATGTTATATTTACTATTATCTAATTGATAATAATTAAGGAATGGTAAGGAGAGATACGGTATGAGTGGAATGACCATGAGCCAGAAGATTCTTGCACATCACGCAGGACTTTCACATGTGGATGCAGGACAGCTTATTGAGGCGGATCTGGACCTTGTTCTTGGAAATGATATAACAAGTCCGGTAGCCATCGGCGAGATGAAGAAATTCACAAAGGGCGGGGTTTTTGATAAGGACAAGATCGCGCTTGTTCCAGACCACTTTGTTCCCAATAAGGACATTAAGTCGGCAGAGAACTGCAAGTGTGTACGTGAATTTGCAAAGAGGAACGAAATAACTAACTACTTTGAGGTAGGGCAGATGGGTATTGAGCATGCTCTTTTACCTGAAAGAGGGCTTACAGTGCCAGGAGACCTTATAATAGGTGCTGACTCACATACCTGCACATATGGTGCTCTTGGAGCATTTTCAACAGGTATCGGATCTACTGATATGGCAGCTGGTATGGCAACTGGAAAAGCGTGGTTTAAAGTACCTTCTGCTATTAGGTTTAATATCGTTGGCAAGCCTTCAAAGTGGGTAAGTGGAAAAGATGTTATCCTTCACATCATTGGCCTTATCGGAGTTGATGGAGCTCTCTATAAGTCAATGGAATTTGTGGGAGATGGAATCAAGAGTCTTTCCATGGACGATAGATTTACAATTGCCAATATGGCCATTGAAGCCGGCGGCAAAAACGGAATCTTCCCAGTAGATGAAATCGCTATAGAGTATCTCAAGGAGCATGCTCCAGGTAAGAAATACGAGATCTATGAAGCAGATGAGGATGCTGTATATGATGCAGAGTACACCATCGACCTTGGAAGTCTTAAGTCTACTGTTGCATTCCCACATCTTCCTGAAAATGCACACACCTTTGATGATATAGGAGATATCAAGGTTGACCAGGTAGTTATCGGTTCATGTACAAATGGAAGACTTGATGATCTTAGATGTGCTGCCAAGATCCTTGAAAACAGACATATTGCAGAAGGCATGAGATGTATTGTTATACCTGCAACCCAGAAGATTTATTTAAAGGCTATGGAAGAGGGGCTTCTTCGCACATTTATCGAGGCAGGCGCCATAGTTTCAACTCCTACCTGTGGACCATGTCTAGGTGGATACATGGGAGTTTTGGCTTCAGGTGAAAAGTGTGTTTCCACAACCAACAGAAACTTCGTTGGCAGAATGGGCGCAATCGATTCTGAAATCTATCTGGCTTCTCCTGCAGTTGCAGCAGCCAGCGCAGTAACTGGAAAATTATCACAGCCATCAGAGCTTGGACTTTAAGGAGGAATATATGAAAGCTGCAAAGGGAACAGTTTTTAGATATGGAGATAATGTAGATACAGACGTTATCATTCCTGCAAGATACTTAAATAGCACTGATCCAAAGGACCTTGCTGCTCATTGCATGGAAGACATTGATAAGGAGTTTGTAAATAAGGTAAAGGCAGGAGATATCATTGTAGCTGATAAAAACTTTGGCTGCGGATCATCCAGAGAACATGCACCAATTGCCATAAAAGCTGCAGGAGTTTCCTGTGTTATAGCTAAAAGCTTTGCCAGGATCTTTTACAGAAACTCCATCAACATCGGCCTTCCAATCATTGAATGCGAGGATGCACCAGACAATATAAGTGCAGGGGATGTTGTTTCTATTGACTTTGATTCTGGTCTCATCACAGATGAGACAACAGGAAAGACCTTTAAAGGCCAGGCATTTCCTCCTTTCATGCAAAAGATAATCGATTCTGAAGGCCTTGTTAACTACATAAATTCAAAAGAGTAATTTTACGCCACAGCATAGCTATTGCTGTGGCGTTATTTTTGCAAATGTATTATTATAATAAGGTATGTAATTTGATTGGAGGAATGTATGGGAAGGCTATTCTGTGTTATACCCTGTTATAATGAGCAGGAGGTTCTGCCAGAAACTTCAAGTCGCATTCGCGACAAGCTTTTAGACCTTATATCTAAAAATAAAATAGACAGTGACTCAAGGATAGTCTTTGTTAATGATGGATCTAAGGATGCTACCTGGGATATCATAAAAGACCTTCATCAAAAAGATCCTGTTTTTCAGGGCATCAACCTGTCCAAGAACATGGGGCATCAAAATGCACTTCTTGCTGGACTTATGACAGTTAAAGATTCCTGCGACTGTGCTATCTCTCTTGATGCAGACCTTCAGGATGATATAGAAGCAATAGAGGCAATGATCGACAAGTTTAATGAGGGAGTAGATGTTGTTTATGGCGTTAGAAGTAAGAGAACAACAGATACTTTTTTCAAGAGATTTACTGCTGAGGGTTTTTATAAAGTCATGAACAGCCTTGGGGCCAACACTGTATACAATCATGCGGATTACAGGCTTATGAGCAGACGAGCTCTCCTTGGACTTGCTGAGTTTGGTGAAGTCAACCTCTTTTTAAGGGGCATTGTTCCAATGGTGGGATATAAGAGTGATGTGGTTTACTATGAGAGAGCTGAGCGCTTTGCAGGAGAAAGCAAGTATCCATTAAAGAAGATGCTGAGCTTTGCAGTTGAAGGCATAACCAGTCTTTCAACCAAGCCTATCAAGCTGATAACAGGGCTTGGAATGTTTATTTTCCTTGTTAGCATTGCGGTATTTATTTATTCACTGATCCGTTATTTTAATAACCAAACAGTTCCTGGATGGACCACAACAGTCCTTTCGGTATGGTTTATTGGCGGACTTATGATGATATCCCTCGGGGTTATAGGGGAGTATATTGGCAAGATTTATCTTGAGACCAAAAACAGGCCAAGATTTATCATAGAATCATATCTTAGCGATGATTCAGAACAAAAGAAGTAAAGGTAGGAAATTTAAGTAATGGCAAAGAAACCAGAAGATTTTAAAAAAGAGATGGAAGATAATATGAGAGCTAAGCTCTCTGAGTATAGCCATGTTAAGAAGGTTATCGGAATAGTAAGCGGAAAGGGTGGAGTTGGTAAGAGCCTTGTAACTGGACTTTCTGCTATTTCTATGTGCAGAAAAGGCTATCAGACAGCGATAATGGATGCTGATATCACTGGCCCTTCAATCCCCAAGATGTTTGGCATTGGAAAAGAAAACTATGCTGATGAAACTGGTATGCTTCCAGCAGTTACTGCAGGTGGTATGAAGATCATGTCTCTTAACATGCTTATGGAAAATGAGACGGATCCAGTAATCTGGAGAGGACCTGTTATCGCGGGTATTGTTAAACAATTCTGGTCTGATGTTAACTGGGGCGATGTGGACTATATGTTTGTTGATATGCCACCAGGAACAGGAGATGTACCTCTTACAGTATTTCAGTCACTTCCTGTGGATGGGATCATTGTAGTTGCAACTCCTCAGGAACTTGTTGGCATGATAGTTGAAAAGGCCATCAATATGGCTAAGATGATGAATATCCCTGTTCTTGGAATTGTTGAGAACATGAGCTATATGACATGTCCTCATTGCGGCGAACCAATTTATATGTTTGGGGAGAGCAAGATTGATGATTACGCAGCATCTCTTGGCCTTTCAGTACTTGGCAAGATTCCAATGAACCCTGATTTTGCAGCCAAGTGCGATGCTGGCCGTGCTGAAGATATTGAATTTGAAGGCCTTGAAAAGTTAGTTTCAGTTCTTGATGGAATGAAGGAATGATCTTATGAAGATGAAACCTGAGAAAAACCAGATCACCTGGGGTATCACACTGTTTTTGGTAATAGTGGCTTCACTTTTAGCATACTATTTCCTTTTTCATGGAAATATAATAGTAGATTTCTTTGAAAAAATCCTGGATTCCATATCAGGTATCATCATCGGCGTTATCATTGCCTATATACTGATACCTCTTCAGGATACTATCGAAGGAAAGTTTCTTGTCCCTATTTATAAAAAGAGGGGATACGATATTTCTTTTGCTGAAAATGCCAACTGGAAAAAGAGAAGACAGATGAGAGGCATAGCAGTACTATGCACAATGATGATCTTCATCTTTATTGTTTTTTTGCTGGTAAGGATCATTATTCCTCAGCTCATCAGCAGCGTAAGAGAGATCATTAATAATCTTCCTATTTATATTAAGAATATTGATGATTATTCTAACCTTCTCCTTGAGAACAACCCTGAGCTCAATGAATTTATTGATTCCCAGCTGACTTCCTACTACGCGACACTTTCAAGCTTTGTAACACAGAACATCAAGCCATATCTTCCAGAGGTTGGCACCATTGTAAAAGTTGCAACTAACAGCGTGTTCTCAGTAATTGGAGTCGTATTTGATTTTGTTGTAGGTCTTATCGTAGCTGTTTACGTATTGAACTCCAAGGAGAGATTTACAACAAGGGGCAAAAAGATGGCTTACGCATTCTTTAAAGAGGAGTTTGCCAATGAACTTGTTGGAAGCTTCAGGTTTGTACATAACACCTTTGAAAGCTTTATTGGCGGTAAGCTCATCGACTCCATGATCATCGGTGTTATCTGCTATTTTGGATGTATTATTCTTGACATCAACTATCCGGTTCTTATTTCTGTGATAGTAGGTGTGACTAATATAATCCCTTTCTTTGGTCCATATATTGGTGGAATAGCTGGAGCGCTGCTTCTTGTTTTGATCGAACCTATACAGGCTCTTATCTTTTTAATCTTTGTTATTTTGCTTCAGCAGTTTGATGGCAATATATTGGGGCCAAGGATCCTTGGAGGATCAACAGGTCTTTCAAGCTTTTGGGTTATCTTCTCGATCACATTCTTTGGCGGACTTTGGGGAGTTGTTGGATGGCTTATAGGCGTTCCTGTTTTTGCTGTATTCTACGCCCTTGTCTCCAGGATAACCAATCATTATTTAAGGAAAAAAGAGCTTTCAGAATTTACAGGTGATTATTACGACCTGGCTTATATTGAAGACAAAGAATATAAGCTCCTTAGTGATAAGAGTAATACCAAATTTAATGCAGTCAAGAAAACATCTACATTTAAAAAGATTTTTAGTGTAAATAATAAACTTGACGCGGGCAAAAAATGAATTATAATTGTTACTAATTAGTGCTTTGAAGTGCTAAAGCATAAGGAAGGGGACTGATAATAAATGGCTAAGAAGAATTTAGACTGGGCTAACATTGGTTTTGCTTACCATGTAGCAGACAAGAGATATGTTTCCAATTTCAAGGATGGAAAATGGGATGATGGCGTCATTACAGAGGATTCAAAGGTTGTCCTTAGCGAGGATGCAGGCGTACTTCACTACGCACAGGAGTGTTTTGAAGGCCTTAAGGCTTATGAAACAGAGGACGGCAGAATTGTTACTTTCAGACCTGACCTCAACGCAAAGAGAATGGTAGACTCTGCAACAAGACTTGAGATGCCACCATTTCCTGAGGAGAGATTCATCAAGGCTGTTGAGGAAGTTGTTGCAGCCAACAAAGACTGGGTTCCACCTTTTGGAAGCGGAGCAACACTGTATATCAGACCTGTTATGTTTGCAACAGGTAATGTAATTGGTGTTAAACCTGCTGATGAGTATCAGTTCAGGATCTTTGTTACACCTGTTGGACCATACTTTAAGGGCGGCGCTAAGCCTATCGTTGTAAAGATAAGTGACTTTGACAGAGCTGCACCTCATGGAACGGGTAATATCAAGGCTGGTCTTAACTATGCTATGAGCCTTCATGCTATTGTTACAGCTCATGAAGAGGGATTTGCTGAGAATGTATACCTTGATGCTGAGTCAAGAACATACATTGAGGAGACAGGTGGAGCCAATATAATCTTTGTAACTAAGGATGGCGGACTTGTAGTTCCTAAGTCACACACAGACTCAATACTTCCTTCTATTACAAGAAGATCGATCGTTTATGTTGCAAAAGAGATCCTTGGTCTTAATGTAGAAGAAAGACCAGTTAAGCTCTCAGAAGTTCCTGACTTTGTAGAGATGGGACTTTGCGGAACAGCAGCTGTTATAAGCCCTGTTGGTAAGATCAATGATCACGGCAAAGAGATATGCTTTAAGGCTGGTATGGAAGAAATGGGACCAGTTATCAAAAAGCTATATGATACACTTACAGGAATCCAGATGGGCAAGATCGATGCTCCAGAAGGATGGATTCACGAGATCAAATAAATACAAGATATACATTATTTCCGGATGGGATTGCTCCTATCCGGAATTTTTTGTAATATGGTATACTGTATGAACAGTATATTTTGAATAGGAGTAAGATTTGAAAGAGTTAAATTCATGTAAGGAAGCTATGGCTAATAGCATAAAGAATAAGTATTTCTCAGTTGCTCATCTTTATAAGGATGAAAAAGCTATGGAGATGCACATTCATGACTGTTATGAGGTGTATTTCTCTATTTCTGGCGGGAAACAGTTCCTTATAGATAACCAGGTATATGATATACAGCCAGGAGATCTTTTCCTTATCAATCAGTATGATTCACATTATCTTACTCAGATTGATAAAGAGCTCCACGAGAGAATTGTCATCATGATAGATCCTGATTACATGAAGAGTATTTCTTCTAAAGAGACAAATCTTGATGGTTGTTTTTCAAATCGTCCAGAAGGCTTTACTCACAAATTAAGCCTAACTCAGGAGCAGCAGAGCCGCTTTTTGTACTTTATCAATAAGATCGTAACCAGTAACGGCTATGGACATGATCTTCTTGAGAGAGCTACATTTACTGAGCTTTTTGTCATGATAAACAAGTTACTTAAGGATAAGGAAGATAAGAGGGGGAGTGAACAGGCTGCAACATATAATGAGCAGGTGGATGCAATCCTTTCTTACCTTAATAACAATATTCAGTATCCAATCAGCATCGGAGATCTTTCAAAACAGTTTTTTATAAGCGAGTCCTATATTTGCAGGATATTTAAGTCTGCAACAGGAACAACGATAAACAAGTATATGACAGCAAGGAGAATATCCATTGCTAAATCGCTTTTAGCTGAAGGGATCGGTGTCAGTGAGGTATGCGAAAAATGCGGATTTTCTGACTATAGTAATTTCCTGAAGGCCTTTACCAAGTCCGTTGGAATATCACCAAAGAAGTACTCCCAGAACTGCAACAGGTGATATAAAGCTCTAAAATAAAAATAATTGTTGACAAATGGTGTCCCTACATATAAAATAGCTAAGTACGCTATTGAAAAAACGTAATTGATTGCCGTGTTTGCGGCTTTTCGTATACGGATACAGTAAGGAGGTGTTACTGAAATGTCAATCTGCCCAAAGAATAAGTCATCAAAAGGACACAGAGATCAGAGAAGAGCTAACTGGAAAATGACAGCTCCTACTTTGGTTAAATGTAGTCACTGTGGAGCTCTTATGCAGCCACATTGCGCTTGCAAGAAGTGCGGTTACTACAACAAGAAGAGCATTGTTGAAGTTGAGGCATAATTTTAGTAAAACCGGATATTTTACAAGAGCTTAAAGGCTTTCTGACATGTGTCAGAAAGCCTTGATTTTTGTGTACTCATTTAGTACACTAGATTTTGTTCTAATTAAACTTACGGAGATAAAACATGGCAGATATTGTAAGGGTTGCAGTTGATGCAATGGGTGGAGATAACGCACCTTTCGTAACAGTAAAGGGCGCTGTTGACGCTACTAAAGAGTCAGAGAACCTTAAGGTTTTTCTTGTTGGCCAAAAAGACAAGGTTGAGAGTGAACTTTCAAAATACCAGTACGATTCCAATAAGATAGAGGTTGTAGATGCTACTGAAGTTATTGACATGGCAGAGCCACCTGTAATGGCTATTCGTAAAAAGAAGGATTCTTCTATTGTCAAGGCTATGTACATGGTCAATCATGGCGAGGCTGATGCTTATGTATCTGCTGGATCAACTGGAGCAACATTAGTTGGAGGCCAGGTAATAGTGGGAAGGCTTAAGGGTGTTGACAGAGCCCCTCTTGCGCCGCTTATTCCTACAGAGAAGGGCAATTCTCTTCTTATCGACTGTGGAGCTAATGTAGATGCAAGAGCAAATCACCTTGTTCAGTTTGCCAAGATGGGAACTGTATACATGGAGAACATTATGGGCATTAAAAACCCTACTGTTGCCATAGTAAATATTGGCGCTGAGGAGGAGAAGGGCAATGCTCTGGTAAAAGAGACATTCCCACTTCTTAAGAACTGTCCGGATATCAACTTTATTGGCAGTATTGAGGCAAGAGATATTCCTGCTGGCTATGCAGATATCATTGTATGTGAGGCTTTTACAGGAAATGTGATCCTTAAGATGTATGAAGGCGTTGCAAAATCTATGATGCATGTCATCAAAAAGAGTCTTATGGGTAGCTTTAAGACTAAGATTGGTGCACTCCTTATCAAGAATGACCTTAAGAAATCTCTTTCTGATTACAGCCTTGAAAAATATGGCGGAGCACCTATGCTTGGACTTAAAGGTCTTGTAGTCAAAACTCATGGAAGCTCAAGCGATATTGAGATCAAAAACTCAATTTTACAGTGTGTAACCTTTACAGAACAAAGAATAAGTGAGAAGATTAGCGCAAAGATTTCAGAGTAATCTGGCGCTGATAATATATTTTTTAATTAAAGATCGGAGACATAATATGGAATTTGAAAAGATGAAAGAAGTTATTGCTAATGTGCTCAACGTTGATCCTGAAGAGATCAAGCTTGAGACTACATTCACAGAGGATCTCGGTGCAGATTCACTTGATCTTTTCCAGATAATCATGGGACTAGAGGATGAGTTTGATGTTCAGATCGATCCTGAGCAGACAGAAAATATCTCAACAGTTGGCGAGGCTGTTGAACTTTTGAAAAACGCTATCTCAAATAAATAATTCAAAGTGAGGCAGCTTATGTGCTGCCTCAAATTTTTATATTTGGAGTTTATATGTTAAAAGATACAGATATCACAAAATTTGAGAAGCTCATCGGATATACTTTCAGAGATAAGGCTTTGATCACGCAGGCCTTTACCCATAGTTCTTTTGTCAATGAGCAAAAGATTGGAAAAAAGCCAGACTATGAGAGGCTTGAATTCCTTGGAGATGCAATACTTGAGATGATCTCAAGTGCATACCTTTTTAGAACATTTCCGGATAAAAAAGAAGGGGAAATGTCCAAGATGAGGGCATCTCTTGTTTGCGAAGGCGCTCTTGCATATGATTCTAATGCCCTGAATATCAGGGAATATATTCAGCTTGGCAAGGGTGAAGAGGCAACTGGTGGCAGGAATAAGGAATCAATAATTGCTGATGTAATGGAGGCAGTTATTGGAGCACTGTTTTTGGACGGGGGAATAGAAGAGTCCAAAAGATTTATAGACGCTTATATTCTTTCAAACATCGAGGCGGTTCAGATGTTTGTTGACAGTAAGTCAATCTTACAGGAAATCGCGCAGGGTGATAATCTTGGCGAAGTAAGGTATGAAATTTGTGGCGAAAGTGGACCAGAACATGATAAAATATTTGATGTTCGCGTTTTCGTTGGAGCTGATAATTTGGGAGAGGGGACAGGAAAGACCAAAAAGGCCGCTGAACAACAGGCAGCTTATAAGGCCATTCTTGTATTGAAGAATAAGCAGTAATGTATTTAAAATGCATTGAGATCCATGGCTTTAAGTCATTTGCCAATAAGATAAAATTTGATTTTCATAATGGTATTACTGGTATTGTAGGACCTAATGGCTCAGGTAAAAGTAACGTTGCTGATGCTGTGAGATGGGTCCTTGGTGAACAGCGTATCAAGCAGCTGCGTGGCGGAGCCATGACAGATGTAATCTTTTCGGGAACAGAGCTTCGTAAGCCCCTGGGCTACGCTTTTGTTGCCATCACTTTGGATAATTCCGATCATTCCCTTGCGATTGATTATGATGAAGTTACCGTATCAAGGCGTCTTTACAGGTCTGGAGAGAGCGAATATATGATCAATGGCTCTACCTGCAGACTTAAGGATGTCAATGAACTTTTCATGGATACAGGTATTGGTAAGGAAGGATATTCCATCATCGGACAGGGTCAGATCGATCAGATTCTTTCAAGTAAACCTGAAGACAGACGTAATCTTTTTGATGAAGCTGCTGGTATTGTTAAGTTTAAGGCAAGAAAAGAAACTGCTCTTAAAAAGCTTGAAGAGGAGAAGCTTAACCTTACCAGACTTTCTGATATTCTTTCAGAGCTTGAAAAACAGGTTGGACCTTTGGAAAAGCAGTCTGAGGTTGCAAAAGAGTACCTTAAGTACAAGGAAAGACTTAAGACTCTTGATGTGAACATGTTCCTTGTAGAGAACAAGCATCAGAAGGAGCAGCTCGAAGAAGCAAATAAAAACTATGACATTGCTTCTGAAGCACTTGCTGAGGCAAAAGAGTCCTATGACAAAACAAGGCAGGAATACGAGAATATCCAAAAGCAGATCGAAGAGATCGACAAAGAGATCGATGAGATCAGAGCAAGGATAACAGATTCCTCCGTTAAAAAAGAAAAACTTGAGGGACAGATTGGTATCTTAAACGAAAAGATAAAGTCTGCCTCTGAAAATGATGCCCACTTTAGGAAGAGGGAAAAGGACGAACAGGAAAAGCTTGAACTTCGAAACAAGGAAAAGGATAAGTACCTTGAAGAAAAGGAACTTATCGATAAAGAAGCTGATACTTTATCCGCTGACAGGAATGAAGCAAGAAAAGAACTGGATAAGGTTCTTTCTCAGATAGAAGATATAAATAATGAGATCGAAGAGTGCAAGAGCACTATCATAAAAACTCTTGAAACAAGAGCAAACATTAAGAGTAAGCTTAGTAGTCTCGACACCATGAAGGAACAGGTCAACATAAGAAAGGCTGAGCTTACAAGCAAGCTTGTAAGGGCCAGATCTGATGAGTCCAAGCAGGAAGAGACTTTAAAAAAGCTCCGTGATGAGTTTGACAGCATCACTTCAGAGATATCTGAAATGAACAAGAAGCAGAAAGAGACTGATGCTGAGATTGTAAGCATCCGTGAGAATATGACTCTTAAGGATACAGAGCTTCGTAAAACCCAGGAGCTTTATCAGCAGGAAAAATCAAGGCTTGAAGCCTTGGCAAACCTCACAGAGAGATACGAAGGCTATGGCGGAAGTGTAAAAAAGGTCATGGAGAGAAAGGACGACACCAAGGGAATCATCGGTGTTGTTGCTGATATCATCAAGACTGAGCCAAAATACGAAACCGCTATTGAGGTAGCTCTTGGCGGTAATATACAGAACATTGTTACAGACAATGAGGAAACAGCAAAAAAGATGATCAGGTATCTTAAGGATACCAAGGCAGGAAGAGCAACATTCCTTCCTCTTACATCTTTGGACAATCCACCTGAACTTAAGGCTAAAGAGGCGTTAGATGAGCCTGGAGTACTTGGAATGGCTGATGAGCTTGTTTCTACAGATCCCAAGTACAAGAGCGTTGCCAAGGCTATGCTTGGCAGGATCGTTGCTGTAGACAACGTAGACAATGCTGTTAAGATTGCCAGAAAGTACAACTATACAGTACGTATGGTTACCTTGGAAGGTGAACTGCTTGTTCCAGGTGGAGCCATCAGTGGTGGTGCCTTTAGGAATAACTCCAATCTCCTTGGAAGACGAAGAGAGATGGAGGACCTTGAAAAGAACGTAAAGAAATATAAGGATAAGCAGGCACAGCTTCAGAAGGAAATTGAAGATTTCAAGGCCAAGAGAAACGAACTCAGGACTCTTTCTGAGAAATTAAGATCAGAGCTTCAGGAAAAGTTCATTGCTCAGAATACAGCAAGGATCAATGTTGAAAACGAGGAAACTCGTCAGAAAGAGCAAAAAGGCAATTATTCTGACCTTAAGAGCGAAAACGACGAGATCGAGAAGAGGCTCCTTGAGATTTCTTCTGAGAAGGAAGAGGCTCTAACGCAGCTCTCTGAATCAGAATCTACTGAAAAAGAGTGCTCAGAAAAGGTAACAAAGTTCCAGGGACAGCTTGAAGAACTCCACAAGGTTGAAGAGCGGGAAAATGAGAACGTGGCTAAGTGGGATATCCAGTACGAGAAGATAGCCCAGAAGCAGGAATTTGCCCAGGCGAATATCGACCGTGTAGATAACGAGATCAAGGCTGAGGAAGAAGCTCTTTTAGAAATCCAGGAGACAATCAAGAAAAATGATGAGACCCTGGCCCAGAGCAAGAAAGACATTGAAGAGATAAGACTCACTATTGAAGCGTCTACTGATGTTCATTCTGAGGCTTCAAGACAACTTGATGAAAACAAGGAAAAGAAAAACAGCCTTACTGTTTCACAGAAGGAATTCTTTAATAAAACAGAAGAACTAAACAAACACATGTCTGATCTGGACAAGGAAGTTATAAGGCTCTCAGGCAAAAAAGAAAGATGCCAGGAAGCAATTGAAGCACAGATCAACTACATGTGGAATGAATATGAGATCACTTTGACAGATGCAGCAACCATGCGTGATGAAGAGATGACTGACATCCCGGCTATGAAGAGGGAAACCAGCCAGCTTAAGGAATCCATCAAAAAGCTTGGCGATGTCAATGTAAATGCTATTGAGGACTATAAGAACCTCATGGAGAGATACACCTTCATGAAGACTCAGCACGACGATCTTATTACTGCAGAACAGCAGCTCAAGGAGATCATAAAAGATCTTGATGAGTCAATGCGCAAGCAGTTTGTTGAGCAGTTTACAAGGATCAATGTGGAGTTTGATAAGGTATTTAAAGAGATGTTCGGCGGAGGAAAGGGAAGTCTTGAACTTTCTGAGGATGAGGACGTCTTAGAGGCAGGAATCAAGATCAATGCCCAGCCACCAGGAAAGAAGCTTGTCAACATGATGCAGATGTCCGGTGGAGAAAAGGCTCTTACAGCTATAGCACTTCTTTTTGCTATACAGAACCTCAAGCCATCGCCATTCTGTCTTCTTGATGAGATTGAGGCTGCTCTTGATGAGAATAACGTAGTAAGGTTTGCAAAGTACCTTCATAAGCTTAAGAGCACTCAGTTCATTGTTATTACACATCGTAGAGGTACAATGGAAAGTGCAGACAGACTCTATGGTATAACCATGCAGGAAAAGGGTGTTTCTACACTGGTTTCTGTAAACCTCATTGATAAGGAGCTTACGAATTAATGGCCAGTTTTTTTGAAAAATTACAGCAGGGACTATCCAAAACCAGGGATGGCATAGTTAAAGGCATAGATAATGTCTTTTCCGGATATTCCAGTATTGACGACGACTTCTATGAGGAACTGGAAGAGACTCTCATTATGGGAGATATCGGCATCAATGCCACAAGCCGCATAATAGATCAGCTAAGAGACCAGGTAAAGGAACAGCATATATCTGATCCAGCAAAGTGCAAGGCGCTTCTTATCCAGGATATTTGGCAGCAAATGAAGATTGAACCTGGAGCTTACGATTTTGAAGATAAGAAGTCAGTTGTCTTTGTTATCGGAGTAAACGGTGTTGGTAAGACAACTTCTGTCGGCAAGCTTGCAGCAATTTTTAAGAAAAAAGGTAAGAAGGTCATCATTGCGGCGGCTGACACCTACAGGGCGGCTGCCACAGAACAGCTTGCTATGTGGGCTGACAGGGCAGGATGTCCTTTGGTTTCAGGGAAGGATGGATCAGATCCAGCCAGCGTCATCTACGATGCAGCAGCTGCATTTAAGGCAAGAGACTGTGATATTCTTATTGTTGATACAGCAGGCAGACTTCATAACAAGAAAAACCTTATGGAAGAGCTTGCAAAAATGAACAGGATCATTGATAAGGAGCTCCCGGATATATGCAGGGAAAACTTCATCGTGCTTGATGGAACAACAGGCCAGAATGCAATAATGCAGGCCAGGGAATTTGGAGAGGCTGCAGCTCTTACAGGAATAGTACTTACCAAACTTGATGGCACATCAAAGGGCGGAATTGCAGTAGCTATCGTATCTGAACTTGGGATACCAGTTAAGTATGTTGGCGTAGGCGAAGGACTTGATGATCTTGAAAGATTCAATTCAGCCGAGTTTGTAGATGCGCTTTTTGGGGAATAAAACAAAGGTCCAGAGGAGGAAGAAATGTCTGAAGAAAAGATGACTCTTTCAAAATTTGAAGAGGCTTATGAGGATGTAAAAAAGGTAACTCTTGATACCAAGCTGATCTACAGTGATTACTGGAGTAATGCTACAGGCAATAAGGTATATCTTAAGCCTGAGAATATGCAGAGAACTGGTGCATACAAGGTAAGAGGAGCTTACTACAAGATCACGACCATGTCAGATGAAGAGAGAAAGAAGGGGCTTATCACTGCATCTGCAGGAAACCATGCTCAGGGTGTTGCTTATGCAGCCAAGCAGTATGGCGTCAAGGCTACTATCTGTATGCCAACTTCAACTCCTCTGATTAAAGTGAATAGGACCAAGGCTCTTGGTGCTGAGGTTGTACTTCATGGAAATGTATATGATGAAGCCTATGAGAAGGCTTTAGAGCTTGCCAAGGAACATGGCTATACGCTTGTTCATCCTTTTGATGACCTTGATGTGGCTACAGGACAAGGCACAATTGCTATGGAGATCATTAAGGAACTTCCTACAGTAGACATTATTCTTGTTCCTATCGGAGGAGGCGGACTTGCAACAGGTGTTTCAACCCTTGCAAAACTCCTTAACCCTAAGATAAAAGTAATAGGCGTTGAGCCAGCAGGAGCTAACTGCATGCAGGAGTCATTTAAGGCTGGTCATGTTGTTACACTAAGCAGTGTAAATACTATTGCGGATGGTACTGCTGTTAAGACTCCTGGTGAGCACATCTTCCCATATCTTCAGAAAAACCTTGATGATATCATCACAGTTCCTGATGAGGACCTTGTTGTTTCATTCCTTGATATGGTAGAAAACCATAAGATGGTTGTTGAAAATTCTGGTCTCTTATCAGTTGCTGCACTTAAGCAGCTTGACTGCAAGGACAAGAAGATTGCCTGTGTACTTTCAGGTGGAAATATGGACATCATCACCATGTCATCTGTTGTACAGCAGGGACTTATCATGAGAGACAGGATATTTACTGTTTCAGTTCTTTTGCCAGACAAGCCAGGAGAGCTTTCAAGGGTATCTGGTATAATAGCAGATGTAAAGGGCAATGTTATCAAGCTGGAGCACAACCAGTTTGTATCAATAAACAGAAGTGCCGCTGTTGAGCTTCGCATAACTCTTGAAGCCTTTGGCACTGAACACAAAGAGCAGATCATGAATGCTCTTAATGAAAATGGCTATAAGCCAAGGATAGTAAGGACAAATATTTAATGAATTCCAAAAAATTAATAGGCAGAAAGAGGATACGTGAGTATCTGATCATTACTTTTGCATCACTTATTTACGGAGTGGGAACAAGCCTTCTTGTAGATCCCAACAACCTGGCTCCAGGTGGTATGACTGGTCTTGCAATTGTACTTAACAGACTTGTGGGAATTGGAACCGGAATGTGGTTTCTTCTTCTGAACATACCTATCCTCGTTGTGGCCATATGGAAATTTGGAATCAGATTTACCATATCAACTGTATATGCTACAGCAATGATCTCAGTATTTACTGATCTTTGCACCAAGTTTTTTGGCCAGTATGTTATCCATGATATGATCCTGGCTGTGACATTTGGCTCAGCCATGACTGCTGTAGCAATAGGGCTTATTTTTAAATGCCACGCAACAAGCGGCGGTACAGATGTTATAATTAAACTGTTAAGACTTAAGTATCCTCATATCAAGACAGGAGTTTTATACATACTGACTGATATGATAGTTCTCATAATTGCAGCCTTTGTCTTCAATGACCTTGCTGCAGCTATGTATTCGTTTCTTTCTGTTATGGTGGTAAGTGCAGTTGTTGACTTTGTTCTCTATGGTAGAGACGGAGCCAAGCTCATTTACATTATTTCAGACAGACCAGAAATTATTACAGCCAGACTCCTTACAGAGCTGGATATTGGCGTTACACATGTATTTGGTAAAGGAGCATACAGTGGTGAAGAGAAGAAGGTCATCATGTGTGCCATTAAAAAGAGACTTTCTCCCCTTGCAGAGGATATTGTAAGGGAAGAGGATCCAAATGCATTTATGATCGTGTCCAGTGCCAGTGAGATTTTTGGAGAAGGCTATAAGAGCTATTTTGACGAGAGAATGTAAGCATGCATAATTCCTTAGACACTAGAGAACGCCGCGGCGTCAGAAACACACATAATATAGTTTCAATCATCTTCTTAAGTCTTGTTGCTTTGATGGGACTTTCTCTCAGTATTGTCCTTCTTATCAAAAATGCATCACTTCAGAGGCAGGAGGATGCAGTTCAGAGTGAACTTGATGCACTGAACGCAGAAGGATACTATACAGAAGCTGAGGCAAAAGAGCTTGTAGAAGAAGTTAAGCTCGAGACTGAGGAAAATACTAAAAATTCCATCAGAGCCATGATCCAGGAAAAGCTTGAAAACGGAGAAGGCGCAACATCGGCCATAAGATCTCTTTTCCCTGACCAGATCGTAGTTGCAAGTTCTGGCAGATACTATTTCTTCCCAATCAGAGACGATATAGAAAAGCATGGTTTTTCTGAGTCTGACTTTGAAGTTGGAGAAGATGGCTTCCTTGACTATGTTGGAGATGATTCCACTGTAACTGTCAAAAACGGAATCGACGTTTCAAGATTTCAGGGAAGTATAGACTGGGAGAAGGTTGCTAAGGCTGGCGTTGACTTTGCTATAGTAAGAGCTGGACTTAGAGGTACTACAGAGGGCAAGCTTCTTACAGATGACTACTTTGTAGATAATGTTGAAGGCGCTACAGAAAATGGTATTGATGTGGGAGTATACTTTTATTCCCAGGCGGTAAATGAGGAAGAAGCCAAGGAAGAGGTTCAGATAATCCTTGATCTCATCGAGCCTTACGATATCAAATATCCTGTTGTTATCGATATCGAGTCAGCAGAGTCTGATACTGCAAGAACAGCCAAACTTACTACAGATGAATACGAGACTGTAGCTAAGACATTCTGTGATATGGTGAAGCAGGCTGGCTATACACCAATGATCTATGGCAATGTCAAGTCCTTTACGCTTCTTATGGATGCAGTTGATGTGGATGATTACGATATCTGGATAGCTTACTATGGACTACCAATGTACTATCCATATCACTTTAATATCTGGCAGTATACTTCATCCGGCAGGATTGACGGTATAGATGGCGATGTTGACCTTAATATCTGTATAACGGACTACTAAGTATGGAACAGCAGTTTAACGCTTCTTTATCTTACGAAGCATATGAGCAAAAGGGATATCTTAATGAAGACTTTCGCTTCTTTCATATAAAGAGTAGTGAAAGTGCTGATATTCCATATCATTATCATGATTTTCATAAACTGATCCTTGTTCTTTCCGGGGATGCAAAATATATGATCGAAGGGCTGGAGTATGAACTTAAGCCCTTCGATTTTGTGCTTGTTAACAGGCATTGTATCCACAGACCTGTCTGGAATCAGGAAAAGTCTGATTCAGAGTATGACAGGATGATCCTGTATCTTAAGGATGAATTTCTTTTAAAATATGATCTTCTTGACAGCTTTAAAGCTGCCACAGAAAAAAAGAGCAGTGTAGTCAGGTTTTCAGGAAGCATTAGTTCAAAGCTCTATGACGCATTTAAAAAGATAGAATCCGATATAAATAGTCAGGACCAGATCTATAAGGGGAACCTACGGCTCAGGATAGATCTTTTAAATGCCCTTATAAGTTTTAACGAGGCATGTATTACTGAAGCAAATTGCTTTGATACGTCTGCAAGATACAACAGGAAGGTGATTGAGATAATAGATTATATTAGTGATAATCTCTCTGGAGACCTTGCAATAGACAGACTGGCAGATCATTTTTATATGAGTAAATACCATATGATGAGACTGTTTAAGAATGAGACAGGTTATTCGATTCACAGATATATTTCTGAAAAAAGGATCCTGCTTGCAAGAGACTATATAGGAGCAGGAATGCCTGCAACAAGTGCATGCCTTGAATGCGGATTCAGGGATTATTCCTCCTTTAGCAGAGCGTTTAAGAATCAGCTTGGGATATTGCCATCAGATATAAAGTTTTAAGTGTCAAGAAAAAATACTTGACACTTATTTTCTTTTTGGTTATTATACTCATTGTGCATAAATATGGGTGAGGTTCATTATGGAAAAAATCGTTGAACAGGGCCTTCTGTATGATTTCTATGGAGAACTCTTAACAGAACATCAAAAACAGATATATGAAGCTGCTGTATATAACGATATGTCGCTTACTGAGATTGCTGATGAACATGGCATCAGCAAGCAGGGCGTACACGACCTCATAAAAAGATGCACCAGGACGCTTCAGGGATATGAAGACAAGCTTCATATGATCAGGCGTTTTGAAGCTATCAAAGCGCAGGCTGAGGAGCTTAAGATGGTATCTCAAATTGATCTGGATGTTACTGAGCTAAAAAAGGCTGCACTTGATATCTCTGATAATATTTTAGAGGAGCTTACTTAATGGCTTTTGAAAGTCTTACTGATAAACTGCAAAATGTCTTTAAGGGCCTTAAGGGCAAGGGACGTCTTTCTGAAGAGGATGTCAAGCTTGCACTAAAAGAAGTAAAGATGGCTCTTTTAGAGGCTGATGTCAGCTTTAAGGTTGTTAAGCAGTTCATTTCCTCAGTTCAGGAAAGAGCTGTTGGTGAAGATGTATTAAATGGTCTTAATCCTGGACAGATGGTTATCAAGATCGTAAACGAAGAGATGACTTCTCTGATGGGATCGGATACAACTGAGCTGAGCCTTTTACCTGTAAATGAGATCACTGTTATCATGATGTGTGGTCTTCAGGGTGCTGGTAAGACAACAACTGCAGCTAAGATAGCAGGTAAGCTTAAGCTCAAGGGAAGAAAACCACTTCTGGTAGCCTGCGACGTTTACAGGCCAGCTGCTATTGAACAGCTGAGAGTAAATGCTGAGAAACAGCAGGTTGATTTCTTTGAGATGGGAACTGATGTAAGTCCCGTAGATATTGCCCTCGCCAGTCTTGAACAGGCTAAAAAGGCAGGCAATAACGTTGTTTTGATTGATACAGCAGGTCGTCTTCAGATTGACGAAGACATGATGAACGAGCTGATCAATATAAAAAATGCCATTGCAGTTCATCAGACACTTTTAGTTGTTGATGCCATGACAGGTCAGGAAGCTGTAAATGTGGCTTCTGAGTTTAACGACAAAGTGGGTGTTGATGGGATCATCCTTTCCAAGATGGATGGCGATTCCAGAGGTGGTGCAGCTCTTTCCACCAAGGCTGTAACTGGCAAACCTATTCTCTATGTTGGTATGGGCGAGAAGCTCTCAGATCTTGAACAGTTTTACCCAGACAGAATGGCCAGCAGGATTCTGGGAATGGGTGATGTTTTAAGTCTCATTGACAAGGCTGTAGAAGCACAGCAGCAAATGGATGAGGCAAAAGAAAAAGAGATGGCCCAGAAGATGAAGAAGGGCAAGCTCGATTTCGAAATGTACCTTGAGAGCATGAAGCAGATGCGAAACATGGGTGGCCTTTCAGCCATCATGGGAATGCTTCCAGGAATGGGCAAGATCGGAGAAGATCAGCTTCCTGATGAAAAGGAACTGGCAAGACTTGAAGCAATAGTTCTTTCTATGACTCCTGAGGAGCGCAAAAATCCAAAGCTTATGAGTCCCCAGAGAAAGTTCAGGATTGCCAAGGGTTCTGGAAATGATATCGCAGCAGTAAACCGCTTTATCAAACAATTTGAACAGATGAACAAAATGATGAAGCAGATGCCGGGACTTATGGGCGGAAAGAGAAAAGGCTTTGGTAAGTTCGGAGGCTTCCCTGGAATGGGCGGCTTTGGCGGCGGTAAATTCTTTTGATATGTCTATGCAGCAGTAGCTGTTTGATACATATAAAAACAAAAACAATAATTTATTTATTTAAAATGGAGGACGTTTAAAATGGCAGTAAAGATCAGATTAAAGAGAATTGGTAAGAAGAAGGTTCCTTTCTACAGAATCATCGTTTCAGATTCTAAGTTCCCTGTACAGGGTAAGTTCATCGAGGAGATCGGTACATACGATCCTAACACAGATCCTAGCACAGTAAAGGTTAATGAGGAGCTCGCTAAGAAGTGGCTTTCAAACGGAGCACAGCCTACAGAGTCTGTTGCTAAGCTTTTCAAGCAGGCCGGCATTCAGAAATAATTTTTTTCTGATTTGATAGATCATTCAAATTTGCCGGAGGTGGATAGTGAAAGAATTAGTTGAAGTTATCGCAAAGGCCCTGGTTGACAATCCGGATGAAGTAGTAGTAACCGAGAAAAAAGACGGGCGTAATATCATGATCGAGCTTCATGTTGCACCTTCTGACATGGGCAAGGTGATAGGTAAGCAGGGACGCATTGCCAAGGCAATCCGCGCCGTTGTAAAGGCTGCATCAACAAGAGAAGATGTTAAGGTTGATGTTGAAATAGTATGATTTACGGAGCCGGATAAGGTATTAACTTTATTCGGCTCTTTATTATGCTTGATTTGGGTGAAAAATGAATTTTCATATTATGACTCTTTTCCCTGAAATGGTTGAGCAGGGACTAAAGACCAGTATCACTGGTCGAGCAGCAGACAAAGGACTGATATCCTTTAATGCTGTCAATATCAGAGATTTTTCAAATGACAATAAACATCACAAGGTTGATGATTATACATATGGTGGCGGAGCTGGAATGCTTATGCAGGCTCAGCCAATTTATGACTGCTTTTTATCCATCAGAGATTCAATATCGGATATGTCAGAAGATAAGAAGCTGCGTGTTGTTTATGTGACTCCTCAGGGCAGTGTTTTTAACCAGAAAATGGCTGCAGATCTTGCAAAGGAACAGGATCTGGTTTTTCTTTGTGGCCACTATGAAGGCGTTGATGAAAGAGTTCTTGAAGAGATCGTTACAGATTACATTTCAATTGGCGATTATGTGCTGACAGGTGGCGAGCTTCCTGCTATGGTGATGATTGATGCCATATCAAGGCTTGTTCCCGGAGTTTTAAATAACGATGAATCTGCAATGACTGAGAGCTTTGCAGGCGGTCTTCTTGAATATCCTCAGTATTCAAGACCTGAGGAGTGGATGGAGAAAAAGGTTCCACCGATACTTTTATCTGGTGATCACAAGAAGGTTGATGAGTGGAGACTTGAGCAGTCCATTTTAAGGACAAAAGAAAGAAGACCAGACCTTTATGAAAAGTGGGTTTTGGAGAACCCTCCAAAGCCTGAGAAAAAGAAACGTAAAAAGCGCACTAATATCACAGAAGAGGAAAATAAATGACAGACAGGTTTCAGGTGGGAGTAATTGCATCTACACATGGTCTTCAGGGTGAAGTTAATGTTTTTCCTACAACTGAGGATCCTTCCAGATTTAAAAAGCTTAAACAGGTTGTTCTTCACACACAAAAGGGTGAGGAGCTGCTTTTGGATGTGGTAAGCGCAAGATTTTTTAAGAAGTTTGTTATAGTTAAATTTAAGCAGTTTAATAATATTAACGAGGTTGAGAAATTCAGAGGCTGTGAGCTTACAATTGACCGTAAAGATGCTATAAAACTACAGCCTGGTGAATATTACTGTGCAGACCTTATAGGACTTAGCATTGTTGATGAAGATGGCATTGAACTGGGAACTCTTACTGAAATCCTTCAGACAGGTGCTAATGATGTCTATGAGATGACCAGAAAGGGTTCTGGAGAAAAAATCTATATACCTGCTATCAGGGATTGCATCAAAGAAATCGATCCTGAAGGCGGCAGAATAGTCATTCATGTCATGGATGGTCTTCTTTAAAAGATAGTGACTTTTCTTATTAATTGTCATATAATATTTAGAGTAAATATTTAGTGTATGAAAATATCTTAATACAAGATATTGGGGTGAGGATTCTAATGGTAGATTATACAGAAGGTGCTGGATATCAGTATCATACTCATGTTGCTCCCGGGGATGTGGGCAGATATGTTCTTTTGACTGGAGATCCAGGAAGATGTGAATCTATTTCAAAGCTATTTGATGATCCCAAATTTGTTGCATATAACAGAGAGTATAATTGCTATACAGGATATCTTAATGGTGAAAAGGTAAGCGTCATTTCTCATGGAATTGGCGGAGCTTCTACAGCAATCTGTGTCGAGGAGCTTGCCAAGTGCGGCGCAGATACCTTTATCAGAATGGGAACTTCTGGAGGAATGCAGGATGACGTGGTTGGCGGCGATATTGTTATTGCTTCAGGCGCTATCCGTGCAGAGGGAACCTCCAAGGAGTATGCACCCATTGAGTATCCTGCTGTAGCTTCTTTTGATGTGGTAAATGCCCTGGTAAAAGGCGCTAAGAAGTCTGGTGCCAAATATCATGTAGGTGTTGCCCAGTGCAAGGATTCATTCTTTGGACAGCATGAGCCTGAGACCAAGCCAGTTGGCCCCGAGCTTTTGTATAAATGGGACGCATGGATCAAATGTGGATGCCTGTGTTCCGAGATGGAGAGCTCAACACTGTTTATTGTCGGAAGTTATTTAAGAATAAGAACAGGAGCAGTTCTTTTGGTAGTTGCCAATCAGGAGAGGGCTAAAAAGGGCCTTCCTAATCCACAGGTTCATGATATGGATATTGTGTATAAGACAACTATTGAGGCTGTAAAAGAGCTTATTAATTTGGATAAAGCCTAAATAAGGTTTTATTATACATTTTTCATTTTTATTTTTATAATGGAGGGAAATTATGAAAAAGAAGATTTTAGCAGTTCTTATGGCTGCAACAATGGTATCTTCTCTTGCAGCTTGTGGCTCATCAGCTCCTGCAACAGCAGATACTACAGAACAGACAGAGGCAGCTCCAGCTGAGACAGCTGAGGCTCCAGCAGCAGAGGCTACAGAAGCTACAGAGGCTCCTGCTGAGGCAACTGATATGAAGGTTGCTATGGTAACAGACTACGGCGATATCACAGACCAGTCTTTCAACCAGTCAACATACGAGGCTTGCAAGGCATTTGGCGAGGCTAATGGTGTAGAGTTCACATACTACAAGCCAGAAGGCGATTCAGATGCTGAGAGAGTAGCTATGATCGATAAGGCTGTTGCTGATGGATTCAATGTAATCGTTATGCCTGGTTACGCTTTTGCTGGCGCTATCAAGGAGACAGCAGAGATGTATCCTGACATCAAGTTTGTTGCTCTTGACGTTTCTGAGTACGACCTTGAGGGTGACTCATCAGACTTCAACAACAAGACATATGACAACGTATTCTCCGCAGTATATCAGGAAGAGCTTCCTGGATACATGGCTGGTTATGCTGCAGTAAAGATGGGCTACACAAAGCTTGGCTTCCTTGGCGGTATGGCAGTTCCTGCTGTTATCCGTTATGGTTATGGTTTCGTTCAGGGTGCTGACGCTGCTGCATCAGAGCTTGGCGCTGATGTCGAGATCAACTACGCTTATGGTAACCAGTTCTACGGCGATTCAGATATCACAGCTGCTATGGACACATGGTACCAGGGTGGCACAGAAGTTGTATTTGCTTGCGGCGGCGGTATCTTTACATCTGTAGGCGAGGCAGCTGCTAAGGTAAACGGCAAGGTTATCGGTGTTGACGTTGACCAGGCTGCAACAATCGATGGAATGTTCGGTAAGGGCATGACAATCACATCTGCTCAGAAGGGTCTTCAGGCAACTGTTAACACACTTCTTTCAGCAATCAGAGATGGACAGTGGGATTCATTCGCTGGACAGATCCAGAACCTTGGTCTTGTATCTGCTGATGATCTTTCACTTAACTATGTATCACTTGCTGATTCAACAGTTTGGACAGACACATTCACAGCTGATGATTACAAGCAGCTCGTTGCTGATATGGTAAACGGAAAGATCACAGTATCTAACGATTCTTCAGCTGAGGAGCCTTCAGCTACAACAGCTAAGATCAACTTCCAGGGCAACATCAAATAATATGCGCGCCTAGCGCTTTTAAGGGCCGGCAGATTCATAGTCTTCCGGCCTTTTTTCTAAGAAACAAATAATTACGAGGGTATAGAGGAGGTATCAATGGCAGCTACTAGTGAATATGCTATTGAAATGCTGAACATTACCAAGAGATTTCCAGGTATCGTAGCTAATGATAATGTTACGATCCAGCTCAAAAAAGGTGAGATCCATGCACTTCTTGGAGAGAATGGTGCTGGAAAATCAACTCTTATGAGCGTGCTCTTTGGACTTTATCAGGCTGAAGAAGGTACTATTAAGAAGGATGGCAAGGTTGTTAAGATCAATAACCCTAATGATGCCAATGACCTTGGTATTGGTATGGTTCATCAGCATTTCAAGCTTGTTCAGTGCTTTACTGTATTGGACAACATTATTCTTGGTGACGAGACCACTAAGCACGGATTTTTGCAGAAAGAGGAGTCTAGGAAAAAAGTACTTGAACTCTCTGATAAGTATGGACTTAAGGTAGATCCTGACGCCAAAATTGAGGATATTACTGTAGGAATGCAGCAGAGAACTGAGATTCTCAAGATGCTTTACAGAGACAACGAGATCCTTATTTTTGATGAGCCTACTGCAGTTTTAACACCTGCAGAGATTGACGAGCTTATGGAGATCATGAGAAATCTTGCAAGAGAGGGCAAATCCATTTTGTTTATTTCTCATAAGCTTGCCGAGATCATGGCTGTTGCTGACAGATGCAGTGTACTCAGAAGGGGTAAGTACATTGGAACTGTAAATATTGCTGATACCGATCAGAATGAATTATCCAGAATGATGGTAGGACGTGATGTTCAGCTCGTGGCTACAAAAGAAGATAAAGAGCCTGGTGATGTTATTCTACATGTTGAGAACATGACAGTTCCTAGTAAACTTCATCATAATAATGCAGTTAAGAATGTTTCTTTTGATGTCAGATCGGGAGAGATTGTTTGTATTGCAGGTATTGATGGAAATGGACAGACAGAACTTGTTTACGGCTTATCTGGACTTGAAAACTGCACCAGCGGTAAGATAACTCTTTCTGGTAAGGATATTACCCATGCATCTATAAGAGAGAGATCAACCAGTGGCATGAGCCATATCCCTGAAGACAGACATAAACATGGTCTTGTAATGGACTATTCACTGGCTTATAACCTGGTACTTCAAAGATACTTTGAACCAGAGTTTTCAACAAAGACTGGCTTCCTTAAAAAAGCTGCCATCAATTCTTATGCTAACAAGCTCATAGAGCAGTATGATATCAGATCTGGTCAGGGAGCTCCTACAATAGCTCGTTCTATGTCAGGTGGTAACCAGCAGAAGGCTATTATTGCAAGAGAGATAGATAAAAATCCTGATCTGCTAATAGCAGTACAGCCTACCAGAGGACTTGACGTTGGAGCTATTGAGTATATCCATAAACAGCTCATTGCTCAGAGAGATGCAGGTCACGCAGTTCTTTTAGTATCTCTGGAGCTTGAAGAAGTTATGAGTATTTCAGACAGAATACTTGTTATGTATGAGGGTGAGATAGTAGGTGAGTTTGATCCTAAGGTTACAACTCCTGAAGAACTTGGTCTTTACATGGCAGGAGCTAAGAGAAAGGAGGTAACAGCCTGATGGGTTCATCTGATAATTCTAAAAACAGCTTTTTGGCAAAACCAGCTGTACAGTCCATTTTAGCTGCTATTCTCTGTATAATAATTGGACTTTTTGTTGGTTACATTGCGCTTCTTATCATCAATCCTAAGGGTGCCACAGAAGCAATTATTACAATTTTAAAGAACTACTTTACTTATCCAACCAAGGCTGCAGCAATGAAGTACCTTGGTAACACACTTGTTAAGGCTGCGCCACTTCTTATGTGTGCGTTATCTATTCAGTTCTGTTATCAGGCTGGACTTTTTAACATCGGAGCTGCTGGACAGTATGTAGCCGGTGCAGGCGCAGCGCTGTTTTGTGCCCTTTCACTTAAGCTTCCTTGGATAGTATGCCTGCTTGCAGCACTTATTGCAGGTGGTGTATTTGGAATAATCGTAGGACTGTTAAAGTCATATCTTAATGTTAATGAGGTTATTTCAGGAATCATGCTTAACTGGATAGGCCTTTACACAGTTAACATGCTTCTTTCAGGAGTAAAAGAGACTGCAAGCCCATATACAGTGCAGGTTGCCAGCGTTAATGAATCAGCACTTTTACCATCTCTTGGACTTGAAAAGCTCTTTTCGAATAATAAGTATGTAACAATAGCTATTCCACTTGCCATACTTGTTGCGATACTCATCAAGGTCATTCTCAGTCAGACTGTATTTGGCTACGAGATCAAGGCAACTGGTATGGCCAAGGATGCAGCCAAGTACAGCGGAATGAAAGAAAAGAGAAATGTTATAATTACACTATTTATTGGCGGTGCCCTTGCTGGTATCGGAGCAGCTTTCCTTTTCCTTTCAGGATACGAGCAGTGGTCAGTAACTCAGTCATCTGTTCCTTCAATGGGCTTTAACGGAATTGCAGCTACGTTCCTTGGTGGACTTGATCCTATTGGAACAATATTTGCTTCCTACTTTATTCAGCATATTACAAGTGGTGGATCATATCTTGATAAGAATATCTATCCTTCACAGATTTCAGACTTTATTTCAGCTATCATCATTTACCTGTGTGGATTCGTATTATTCTTTAAGCTATATCTGAATAACTACTTGAGGAATAGACAGGAGAGAGCAAAAGAAAGAAAAGAAGGAGGTAAAAGATAATGGTATTACTTATTCAGTATACACTTTTATTTGCTTCAGTTTTGATCTTGGTTGCTCTTGGCGGATGCTTTTCTGAGCACTCTGGTGTTATCAACCTTGGACTTGAGGGAATCATGGTAATGGGAGCTTTAGGCGGCGCCCTTACACTTAAGTATATTTCTCCAAGTACACCAGCAATACTGATCGTTCTTGCAGTAATACTTGCAGCAGTAGTTTCTGGAGTTGTTTATTCTGTTCTTCTTGCTGTTGCCTGCATCAACTTAAAGGCTGATCAGACTCTGGTAGGTACTGCTCTTAACATGCTTGCTGCAGCTGCAGCTACAGTTATTGTTAAGTCAATCAACATGGCAGAAAACCCAGATAACGTTTCTTCTACTGTACAGTACACACAGACCAAGAAGGCACTGGTTGTTCCGCTTGGATCATTCCAGTTTAACTGGTTTATGCTTGTAGCACTTATTGCACTTATTCTTGCTTATGTTGTACTTTATAAGACAAGATTTGGTCTTCGTCTTATGGCCTGTGGTGAACATCCTCAAGCTGCAGACAGTGTAGGTATCAATGTATATACAATGCGCTGGGCTGGAGTACTTATTTCAGGAATGCTTGCTGGTATCGGTGGTATTGTTTATATTACTGCTGGTGTTAGTGAATGGAAGTTCGAGGTAGGTGTTGCAGGATTTGGTTTCCTTGCTCTTGCTGTTATGATCTTTGGTCAGTGGAAGCCTATAAACATTGGTCTTGCAGCTATACTGTTTGGGTTCTTTAGAGCTTTATCCAACGTATACTCAGGCTTTGATTTCCTTGCAGCATTAAATATCCCAGGATCTGTTTACAACATGATGCCTTATATTATTTC
>Ga0256405_10004175_pt1 | contig 27710 bp, 44 predicted proteins | sample RumenRJG_02DNA_FD_189096 | JGI IMG/M metagenome (GOLD analysis project Ga0256405, IMG submission 189096) | Bovine rumen microbial communities from Lethbridge, Alberta, Canada - RJG_02 | ecosystem: Host-associated > Mammals > Digestive system > Stomach > Rumen | place: Canada: Alberta... | reverse complement strand
GCTTTGCGCAGCTCGTTGATGTCGTTCCATTTGTCCACATCGTCTATCATATACAAGATCGGGAGCAGCCTGGTCTCTTTACTGTCTCCCAATAAAAAACGCGTGGATCGCTTCATTAGCTCGTCATGCAGGCCATCGTTTATATAGCCCGCTGTTGACATTGCCAGCAAGATCGGTTGACGCCTTGCTCCAAATGACGACTTTATAACTTCATAAAACTTCAGGCCTGCATCACCCTGCCAGCTGGAGCACTCGTCTGCGATCGCCAGCGAAACGTTCAGGCCGTCGGACTTCTTTGCGGAAAATGCCAGCGGTTTTGCTGTTGCGTTCCATTTCTTGACGTAAATATCCGTCCGGCGTTTTTGTGCCATCGCATCGAGCTCCGGCTCCTGCAAGATCATCTGGTGGTATGCCTCAAAGCAAAGGTTCGCCTGCTCGAGCTTCGGTGCTGCAAAATAAATGCGCCCGCCATATTCTCCATCAAGGAACGTGCAATATGCAGCAATAGCGGCCGCCAGGAGTGTCTTGCCGTTCTTCCTTGCCACTACAAAAAAAACTTCGCGAAATTGCCGATTTCCGGCCGCATCTTCTATTCCGAAAAGGATTGATACAAATGCTTTTTGCCAAAGCTCCAGCGTTATCTTCCCCGGCGCGAGTTCGCCTTCATGGTGGTGGCAGAAGTTCTCAATGAACAAGATCGCCGCTTTTGCTTTTTTGTAGTTATAAAAAAAGGACTTGTTGTCCAGTCCCTTTATGATGATTTCATAGACCGCACGGATCCATTGCCCCACGCAGGCCGTTCCGTCCACGATCTGCTGGTAGTATTCGTAGATATAATTATTCATCGGACAACGAAGCAATCAAATCCTGCAGCTTGCTTCCGCTCTGGTCTTCTCCGGTAAGCGTTTTCATGATATTAATCAGCGTGGAGACGGTTCCGTTTGCTGCCGTCGCGGTTTTGTTATATTCTGTAATAGCCGGGTTTGCCACCAGGTTTTGTCTGCCCTTCACATATTCCTTCGTGACAGTTGCGCCGTGTTCTTCGATGGATTTCTCCAAGTCTGAAAGGATGCGCATCTGCACCTGGTATCTCTTAAAGGTCGTTACAAAGAAAAAGTTACTTGAAACGCCCCGTTCTTCCGCTTGCTCTAATATTTTTGTTGCCTGTTCCTGCAGGCTCATTTTATTTTTTGCCATTTACCAGCACCGCCTCTCTCCCCGTGAAGGTTTCCCAACGGTCAATTATTACGTCGCAGTAATGTGGATCCAGTTCCATCATTCTGCATTTTCTTTTTAGCTGCTCGCAGGCGATCATCGTCGTGCCGCTTCCTCCGAATATATCCGCGACGATGTCTCCTTCTTCGCTTGAATTATATATAAACCGTGAAACGAGCCGCACCGGTTTCATGGTCGGATGCAGGTCGTTGTGCAGTGGTTTGTCGCAATAAATCGTGGACGTCTTTCCGTCTCCGCGCAAAGCATGAACAAGTTCTTTCAGCTCACTTTTTCCGAGGTCTTCCAACCGGCCGGAATCATCAATCACCGTGTTGTCATATCCTCCGCGGAACCGGTGGCTTTTTGTCCACGTATAAAATACAGGCTCATGCCTGTAATCATAGTCCAGCCGCCCCATGCTAAAATTCGCGGCCGATTTCACCCAGATCAGTTGGTGTCTTACCGGAAGCCCGGCGTCTGCCATCATCTGCAGCATCATAAGTCCGAGCTCTCCGCCTTGCGGTGCGCTCACGTAAAAAGAACAATAATCATGCGCGTGTTCTCGAAGCTCCGCCATTGCAGCCACCAGCATTTTGTATAGCTGGTCCGGCGTCAATGTGTCTCCTTCGATATCCTCGTTGATTCTCCCGCCACGGCCAGGGTCCACGGAATTGATTTCCGCATTTTTGCTTCCGATCGCCACGCCATACGGCGGATCGGTGAATACCATATCGACCAGCTCGCCATCAAAGAGCCGGTCCATGTCTTCCTGGGATGTGCTATCGCCGCACATCAGGCGATGGTCTCCAAGCTGCCAGATGTCTCCTGGTTTTGTCGTTGGTTCCAGCGCGGCCGCTTCTTCGCCTTCTGCATCATAGTCGTCCTCAAACGCATCAATCTTTGCCGTACTGTCCCAGTCAAATCCCGTTAGCTCGACCTCAAATCCTGCGCCTGCTAATTCATCAAGCTCTGCATTTACAAGGTCCATGTCCCACTCGCCCAGCTCGCCGAGTCGGTTGTCTGCTAAAATATAAGCTCTGCGCTGCGTTTCACTCAAATCGTTTATGAATACGCACGGCACATTTTCAATTCCTAGCTCCTGAGCCGCCATCACGCGGCCGTGTCCTGCGATCAGGTTGTAATCCTTGTCTATCAGGCACGGGGTTAAAAAACCGAATTCTTGAATGCTTCTTTTTAGCTTTTCGATCTGTTCCGGGCCGTGTATTTTCGCATTTTGCTCATAAGGCTTGAGCTTGCTCACGGCTACTTCCTGCAACTTCGCAATTTTCGCCATAACTTTCCTCGCTTTCCAAAAACTCGCGCGTTCTTCGATCAGTTCTTCTCGACTCCTCCCCTCGGTCTCCGCCGGGTCCTAAATGATCGCGGACCAGGGGGGCTGGGCTCCTCTCGGATCTTTGTGATAATAAAAATAATCTGTGCGCGCTTCAAATAACAACGTGAAGCCGGGATAACGTTCCCGGAACAACGCGTCCGTCAAGTCATCCTGGATGTGCCGCTCGTATGGATTCCCGTAGATCTCACCCTGCTGATAAAGGAACGGCACGCCGATGATCAGGTCCCGGCATTTCTTTGCCGCTTCGATCAGCACCCGTTGTGCCTCCTGGACTTCGATGTGCTCGATTACATCTCCGAAAATGATCAGGTCATACCAGTCATATTTTAGCTTTGTAATATCGCAGTTGAATACGTTCCTGTATTGTTCCTCGAGCCTGTATTGTTTAATATTCGGCTCCCAGATCTCGCAGGCGTCCATGATTAAATGATCGCCGACTAATCTCCGCCATTTTCCGTCGCAGGCCCCTACATCGAGGCACGTGCTTCCTGTTTCAAACGTGCGCTGGATCCAGTCCACAATCTGCAATTTTCCATCGTCATAACTCGCCATCGTATGCTGTGACCCTTCCTGCTTCATCTACCTGGTAACGCAGCTGGTTCTTCCGATGCACGTCTGCGTGGCACCGTCTGCAGAGCAGTTCCAGGTTTTCCGGGTTCATCGTAACGGCCGGATCGTTTATGTTCTCCGGTGTCAAGTGGATTTTGTGATGTATCGTGTCGCCGTGCCGGATTATTCCGGCGGCATAACACCGCTCGCAAAGTCCGCCGACCGACTTAATATAGCTGTCGCGAAGTTTCTTCCACGCAGCTGTTTTATAAAAATTCCCCGCAAACTCCCTCGCCATGCGAACCACCCGTTTTTATTTCGTGACAAAACAAAGGACGGCCCGTGCAGGCCGCCCCTGTGTATTCTTCCACGGTAGTATATTACCACACGCAATACTGATATTTACTGTAATTTTTTAATTTTTTTTAGCGCGTGCCGGTGTCTGTAATATACATGATCGACTGTGCATCCCAGCTCCTGCGCGATTTCCTCCCATCGCATGTGGTTAATATATCGCATCGCCATCAGAATTCTGTCGATCGGATCTTCCAGGCTGTCTATCAACTGCCAGCCCGTGTCGTACATCTCCACAAGTGTTTGTATATCTTCCAGCAGCCGGTGCTCCGCATCAACTAAAGCCGCGACCTTGTCTTCATATCCTGCCGCTTGTGGCAAGGAAGTGATCACCCGATCTTTGTCATATCGGATCGCGCCTGTTGATTCCGCCAGCAGGCGCAGCTCCTCAATCTGTTTTTGCTTTGCAATGATCGTCTTTTGAAAGTAGAACATCTTCCGGAGATACTGTTTCGCCGTCATCTGCCTCACCTCAATCGTCAAAGTCTGTGTCCTGGAGCGGCTGCTGCACTTCCTGCAGCAGCTCCGGTTCTTCCTCCATCGTGACCTTTACGTTCTCGCCGGAAAGCAGGGCCTCCTCTGCCCATTCCTGCGCTGTCTGCCAGCCTCGAAATACCAGCACGATCTCGTTATATTGCTGCTTCAATGTCACCTTAACTTTCATCTTTCTTCCTCCTTCCAATGCTCCGGATGGTTTTCCTTTGCTTTTCTTTTGATCTCCTGCATGCGTTTATAACTGTCTGCTTCCGGACGAATCCTTGTTCTAGTCCTACGCGGCGGCTCCTCAATCCTGTCCTGCATGTGTACGATGCCCGCTCCGATCACCGCCGTTATAATGAACGCTATGATCAGGAACAGCACGCCCAGCATCACACCTAAAGCGATTTTAATTATCATCATCTTCCTCCCTGTAATACTCCTCACGCTCGATTCGGTCTTTCCTGTTTTCCTCCGCGCAGCACTGTTCGTACTCAAACGGATCGCCGCCGTGTTCGTAATCACTTATATAACTCATCCTCTCTCCTTTCCCACTCTGCGAGTAAGTGCTTAAGTGTGACTTCTGTTATCGAATACGGAACGCATTTATCTTTCTGCTCTTTAATCCATTCAATCGGTACCACATCGGCGGTCGGTGCGTTTGAAACTTCATTTATAGCACCTTGCATCATCGCTCTAAAACTCGCATTTGGGATATGTTTTATATCTTCTTCCCATTTTGCAATTAACGCATCTGCATCAATGTATCTCTTTGCATTGGCTGATTGTGCTTTGCAATGTTCAAACCATTGCTCCATACGGAAGATCGGAACATATTCCGTTCCGTTGCTATAAATTTCATGCTTGTCAACCATTTTGTATTCTTCCATAAACTCTTCCACAGTTTCTGGAAATTCCATAATATCTCCGCTCATTCCGTCCTCCTCTCTGCATAACCGCAGAAATTATTCGGCTTCGCCCATCTGCAGCCAAAATCGTGAGTGCATCTTTCCGCCTCATATTTATCGTCCCACCATTTGCAGTCTTCGCATGGAATCACATCACTTGAAATGACCTTTGCCGTTATCCCATGCGGAAGAAAGACCAGTTGCGATTCATTAAACTGTTTTTTGATGGTTTCCGCTATCTCGCTAAAAACATCGTTTTTGAGCCAGACCGTTGATTCGATGATGACCTTGTCGTTCTTTGAAATTTTTACTGCACTACCAAATCCGACATCCTCCAGCTCATTCAGCGGGCAGTGTTCACAGATCCTGTCCAGCTCTTCCTGGCCGCGGTCGATGTCCTCAAATGTTGCGCGGATCTCTGCAAAGTGCTTGCAGTAGTTGGCGCACATATGTGTTTTGATTTTCTCAATGTCCATTTATTCCTCCTCCGGAGCGGCCCAGAGCCGCCCCTCATTATCCCTGTATGCTGCCCCGTCCCACACTGCACCGAATGTCAGCGTGTCCTTGTTCAGGTCGGGCTTCCAATAGATCAGACCGTTCCGGATCCATGCCGTGCCAATTGCCTTTGAGCTCTGCCGCCCTCCGGCAAATGTGCTGATGCCAGGAACCTTGTCACCGTTCGGACCTGCGATGTGCGCCTGCAGAATCCGTTTGCATTCCTCTTTGTCGCGGAACCCGATCATGTCATACCAGGCATCCAGCGTCTGCGTCCGGACGGTGTAGTCATCCGGATCCACCAGCGCAAACCGCGGATAGAATGATTTGATCTCGATCAGAAAATCTTTTATTTCTTCTCGTGTCATTCCCATCCCTCCTTCTTCTTGCGCGGTTCCTTATATTTACCCTCCAGAATGTTCTGAAAGTTCTTCGGATCCACAAACCAGTCGTAATCCACGTTTCGGTCTTTGAAATATGCTTGATCACTCAAACCGGATATAAGCTGCAAAAGGCCGTCCGCGCCTCCAGCGATAGTCATTGCCATCTCGGTCCGGTCTCTGCGCTTATCCGGTTGAAGAGCAGACTGAATATTTCGGGTGCATGGTTGTTCGTTCCAGGAGAGAACGATTTCCTCAGATGTGGTGGTGGTGAGTGTCGTGCGCGGCTTTGCCGCGGTCCACTCAGGTTCACGACCACGACCACGTTCACGTTCAGGTTCAGGATCACGTTCACGTTCACGTTCAGGTTCAGGAGGGTTTTGAAAAAAACCATTCGCTTTTTCGGTTTTTTCTAGCTCCTCGGTTTTCTTCGGTCGCCCTCCCTTTTTCCCGTTCTCCCGGTTCTTCTCGCACTTCGCTTCATAGGAGTCCTGCGTCCGCTTCACCGCCTGCATGATCGGCTTCCAGCAAGCCTTCATGGTTCGGTCAGAAAACGTTGGTTTTAAGCCGTTTTTTGCGTATTGAAAAACCGCCCTCATGAGCTTTCCGAACTCGTCATCAGTCAAGTCTTCGCAGTTTTCCTCCCATTCAAAATATGCTATAAATGAATCTTTACTCATCTGCCACCTCTCAACTAAAACCGTTCGGTTTTTCGGTTTTTATAACTGCTGTGATCTCGATTTCTGTCCGCGGATTGTCTGCATCAAAAAATACCCGCGATCCGTCCGTTGACCACACAATGCTGCAGCTGTCGTCCTTCAACGTTCCTGCTTTCACCAGTACATCCATCAAAGCAGATTCCAGGTTCGTCAAGTCCACCCTGTGGTGCTTCTTCCGGAAGTAAAACGCCCGCACGTTGACCGCATAATCGATTCCTGTTTTCGGACAGAACTTGACCGCCTCCCGCTCATATTCCATGTAGCTCTGACTCGGGATGATCATCGGCCGCGGTCTTCCGTAGCGGTCCCTGCGCGTGATGATCCGCTGGCTGTTCTTCTTTGTTTTCGGTTCTAATGGAATTGTGAAATTGATCATTTGCGTGCCTCCCTTAATTCATAATAAGGATCCAGCATGTTTGACAAATCCTGAAGCTCTCGCCGCAGTCTTCTGATGTCGGCCCTAAATCTCGTTGCTTTTTCGAGGCCATAACTCGCGATAAGAGTGGAATTATCAATATCATTTTTCAATCGTTCCATAAGCTCGGAACAAAAACGAAGCTGTTTTTTCGTTTTGTTATAATCAATTCCCATACTTGCGCCTCCTTCTATTTGAACGGGAGCCCTTCGTTTTCGAGAGCGTCAGCAGGGACATTAAGGAATCCCATGTCAGCGTCTGCGGGATTGGTCGCCTGAAGCGCAGATTCGCTCTGTGGCAGCTTTTTTCGTTCCGGTTCCTTCTGCTCATAGGCTGTTTCATAATTGCACCACCTGAAGCCCTTTGTGGCCGTCCGGAGCTGATGATCGTCAGCGATGTAATCCTCTTTGCGGAAGATCAGGCCGACCTTCATATTCTTGAACGCATCCATCCGGAGCGCACCGGAGAAGTCCCATGCCTGGAATCCGTCATTTGAATCCTCAACCGCTGTGCAGAACCGCTTCAGGTTTGCCGGACCGTATTCGCCGCCGGTCACGATGTAGAAGCGGCCGCCCCATTTTTTATCAGCTCTTGTGTCATTCAGGTATCTGTCCATGTAGAAGTGCGGCTGAATGTCCTCGTCTGCCGTGTCAAATGAGATGATCAGCATCTGGTTTCCTTTGCTAGATGTTGCTTCCTCCAGCATCTTGATCACGCATTTATGTCCGCCGGCTTTTAAACTCTCGCCTCCACCAACCTGAATAGTGTCGTAATTTTTTGGTTTCTGTATCATTGTTTTTTACCTCCATTTCTGCTTTGCCTATTAAATAATCACCCATCTGTGTGTCTTCCAGGAAAATCCGCGCCGTTTCGTAGTAGCCCATCATCAGCTCGACGTGGTGTGTCTTCTTTCGGAAGTCCGTCCGCATAAGCTTCAGCCCGATGACATAATCTTTATAGGCTCGCTCCGTTATTGCGATTAATAAGTTGTAAGCTCCTTCATCTGTCATAAAAACTCACCATATAGACCCAGCTCGGATCCTGTTCTTTTTCCCGCCTTGCTCTTGCGGCTGCAATGTCCAGGTCATCAAAGACCATTGGAAGGTCGCAAAGGCCAGCGTCCTCGTTTGTTTTAAACTTGCCAATGCCATAGATGTCGCCTACATCAAAATAGATCTGATATTGTTCCTCCTGGCGGCGCGTGATAATGTAACTCATTTTGCCACCTCGATTTCGTAGTATTTCCGGATCGCGTCGTCGACTGCCTGCAGGTCGTTGTCGATCTTTACGTCTTCAAACATGCCGATCGGGGACTTGCTGACCGCTCCGTCCTTCATCTGCGTGATGAAATAATATTTTCCGTTTTCCTGAATGCTCCGGAGGACGATTGTAAACATGCCTTCCACGCAGACCTTCTCGTCCAGTAGTTTCCCGAGCGTCTTTGGTTTGATGTCACCAAAGTCGCTCTGTTCCTCGTGCATCAGCACATAAATGATCTTTTCCTCTGGAAGCCGCCGGATGAACTCGATCAGGTTCCAGAAGTGGTCCGCGATCTTGTTATAAAAAGCAAAGACCGCGTTTCCACCTCCGGTCGAGGAGTGTTCTTTCATAAACATATTCGTGATTAAATAACCGGCATCGTCGATCACGATGCTTTCTGCCTCCGACTTTGACAAACAGGCCATGATTGTGCGATAATCATCGGAGATAACCTGCGGAATTTTGCCCCGGAACGGGAGCGGTTTTCCCAGGACGCTGATCAGGTTCCAGTGTGGATTATCAACGCACCCTCTCATTGCCGTTGTTTTCCCGGAACCTGATTTTCCTATAATTAACACTGGTATTGCCATTCTGTTCTCCTCTCTAAATGCTTTTTTAATTTCTCTGTGTAAAAATAAATTTTTGATCGCTTTTTCTCACCGCGGAACCCTATTTCTGGGAAGTCTTTACTTTTTGCGATTTCCCGCAGTTCTGTTTCCGGAAATCCTTCTGCTACTAATTCCGCGATGGACATGACCGCCTTCAAAACATCCCGGCATCGATCATGCCGCCTGCTATGATCCCGACCAGGATCACACCGATTGCCATTGCGATGTATACCCAGTCTCTTAACTGTCTTTTTTTCATCATCTTCCTCCCTTCAGTGCTGATGCTCTTGCCGCAACAATGAGCATAATGTTCACCGGACTGCTGGCTCCGATGTAAGCCGCCTCCACGCATCTTCCCATGCCATTAAACATCTTCACGGTGGTTTTGAACTCGTCCCATTCCAGGCGTTTGATCGGGCTTTTGTCCATCCGGATCACGGATTCGATGGTGGCCAGCATTTCGTCTTTATTTACTTTCATTTTTTGGCCTCCGTTTCTTTACAATGTGGCTGTATTCCATATAACGGACTTTTCTGCCATCTTTGTCGGTATAGCTGCGCGGCGTTTTTTTGACCGTATATTTTCCGCTTCTGATCATCTCGCTGATCCTGGTCGCCAGCTTTGTGATTCCTAAATGCAGGAACGCTGCCTCCGGATTGATCTGGCCGTTCATTTGAACGTATGAATAAATCATTTCCGCCTGCGTTTCCCTTCTCGGTTTCTTTCCTTGTTTTTTCATGTTTCCTCCTTCCTTAAATGCAATCTGTTATTGCTTCCATGACTGTTTTCAGGCTGAACCATTTTTCGTTGATATAGCACCCGCCATCGTCCAGTTCTTCTACTTCGAAATAATCAAGCAGGGCTTCTTCAATTTCTGCGATCGAAAGTTGTTCCTTAATGCAGCATGAATATTTCAGTTTTTTCTCCATTGTTTTCTCCTTCCAAGTTTACTTTTTTTCAACTTCCTGGCTAAAAAAATAATCAGGAATGTCCTTCGGTTCTATTTCTAAAAGCCGGCATATTTTCTGAACTTCTGGAACCGTCCAGTCCGTTGAACCGTTGAGTTTCCCGATAATTGTAGGGTACGAAAGCCCAATCGGTCCCATGAAGTTTTTCAAAGAACCATATTTTTGAACGATCCGTCCCTTTAGCATTAAATTGCTCAATTTGTGCGCCTCCCTTCTTTGTATAATTTTTTTCAACTCAAATATTACTATGCTGTATTTGAAATTGCAAGGGGAAAGTTTATTGTTTTTAAACTTTTTGTTGAATATATTAAATAAAGGGGTTACAATCCTATTACTTCAAAAGAAGGAGGTTTAATTATGGATCCATACGAAAGAGAATATACAACCGCGCTCCGGCTCCAGCAGTGGATGGACGAAAACAACGCAACTCAGACGGATATCCTGGACCGGTGTCATCATTATGCTGAAAAATATAATATCGATATTAGCAAATCGCTTTTATCTCATTATGTTTCCGGAAAGGCGGAACCTCGAAGCAAACGTTTATTTATATTAAGTAAAGCCCTGGACGTGTCTCCGGTCTGGCTTATGGGCTATGATGTCCCGCAGGAGCCGGATCCTGATCTGCAGGAAGAAAAGAACGAGCTAAAAATGCTGCTTTATGATCTGAACAAAGAAGGCCGCGAAAAATTAATGGAATATGCCCGGGACCTTGCTGGGAATGAGAAATACAGGAGGAAATGATGAAATATAATAAGCAGGTCAGTCTTGGTTTTGATATAAACGGAAAGCGGATCCGGAAGTGGGTTCATGCAAACTCCTTGCGCGAACTGGAAGAAAAAAAAGATCACTTAAAACTGGAGTATCAGCTGACGCCTAATATTTCCGACGTTACGTTTGGCGAGTATTCTCAAAGGTGGTTTACTGCATATAAATCGAACCGTTCTACTCAAACGCGAAATATGTATATAAACGCTTTGAAGAAGTGCGCAAATCTGGACCGATATCCGCTAAAATCCGTTACAAAAACAACCTGTCAAGAACTGGTAAACCTTACCTGGAAAACCCCGCGTATTGCTAAAATAGTAGCCGACACGTTGCGCCAGGTATTCCGGACCGCGGTTGCGGATGGAATCATTCTCCGGAACCCTGCAGATAATCTCGTTATTCCGCAAGGCCAACACAAAATGATCAGGCTTCTAACAACTCCGGAACTCGACGCGCTGGATCGTGCTGTCCTGGATCCGCAGGACCGCATGTTTGTCCTGGTCCTTCGTCACTTCGGTCTTCGTCCTGCTGAAGCTCTCGCGCTGCAGTCGTCCGATTTTGATCTGCACAAAAAAGTGTTGCATATTAATAAAGCCCTGGAGCTTGCGTCCGGATCTGTTGGTGTAAAAAGTACTAAAACCGGAAAGGACCGCGACGTTCCGATTCCAAATGAAATAACTTCCGAACTGGCTCGCTATTTTCGCGAAAATACGGGTTTTCTATTATTCAGCAAGCAGGACAATACCCAGCACACGAAAAGCTCCTATACTAAAATGACGGCCCGTATTTTGAAACGCTGGAATGAATCTTTAGGCGGGAATAAAAATCTGAACCTTCTGTCTGGCGTGACCATGTATTCCTTCCGGCATCGAAAGGCCACCGATCTGTATTACCTTTGCCAGCGTGGATCCATTTCTACAAAACAGGCCGCCGCGTTGCTCGGTCATTCCGAGGAGATCTTTATCCGGACATATTCGCATATTGATCCGGAACGCGAGGACCTGGCAGCTGTGACAAATCTGTGACATAGGAATCAAAAAGAATAGAAAATAATAGCAAAGAATCACAACCTACAAAAAAGGCGGTTTTCCCTGGTAATTCAAGGAAAACCGCTTGTTTACTGCCATGAGCGTGCGGGGATTCGAACCCCGGACAACTTGATTAAAAGTCAAGTTGTCCGCCCAGTATTCATAAGGGTTTACGGGCTTATCTGTGACAAAACTGTGACACACTTTTTCAAAAGCATAAAAAAAGCGGCTCGCCAGCCGTGAGGAAACTGACGAGCCTTAATAAGGAGAAAAGTATATATTCAGCGGACAGCTGCAAGTGATCTGAAAAAGGTTATTTACGGAGGCACACGAATCAAAAATAAGAAGCAGCCGTCCGCGTGAATATCAGGAAATTAAAGCACCGGAAGAATCGAAGGTGTAGGTCTTGCCATCGATCACATGAGTGCCTGTGAACATTTCGCCGTTCTCTGGGTTCAGGTAATACCATTTGCCTTTATCCAGAAGCCAGCCTGTCTTCATTGCTCCAGATTCTTCAAGGTAATACCATTTGCCTTTATCTTTGAGCCACCCTGTCAGCATCACGCCTCTGTCGTCCATGAAATACCACTTGCCATTGACCTTCTGCCATCCAGTCAGCTCTTTATCGCCATCATAAAGATGCCACTCATGTTTCCAGACCAGATGCTTTTCGTCTTCGTATTCGATGTACTTGGACAGCTTACCATGAGCTTCCCATCTACCTGCCTGATAACCGCCCTTGTGATTCCACCTGAAACCGAACGAATCAACGTAGGAAGTGACAACTCCGCCTCCGAACGCAGGAGTGCATTCAATGACATTCACAACGCCAGAAGGATCAGTGAACTCGCCGACATACCATGCGCCATGTCCGTTCATGTAAAGATATTCGCCCTTTGCGATCTTTTCAAAATTGTAGGACACCTCTGTGCAGAGATTGAGCAGTCCGAGTTCTGTTGTATCTGGGATGACTTTATTCGGCGTGACGAAATATCCGACTGGAGCCGTCTTGTAAAAGATGTCAGGCTCATTGATCGGGCATTTCACCAGACCGATGCAGTCATAGGACTGATAGCCATTCGCATGGATATATCCGCAGTTATACGGAAATTGATTTGAGTAAAAAGTGTTTCTGTTTGCTTCAACATATTTCAGACCTTTGATAAGGTCAGCGACTTTAAGTCTTGCCATGTTTTGTACCTCCAATTTCGTTTTTTTGAACAGTTATCCCTCTGCACTGTCCCACGCAAACACCCAGCATCCACCCGCTATGAGCGGAGATTGCGTTCCCATTAAAAAAAGAGCTTATCTGCTCTTTGCTTCCAGATCTGCGATCCGATGGTTCGCCACTTTTATCTGCTCCTCCAGAACTGGCATCCGTTCCGCAAAGTTGTTGTGCTTGCGTACTTCCCTTGTCAGCTCGTCCAGTTTCGTGTCAGTGACAGCCTGCTGAATCGCCGCTTTCTGTGATGCCTTGCTGAATCCAACGACCACGCTGATGATAGTTCCTGCGAGTGTAAATATCCCTGAAATAATGCTGACGATGATAGCTGTGTCCATTTACTTCTCCTCTGTTGTTTTCTTCTCACCTTGAATGTGGTATAATATTTTTAGTGAGAAAAAGAATTATTCTTTTGCGGGACGATGTTATGAAGACATTAGTCCCGCTTTTCTTCTGTGTTCTTGTTTCCGATTTCTGCCATAATTGGCGATAAAATAGCCATCGTCACTCCCACAATGATGGCTTTCGTGTTTGCGTCCATACTGAAGTTAGCGAACAGCAGGTCGATGTTTGCGATAAGGAATCCGATGATTCCCTGCACGATCGTGCGGAGCAGTCGCCACTGCCATTCGTTCGATTTAAAGAATTTCATTTTATGTCACCTCTCATATCCGCCCCACAGTTCGGGCAATAGTTTGCATCTCCCCTGCCTGCATTTACTCCACGCAAATCCAATGTATTTCCGCATTTTGAGCATTGAACATTTTTGCCACGTTTATCAATCTTGATCCACTCGCCATGCTTTCTGTATGATTCAATCACCTTGCTGACATCTGTGCGACTAATTTCAACATCAGTTCGATTAAGATCAATTTCCATTTTTGTCACCTCATTGCCTGCTGATTCTATAAATCAACTCCTCGACCGCACCTGTGTCAGCGAAGATGTTGTTCTCTCCAAGAAGCGTAAGCACCTCGGTTGGGTCAATAGTGTAGGAAACAGGAGTGGCTAGTTCGTAGCAGACAGTCTGTCCTGCTAATGCTGTCTGGAATGCAGACACATCTGTATAAGTATCGTCATGGACTTGTAAGTGTCTGCCTGTGTCCATGCTCGCGGAGCCATTAGGCAATGAGCCAACACCAGCAACATTTTCAACCTTGTACGCAGAGCAAATAAATGTATCATAGCCACCAGACGAACTTCCTGCTTTTGCCCCAACAATTTCGTTGGAATAGAACTTTCCATTGGACAGTTTATTCCAAACAATATCTCCCATATCTTTACTTGCTTTATCCACCACCAACTCCCCAGTTGTCACATCAAGCGTACCACCATAGACCGTACCTGCTTCATCTTCCCATGTGACTTCGTAGGTCTTTCCATCGTATGCGTGGTAGTCCGTGTATGTGGACGGATAGTTGATGGAGATGTTATTTCCGTATGTAGTGCCATAAGCATCGCCAACATAGAACCGAATATAATGTGCATCGCTTCGTGTGGTAATAACTGCTCCAACCGAAGAAGTTGCTATGGAGTTTGATGCCAACCGATTTTTGTCTTTATCATAATAGACATAATATATAGGTGCTCCACTTGAACCACCTTTTTTCTTGAAGTAATAATCCGTACTTGGTTTGATTGGTATGTAATTTTTTGAGCGAATATTTGTGGAACTTGATTGATTTGCTCCTGTCGATAAATTAATTGCACCGACTTCCCATTCCTCGTCCCACTGGTTGACACCGTTCACGCTCACCTTTGCCCCTGTCCAACCGCTGATAGGGCAGATGTTGGCGTATGGCTGCCATTCGTCCGTATCTGTGGACTTGCGAATCATTACAGTTGTTGTGGTGTTGTAAACCTGTCCTTCTGTCAAGTTAAACCCTACAAAAACTCTAGTTGTTTCGGTAAGCGTTACTGTGTCACTACCGCCACCACCTGTTCTTGCAAGGATATTATTGCTTTGATCTTGAATAAACGCAGGTAAGAAACTTCCTGAGTAGTCAGAAGAAATGATATAAGTTCCTGCTGGTAAATCAAAATTAATGGTGCGTAAGGTCAAACGACCACCACCGTTTGAGGCAGTTCCTACAAATTTGAATTTCTGATTGTCAATCGTAAGCGTAACACCATTTGATTCAATGCTACTTACCTCGCCAAATAAAATAGGTGGGAGAACATTCTTTCCTGCGCCACCGACCCACGGAGCGTCATAGCCATGCAAGTCCTGAACGGCATCAATGCCGATTTTTAAGTCTTTCACAGGGATAAGTCCTGCTCCGTCTGTGATGTGAATGAAGTCACCGCTGACGGACTTCATTTCAAAGTTGCTGTACTCGGATTCCTTGACCGCTTCCTCAACGGCTTCCTGTATCATGGAATCGACCTGTGCCTTGGTGTAGGTTTCGGCCTTGTCTGCCTTCAGCTCCAGAGAAGCATCAACTTCCGCTTTCGTGTATGTGTCGGACTTGTCCGCTTTCAGTGCAAGGGAAGCGTCCATTTGTGCCTTGGTATATGTGTCACTTTTATCTGCCTTCAACGCAAGCGCAGAATCGACTTCGGTCTTTGTGTAAGTCGTTGACTTGTCAGCCTTCAAAGCGAGTGCGGCTGCTGTTGCTTCTTCATCTGCTGCCTGCTGTTCGCCCTGTCTGATAAGCTCGTCCTGAATGTCGTTCAGGTTCTTTGCTCCAATGATGGTCACGCCATCAACATAAGTTACTTTGCTTAATGCCATGTTTATTCCTCCTAAAAATTACCTGCGATTGCCAAGCCAGCGATGGCAAGTCCTGCGATTGCGCTATCATTTTCCCGATAAGACAGCTGAACCAGAGCAACGATGTCCTCTGCCTCCAGCTCCATCGGGATCGTTTCAATTTCTATCTCAACCTCCGGAATGACCGCCACGACTTCCGCCGTCACCGATTCCACTTCCATCTCAATAACAGGAAGCAGTGCGACCAGTTCCATCGGAATGATGCGTCTTCTATTCATCAGCGATCACTCTCCGAATCGTGTTCTGCTCGATATAGATCCTCTTGGCTTCTGTCGCCCAGCGTTCGCCGTTCAGGAAGCCGTTTGCCTGAACCCGACACCAACCGAACAGCTTGGAGCTTTCCGTCTGTGTCAGTGTTGCTGTGATCACGCCAGATGTCGTATTGAAGTCACTGGTTTCCACTTCCACTGTTTCGCCGTTCTGCGGCTGGATCGCCACGAAGACTGTTGCTGAATCTGCAAGCCAGACAGGGTCTATCTTCAGCTTGACTGTTAAGTCTGTATATGTGTATGCCATTTGATTCCTCCTAATTTACCAATGACTTTATCGTGTCTGCGATGTTCGCCTTCTTTGTTCCGAGCTGAAGCACCTTGTACCTTCCCGCCAGTGCGTTCCAGACTGTCTTGATCACCCTTGTCTGGAAGACTGATTCATAGCACACCAGAACGGAATCACCAAGACCGATGACATCATTCCCGATCTGTGCAGGCGTGACAGTGATGGTCTGTGCCGCAGGGTTCAGCAGAGCGATCTGTGCGTTCGCTGAACTGTTGAGCTGTGCCGTTGTCGGTTGATTTTCGTATTCCTTGGAAGCGTCATAGTAAACAGTCCTGAACGGACAGTTCATGCCAGTCGGAACGACATCGCTGAATACGATGGTTTCGTCCTTCTCCCAGAACGCAATGACATGGCTGACATCGTTGTAGTCTTTCTGTTTCTCATACTCCGCAAGGTTCTTGCCGTAGCTGATGCGGATGCCTGTGTCACTGCCACGCCGTTCCTTCAGGAAGCAGTTGAAAGTGTCATATTCCCACTCGCCGCCATAGACATCCAGAATGCTGCCTTCCTGTCCGCCCATCCAGCTCCGCAATGTCTGTTTTTCAGGCATAACGAAGTAGGCGGAAGAAGTGAAGTCTGCATAGAACCTGAAGTCGTGTGCCAGTGGGCTGTCGCCAGTCCATGTCCATCCGTTCAGCAGGCTGAACAGGTCTGCAAGGCTGTTCCGTGAATATGAGCCTTTGATGTAATATCCTGCCATGTCATAGCAGATGTGATTTGCATAGACCTTGATGTTATTTGCAAAGGACTTCCTGATCTGGCTGATGCGGAATGGCTGTTTTCCCTGATTGTGCGATGGCTTCACCATGATGATGTTGCCAGTCGCCAGATACTCCGCATGAATGCCGTTCAGCGGATATTCCATCTCCAGTGTGAATCCGCCGTTCAGCTCCTCTGTGACATCGCAGGAGATGCAGTCGGATAAAGCTCCATAACCTTGCGTGTTCAGGCTGTTGCCTGTGAAATCATGAATCGTAGGAAACATTCAAACCACCTCCTACAATTCCCAGAAGCGTGGGTCAATCATCACCGAATCAATATCACCGCTGACCGCCACTGCATTGTCGCCTTTGACCAGTCGCAGAAAATCAACAGCAAGATTGCCGTACTGATCCAGAACGCTTGCAGCCATATTGTTGCTGTAACCATCCAGCTCAAAGTCTTCACGCTCGCAGTTAATGACCGCCTCGCCGAATCCGTTTGTGTTAAACTGCAGGATCGTATCACCGAGCTGAACCTTATTCAATGTGTCAGCTGTAAGCGGACGGAACGGTCTTGGTGTTGTCCCTTTGGCAAGCATGATATTGGAAAATGCTATTGATGTGTCAGCTGTTGCGAAAAATCCGACCAGAATACATCCGCACTCCACTGGTGTTGTGAATGTGAAGGAACGACCGCTTCCTGCTGCGAATGTTTTTTCTGCACTGCCTATGATGTTGTGATAGCCACTCGGTTCGGCAAACCAGATGATCAGCTTTCCAGCCTTTGTCGCAGTCAGCGAAATCGTATAATCAACATTTGGCTGTGCTTCTTCCAGAATGCCAACGCCATACGAATTATCTGCCGTTGTGAATGCAAGGTTTCCGTTTGTGTTTCCTATTGTCGTTATGCTTCCGGCATTGCTTCCTGTGCCAACTACTGTGATGAAATTCGGTCTATCGTCCCATTTTTGCAAAAATGCGGTTTGATCTTCAGAATCCAGAGTAAAAAACAATTTAAGATTGCCTTCTGCCGGATATTGCACTGGTCCATCCATCAGCGTTCTGTTCTTCAGGTCAAGCTCATTCCTTGCGCCGTTCCCTTTTATCGTGATGATCGGGAGCGCAACGTGGTTTGTCGGGTTCGTGATGCTGTCGCCATCTTCCACCGACACCACTTCACCCACCAGATAGTGCTGTGGTTTGCATCGGAACTTGATCTGTGCCTGTCCTGTGGAATACCATTTCTGCTCAATGTTCGTGGCATCGACAAAGACCGCCATTCTGTAATGATCCTCGTCAAAGGAATCCTCCAGCCTTGCATAGTCGTCAGCGGAATTGAGCCATTCCATGATCGCTGTGAAATCCCTTGGAGCATCGCCCTGTTCATAACCGCCTGCAAAGATGTCGTAAGTCACCACGACCTCGTCCCATGCGTCCTGAAACTGATATATATTGCCGTTCCTGCCTGCTACCGATGCGGACTGGAACTTCCTCTGTGACCTGTTGATGTTCGGCTTCTTGGAGATATAAATGCCAAACTCGTCACATTTATGTCCATTAAATGTAAATGTACTACGCATAAACAGCCTCCGTTCTGATGATCGTCCTCTGGATCCTGTCAATGACCTCGTCAGCAAGGACATTCACGTTCTGTCCTTCCGAGCCATAGACATTGATCGTGAACTCGTTGTTCTGCGTGCTGATGTTTCCGGATGCCGTGTCAGCAGAACCTGCAAGTCCTGCGCCTGTCGTGCCGTTCACTGCAGCATTGATGCCGACTGTTGTGCCGTCCACCGCTTCCACAGCTCCAAGGATTCCCTTCGCCATGTCAGTTGCCGCATTGATCGCATTGTCCGCATTGTCCTCAATACCTTCAGCAAGTCCTTCCGTGAGCATCTTGCCGACCCATGCCATTTCCTTGGAAGGCGAGCTGATGGAGAAGAAGTCCTTGATGCCGTCCCATAAGTCGGACAGCCAGCCTTTGACCTTCTCCCAGAGCCATACAGCACCCTGTTTGATGCCTTCCCACAGTCCTTTGATTAAATCCCAGCCTGCTTGGATCATTTCCCAGACACCTTCCGCAAGTCCGGTCACGATGCCTGCGATGATCTCCGGAGCTTTCTCGATCAGCACCGGAATCGCCTTCACCAGTCCGATCGCCAGTGCGACAATCAGCTGGACTGCCGCCTCAATCAGAAGGTCGATGTTGTCGATTAATGTTTCCACGATTGTCAGCACCACTTCCACGATCTTCGGGATTAAGTCCGGAAGTGCTTCAGCGATGCCCTTTATAATTGCGATGATGATCTGGATTGCCGCATCAATGATCAGCGGAAGGTTCTCGATCAGCGTGTCCACGATCTTCAGCACCACATCGATGATCGCTGGGATCAGGTTCGGAAGGTTCTCCACGATGCCTGTCAGCAGGTTCACGATGACCTCGCCGCCCACTTCGATGAATGTCGGCAGCATTTCGTTCAGCACTTGGATCATCTCGTCCGTGCCTTCTTTGATCGCTGCGATGCCTTCGTCCGTGTTGCCGATCAGGATCTGCGTGAAGCCGTCCATCGCCTTTGTCACGCCTGGAAGAAATTCACCGGCCAACGAACGCTTTATTCCGGAGAATGCTGTCTTTAAATCCTGCAGGCTGTCTTCAAACTGTGCGGCCGCCTTCACGCCTTCATCGGACATCACGCCGCCCAGCTCATGGACACGGTCACGCATTTCGGCCGTTTCTTCTGCTGTCATGTTCAGCAGCGGTCCGAGCTCTGTTGCGCCTCTTCCTAACAGCTGGCTCGCCAGATAAGTCCGTTCTGTTGTGTCATCAATATCCTGGAGCCCTGCGATTGTTGCAGCAAACAAGTCCTCCTGGGACATGTTTGCGATCTGCTCCTGGGATAGTCCGATCTTTTCAAACGCCGCGTTTCCAGTTTCTGCAGCTGTGGCCAGCGTCTTCATGGAGCTCTTTAAAGAATCCATTGAAGCTCCGCAGTGCTGCATAATAAAATCCCATTCCTGATAAGCTTCCGCGGTCATTCCCATCTTCTGGGACATCTTGTCAACCTGGTTGCCATATTCAGCCGTATCAGTAATGAGATCTGCCAGCCCTTTGACCACTGCGACCATTGCTGCCGCAATAGCCGCAAATCCTGCTGCCGCGATCGCGCCTGCCTTCTTTGCTGTTTCACCGAAGGACGCTGTGTGTTTTTCTGCCTTCTGCGTGCTGTCAGCTACGTCTTCAGACGTTTTGCTGACCTCCTCCAGCTGACCTTCATACTTGCGCATGTTGGCCTCTGTGGACACGATCTCGCGCTGTAGAGCGGCAAGCTGACGTTGCTGTTCTTCAGTTCCGCCGTCCACCATCTGCTTCTTCAGGTCTTCTTCTGCCTGGTGCAGGACTTCGACCTTGTTCCTGGTTGCGTCCAGGGCTTTTGCCAGCGCATCCTGTTTTTGTGCCAGGAGCTCTGTGTTTGTCGGGTCCAGCTTCAGAAGCTTCTCAATGTCCCGCAGATCAGACTGTGTTGTCCTTAATGTGCTGTTGACATCCTTCAGCGCATTTTGTACGCCGGAAGCATCTGCACTTAATTCGATTGTTATGCCTCGGATCTTTGTTCCTGCCATAATTTTCTATAACCTATCAATGTCCGCCTGTGTTGCCACAACCGGATAATCGTAACTGTCGTTTTGTCGCTCAACCAGCATGTCATAGACCATGCCGATTGATAAATATTCCAGGTCGCCGATAGACAATCCAAGCTGAACAGCCCGGAGATGGAATAAACCTGTGTTGAACTCACGGTCTATCGGCCTTGCCGGTTTTTTGGCGTTGAGAGCATTTTCTGTTCTTCGTTCCACATCTCCATGATCTGCTGTGCCGCCATGTAAACCGTTGTTGTTGAAAACTGCGCCAGCCATTCCTCTACACTGTCCGAGATAGATGGATCCGCATGTTTGGCCATGCAGTATGCCAGGTTCTCGATCGTTGAGAGTGCAGTTGGTGGCAGCTCTGCTTTTTTATTCTTTCCGACTTTGGTCCGGATGTTGTTCAGGTCAATGAAAATATCCGAACTGAAATACTGCCGGTATAACCGCGGGAGTGCCGCGGATGTTTTAAACGGAACCTCACGTCCGTCCATAATGATCTTTTTCTCTATCATTTTTGCCTCCGTTCAAAATGCAAAGAAAGAGCGGAGCCCGCAGGCCCCGCTTTGTCTTTATGATGTGTAAACCGCTGTGAACCACTGCGTTGCTGTGGTCGTGCTGGTGGATGCGTTGCGCACCTTCACCGGATGTTTTGCCTTTCCATCTACATTGATCGTGATGCGCGGATCCGGACTGTTGCTGAATGTCAGCGTTTCCGTCTGGACTGTGATGCTGTCTTCCTTTGTTGCTCCATCAACAGATGGTCTGGAAGCGGAGCAGTTGTAGAACCAGAACAGGTTGTCCTTCTCGTCACCGTCAATCTGGAAGCCCAGAGCGAAGTTCACGATCTGGACATCATCGATCTCCCAGACTTTTCCGCCAGTCAGGACTTCACCCAGGACAGCAGTCTTGAAGCCTTCCGGAATCATAGCCATTTCCAGCGTGCCGGAATATCCGTTGTTTGTGTGATATTCAAAATAACGGATGCCGTCAGCATAGAAGACGTAATCCTCGCCCTGTGGATCCAGGGTAAGGTTCACGGCTCCTGGAATAGCCACCGGAGTGCTATATCCGCCGGTCGTTGCAACAGCGTAATGCACATTTTTTAAGTTGTATTTAACTTTGTTCGCCATTGTTTCCTCCTAACACCTCAAAGGTGTATGTATATCTTTGACAAGCTTCTTCATCTTCGAGCGTCTGGACCTTGTTCCAGAAAAGCCCGCTCAATGCGTTTTCAAGTGCCGTTTCAGCATCCCAGTCTTTCCCAGCTGTGAACAGATCCACCTGGATAGACCGCACAGGCTGATAGACGACCCCGTCTGCACTTACGTTGTTGGATCCTGTTTCCTGCCATGTCACGAACGGCATTGCAGGACACTGGTCCGCTGGGAATGCCAGATAAGCAACCGGCATTCCGGATGCCTTCAGCATTGTTTGTATTTCTTTCGGTGTCATTTTTTACCCCTTCACTGAAATTGCGATCTTCTTTCCAAGCAGTTCTTCTGCTTCAGTTTCTGCGGTTGCCAGATGCGGATAAGCACGGGCAGCTCCCACAACTTTCCCTTTGACCTTCACCACATGTCCGAACTCCAGCAGATGTGTCAACCGGTAATGCTTCGGGCTGTGGATCTCCACGGTCGTGATCCAGGCTGTGTCCTTTGTTACCGTGTCCTTGAAGCTCTTACGGTATTTACGCCCGCCAATGCCTGCAGCATCAATGTTCTGATGCACCAGCCGGACGGTTTCCTTGCCGATGTCCTTCACGTCTTCTTTGACGCTCTGGCCGACTTCTTCACCGTATTCTGCCATCAGGTTCCGCACTGCATCTGCGAATGCGTCAGGCGTTACTTTTTGAACCTGCATGAAGTCCTCCCTTCGCTTCGCAATAGAGCTCCAGATTCTCGTTTTTAGCCATGTATGTCCTGTAAACGCCGTATCGTTGGCCGTTATATATAACGGCTTCCTCGCCTGCATATTCGTTGCGATTCATAACGAATACGAACGCCGGATGCTCGATACCGTTCCGCCCAGCATTGAACCACTCGGTCTGTGTGATGGACCTTACCTGGCAGAAGACTTCCTTCGGGTTTCCAACGACTGCGCGGCCCACGATGGCGATGCCGGCGATTGCCAGCGTTTCCTCCGGCGAATAAAATGTGCCGTCATCTTTCTGTACGTGCCTGAAATCGATCAGAGCAATCACATCAGATCTGTCCATCAATGTCCCCCCAGTCTGTATAACCTGTTGTAGTCATCAGCATTGCCTTCTGGTCATCATAGTCAGCCTTCAGCCGCTCCGGATCTTCCGGATCACCGAAGAAGGCGCGGACATATGTCAGAACAGCTCGCTTGATCAACGGGTCTAGTTCTTCGCTGTCAAACTGTCCAGCCTGCGCTGCATTATGCCGGATAAGGTCAGCAGCAGCCGCATTGAGCAGGTCGCTGATCTCGTCATTAAAGGCATCTGTATGCAGGCGCAAGCGAAGCTTTGCGTCACTTAATAAGCTTGTCAATAAAGATTGATTCATAAGTTACCTCCACAAAAAGACGCGGGCTTTCGCCCGCATCCCGTGTGTTGTCATTTCTTTTTTGCTGCCGTTTTCTTTGCCGTTTTCTTTTCGGTTTCCGGTTTCGGATCCATATCAGCCAGCAGGCCTCTTTTTTCAGCCCATGCCAGCTCCGGATCATCCGCCACCTCCATGCCTGCAAAGAACGGCATGCCGTTGTGCATGAATGTGTCGATCACTTTTTTCATTTCTTTTCCTCCTCGCGCTCCGGCACGCTCGAGTAAAATTCATAGAACTTCCGGTTTATCACCGAATAGCCTACATGCCCCAGCTCAATGCTTGGATCCATCCAGATATGGAACCCGCATTGACGCGCCCGCCAGCAGAATGACAGGTCCTCGCCCATGTGTGCGACAGGCATGAACATGTCCGCGTATTTCTCACGGACCGCGTCCAGGACAGATGTCTTAATCAGCACACAGCCGAACCCGCAGCCGCTGACCTCGAACAATTCCTCCGGAATCTTCTCAATGTTTGACCATTCGCAGTCGCCGTTTTCATCGATCTCTAAATGATCGAACGCGACCGGCGTGTATGGCTGAACCCTGCGGAAGTAAAGACCGGACAGGAAGTCGATGTTCTTTTCTTCTGCCGTCTTCATCATCCGTGCCAGAATATCCGGCTGGAACGTCATGTCTGAATCCAGCCAGAAAACCCAGTCAAATCCGGTCGTGATCGCCTGAAGTGCCAGGTCGTTCCGGCTGTTGTATATCAATGAGCCCGTGCGGCTTGCCAGCGCAAAGCTGTGTTCGCCTGGCTTCGCCAGCATGGCCATTGACTGCATGAACGGTGTCGGCACCTGATCCATGCACGGGATTGCTATCATAACTTTACTCATAAGCGTGCCTCCTTCGCTTGCGGAAATTATTTTGTGATTTTTACAAATGCATTAGGTGCTACAACTCCAACGCCCACGAACTCGCGGCCCATGATCTCGATGAGGTCCTGTTTCTTCAGGCTGATGTCATCAAATTTAAATTCGATTTCGTCGCCGTTTGGCAGGTTTGCAAGTGCGCCATGATCAAGGTCACCCACGATAACATAAGACTCGCCGGTGGTTGCTGCGCTGAATGATTTAATGTCGCTATTGAATACAACATCGAAGCCTTCGAACGGATCAACCGGAACGGAAGCTGCATACTGTGCGGCTTTAAATGCTGCATAAGTCAGCTTGTTCATCATGATTGTCGGGTTAGCTGCTTCGTCGGACAGCTGTGCAATTGCGGATGCAATAAGGCCCAGAGTAATCTGTGTAGAAACTACCTTTGGAACTGCCGGAAGTCCGGTTGTGCTTACTGTGCCGCAGGATAAGATATTTGCAAGAAGCAGTCCAGCTGCTGCTTTTGCGATCCGGTAAGTCAGCTCATCATAGATGTAACGTAAGAATTCTTCGCCTCTTAAATCATAGACTTCATCGGATACCTGAACGCATTTCTTAATGCTGACCGGTTTCAATTCAACAACGGAGAGCACCAGGTTCTCTGGATCAATTGCTGCGCCGCCTTCGGTGTGGACGATGGCTCCATCGCCGCTGATCTCAAAGCCGACTTTCAGGTTGCCCTTCATGTACACTTTACGGACGCGGCTCATGATTCCTTCGCGCTCCCATGCGGTCTTCACGATGTCATATACAAATTCCGGAACCGGAACAGTGCCACTGCCGACGTTCTCTGTCAGAAGTGCGCGGCACTCTGCATCGTTTTCACTTTTGATATATTCAGCGAAAGCATCAATATATGCTTCGCTGTTTCTGATTTCTGCATTTGTCATTTTGGTTTCCTCTCTTTTTTCGGTTTTTACTTCTTCGATCACCTCGCCAGCCCCGTCTGCAACGATCTTGCGGACTTCTGCTTTTTCAGCGGCGATCTGTTTTCTTTCCTCCAGCTCTGCATCCACGGCTTCAATCTCAGAACGTAATTCATCGACTTTTTCCATGCTGTCAATTTCCGGAGAATCGATGGACTCTAAAAGCTCCGCCTTGCGTGCTTCCAGCTCCTCGATCTGCATTTCTTTCAGGTTCATTATTTGACCCTCGCTTTCAATTTCAATTTTTCTTTTGCAAGCTCAATCTCTCGCTTTGCGGCCCTTACGCTCTCCAGCGATTCCTTTGCGCTCTCCAGCGCGTCGGAAATACCGCGTGCTTGAATCGATGTCTGTGTATATGCTGGGAACGTCACAGCACTGACTTCCAAGACTTGACGAATGCTCCGCACCGTCCTGGTCGGATGATCTGTGTCGATGTCCTCCCAGCTATCCTTATCAACGATAAACATGAATGACATCCCGGAAATGTCCCCACGCTCAACCGCCGAATATAAGCTTTTTGCCTCTGCATTGTTTTCCGTGTCCAGGTCGACCCGGATGTTCATGCCTTCTTCTGCAACGATCATCTGCATCGTGCTGTTCTCGTTGTTATTCCTCGACCGTGCCAGCGGGATCATGTCAGTGTTATGATTCACTAAAAAACGGACATCTTTCAGGTCCGTTTCATCCAGCGCGTGCCGGTCGATTATTTCGTCATACCATCCGAGGTTTGTCCTCTGATCGAACACGATTGGTGTTCCGGTCAGCTCATGGCCTCGTTCGTTTTCTTCCGCTCTGACTTCAAAGTCAAATGCCCGGATTTCTCTATTGCTCATCACTTGTTCCTTCCTCGTCGTTTCCTTCTCCGACGTTGTAATATTCCCCTCTAATCGGTAGCTGCGAACCGATCGGCTCCGGCAATGGTGGCAGGTTCCAGATCTCTCGGATCTCGTTTCTTGTCATCAGTCCTCTGTCTGCCATCTGCGCCGACACGTTCAGCTTGTCCTGGTTGCTCAAGTACTGCAGCCGATTTGCTGTTGCGATCACTTCATTGCCCTGGGACTGCTCCCGCAGCGTAAAGAGCATTTTAGTCATGACCTCGGAATACTGAATCGCGAACGGTTCAATCGCGCCCTCATAAAATGCAGCCCATTCGTCGCCGATCGCCTGATTCTGTAAAATCTTTTCATTGACGCCAAAATGTTTATATACATTTTCATTGATCAGCTTCATTTGGTCGGCATCCACAACCCACGGTTTAATGTCCAGCTGTTTAATGTCTTTGTAGTTATACGGGAATAATAAAAGTCCGCCCGCCTTTGCGTCCTTGCTAAAGTTTTCTTCTGAAAACCTCTTGCGTTCTTTTACAAGGTCCGTATCTTTGCTGAAGTTGTCCAGCTGCGCCATAAATCGATAACTGGCCGCGCTTTTCACTCCTTCTTTGATTCCCTGATCCTGAATGTCGATAAGATCAATAACCGGATATAATGCCTTGTTTGTTTCGCCCATGAAGTCGCTTTTATACTGAAACTTCGTCATAATGCCGCAATATTCAAGCTCCACGGCTGCGTGTGTTTTATCTGCGAACTCGTAGCGGATCCACGGAACACCGCGAAACTGGATTATCTCGCACTTGTGTGGCAACGGCGTAAAGATTCCGGACGGCTCCCCGTATTCGTCATAAATCGGAACAATAAACGCCGTGTTGTGAACGTCGAGCAGGGTGCTCAGTCGATACATAAATTGTGACCAGGTCTGGATCTGGTTTGGTCCATGCTCCAGCTTTGTCCGAAGCCGCGGCCTTGCCGTTCCCAAGATTTCGACCTTAAGTTTGCTCATGTGTGTTGCCCGGGCATTAATCGCATCCCGGATCTGTTCCATCTCGTAAATCTCGCCAGCGAAAGAAGTAAACCGAGGTGTGTAGCCGTTCAGCATTTTAAAATATCCTTCAAACTTCGGATCCGGTTCTTTCGGCCGGTTTTTTAAAAATAAATCAAAAAGTCCCATGTCATTCCTCATTGCGGAGCCGGTCTCCCAGCTCTGCATAATATTTTTGGCGGACTGTCATTGCATCTAACAATGCTGCAGCTCCGTCTATGTGAACGGACGGTGTCAGTTTTACCAACCGGCCACGTCCGCGTTCCGTGCTCATTTTGATTGCGCAATTTAACAAGTGCGCCTTCAGGAGATCGTTGTCTCCGATGCACATGGTTCCGTCTTCCAGAATCCCCTGTGTTTCCTGAATGACGCCATACAAATTTTCACCCTGGTATATATCATCGACTTTGAACCCAGCTCCTTTGAGCTGGTTCACTAAATACTGCGCGGAATAGCGGTCATAACCGGTCATCAATGGATAGATGTGAAACTCATCCACTAACTTCCGAAACCATTCGAAGCAGTCGTTATAATCGATGTAGTTGTCCCCGGACAAGGATAGAAGGCCTCGCTGCAAAAAAATGTTATATGGCAGGCCGTCCCGCTGTGTTGCCTCATCAATTCGTTCTGCCGGCAGCCAGAAGTGGCTGAACACATATAACTGGCCCTTCCGCTCAATTACTATGCAGGCAGATGTCAGGTCCCTTGTTTGTGATAGGTCTATCCCTCCGACGCAGTACGTCTCCCGGAAATCATTCAAATCCAAATGATCACCCGAGGCCGCCTCGACCAGTTTTGCCGGCAGCCATGCCAGCGAGCTGTTCTGCTTTATGTTGCAATATTTAGTTATGAACTCCGCCTTCTTTGAAAGCGATCCTTCCGCGACTGCGATTTCCTCCAGCAGGTAATCGACCGTCACGCTCACGCCCAGGTTCGGGTTTGCTTTGCGCAGCTCGTTGATGTCGTTCCATTTGTCCACATCGTCTATCATATACAAGATCGGGAGCAGCCTGGTCTCTTTACTGTCTCCCAATAAAAAACGCGTGGATCGCTTCATTAGCTCGTCAT
>Ga0256405_10004173_pt1 | contig 27717 bp, 31 predicted proteins | sample RumenRJG_02DNA_FD_189096 | JGI IMG/M metagenome (GOLD analysis project Ga0256405, IMG submission 189096) | Bovine rumen microbial communities from Lethbridge, Alberta, Canada - RJG_02 | ecosystem: Host-associated > Mammals > Digestive system > Stomach > Rumen | place: Canada: Alberta... | reverse complement strand
AGCCAACTGCAACCAATAAAGCAGGAACATCGTTGGCAATCGCTTCATATTCCAAAGATGCTGAATGTTCTGATATCTCTGGTTACTACGCAGTGTATATTCCTAATGTTGGCTGGAGTTATTCGTTCCCAATACACATAGACTCTATTGGTCACATGTTCTGGATGTATTGCCGTGGCATGTTCAATCAGAGATCTGGTAGTTGGAATCACAAACGTCCATATACAAATTGGGAATTCCAGGCTGGATTCCCTGCGTTCTGCTATAAGGGTATCTATATGCCAGACGACGACGCCATCAATAAACCGAACATTTGCTGGCAAGTCGATCCAGTTACGCATCAAGACGTACTGAGTACAAGCAACCAGAAAATCGGAATAGCTGAACATTTCGATGAAAACACTAAGAACAGCAAAATAAATACACCTCCACTCCGTGATGTGTATGGTGGTTGGTGGGATGCTGCTGACTTCGATATGCGCATCAGTCATTTAAGATGCGTAGATGACTTTGCTAAGACATTCTTGTACTTCCCAGAGAATTTCGGTGATAGTCAACTTAGCCTACCTGAATCGGGTGATGGAATCCCAGATGTACTGAACGAAGCTATGTGGGGTCTTGACCTTTACAGAAAAGCTCAGTTACCTGATGGAGGCATCTGTGGTTGGTTTGAAACGTATGCACACCAATCAGGAGAACCTGAGTATTGTACGAAGGAAGCTCCTGGCTGTAAGTACTATGCTTGCATTCCTAGTCGCATTGTTTCGGCCAATTATGTTGTTCCTGCATGCCATCTTGCTAGAAGTCTATGGTACGTAGCAGAACATACTACTAATGCCGAATTAAAAGCAAAAACTAATGCACTTGGCGATATGTACTTTGATTCTGCATCTGCGGCCTTCCATTATGCAACAAAAGACATTGATCCGACTACGTTAGAATTTACTAAGCCACAGCAGCCTATAGTCTATTCGATTGGGACAAAAGCTGTGAAGTATCTGGAACCGTACGACGATTCTGTTATCGGAAATTCCAAGACGCATAGACAGTTGGCTTATATTGGAGCAGCTGCCGCTATATATGCTATCACAAAAGAGAATTTCCCGAAAGGATTCCTGACGAAAGAACATGCGATCTTCCATTCTACCAATCGGCATGATGGAGAATCCTACCCATGGATGAGTTGGGATATCTGTCTGGACTGTGACGATCTGCCAGAAGTCAGCTCCGTATACAGACAGAAAGTCGTGAGCTTGGCTAACGACTTTGCGGCAGCAGGCCCTGTTAGAAATGCCTATAGAGGTATCACACGTGATTCGGAAACAGACTATTGGTTCAAAGCTTGTGGATGGGGTCATATCCATCCTGAGTTTAGAGGATCGATTTTCCCGCTGGCATACAAGATCACCGGAGACGAGAAATACCGCAAGGTAATTTTCAACGGACTATCTTTCGCAACAGGATGTAACTGCACTGGGTTGTCCTGGACAACCGGTCTCGGTCGTGTGTACCCTGTAAGAAACATGAGTCATAACGAAACTAAGCTGCAGTCAAATCAGATCTTCTCAACAGATCCTGGCATCTCTCAGTATTTCTATAATAGTTTTGCTGGCCTTACATGGGCACAAATACAATATAGTGTTTATCTGGATGCTCCTGCACGTACTGATGTCGGATTTGCAGGTGTATCATTCTCCAGAATGCCGGCGAAAATGGCAGAGCTTGGTGCTGTAGGTACAGTCACTGAGGCAGGACCATGCTGGCGTTATGTTGCATTCTTACAAGAGTCTCACTCTGTACCTATGAGTGAATATACTGTTCACGAAACGATGAGTGGTAAAGTAAATCTGGCAGGTATATTCCTGAACAAGAACTGGAAACCTCGTTCTTGGTATAAGCAATGCCGTCCAGCAAAGTCACTGTTTGAGGACAGATGCTTTATGCCACTGCTGTAAATACCTTACAGGTGGAATGTCTGGCCCGGTTGCTTCTACAAGGAGCGCCGGGCTTTTTGTATAGTAACACAATCCACAACATTAAAAAGAAAGGATAACGCACGAACTCCTGGGCAGGTTGACATGTTTGCAGACGATTGGACTCCTCGGGAAGAAAAGGATGAGCAGTCAGAGCTTGACAAGCTCCCAAAAGCCGATAGTATGGAGAACTGCGAGAAGCTCTCTAAAGCCATCAATCAGCTGCTGGAGAACATCGGAGTTATGCCACATCTGACAGTGCTACTCTAAAAACAACCAATAGGAGATAGTATGACTATATTCGAGACATCGCTTATCGTTGGCGGCTTACTGATGCTGCCTGCTTTACTTACGTTGGCAGTTGGCTTATGTGTATATATCTATGAGTCCATTCGTAATTTTGAATGGGAGCAGATCATCGTATTTCTGTTCTATGCCGGAATCATTGTTATCATGCTTGGTTCTGTACTTGCTGCCTTTGATGTGAAAAATAAACAACATGATGCAGTAGAGCAGGAAACAGAGACCATACAGCAAATAGAGCAGCCTGTTGGGGTTACTGTGATATCGGGCACCAACTAACATAAGAGGTAGGCAGCATGATTAAACAAACGCATATACATCTATTCTTCGATCTTACCTTCAACTCTAGAGAACACGCCGAATGGATGGTCGGGCTGGCCAGCAGCAACTCATCTCTATGGATTCCATCAACAGACTCAGAGTATATGGACGCGATTCGGGATTGTGCAATCTCTGATAAAAGCGTCTACTTCACTGCTACATACACAGGTTATTGCTTCAATGACGATATTTTCCTGGGCTTCCTAGAACGCTGGGTGGATGTAACAGACGGCGGTTTGCTCTCTATGAAGCTGCTGGTGAATCAGCTCTCTGAGATCGAGGGCGATATGAGCTATTTTGCCTGCTATGAATATGATAAAGCATATGACAGACTACGTGTGAGTTATCTATATGAAAACCACGAAGAGTCCAAGAACCTTACATATATGTTTGATGCAAACCACACCTATAAGTCTATGGCAGAGCGCTTATTGAGGGAGCATGGAAAGGAGCGACAAATAGACCTGAGCAGTGGTGAATATGGAGCCTATCTCGATAACAATTCTGCATTTCATAGTAGAGTAAAAGAGACGCTAGACTGGGCAAAGACGCGCAACTAATGACGCGAGCAACACAAGCCACAAAGACTGGCCATTTACTGTACTATAAATAACCAACCAACATAAGGAGAAACACTATGGCTACCGTTTACACACCTGGCAACTGCGCCGCATTCCAGAGTAACCCTACCAAGCTCTCTGTGTTCTTGGCCGGAACAAGCGAGAATGGCGAGGTTAACAATCCCATCAAGAAGGAGAAAACTAATGCATCACATTAAAGCTACTATTGGAGGCCGCTATTGGGCTATTCGCGCCTCACAGGTAAATAACGCCGTTCTAATCACCAAGGCTAAAGTCGTCGGTATTTATCCGACTGAAGATACACTCTACGGTGATTGGTGCTTATGCGTCGAAGATCCTGATGCTGTAGCTAAACGCGCGCTATTCAAGCTTAGCACTACACCGTTAGCTGCTTTCTGGAGCCGGGAAGGCCATCTGCATGAAACTGTAGAAGAAGCGCTGGCGCTATTGGAATATTCTATTAAAGACGGTGTAGCTGACATGCGTAATTATTTTGCGAGAATCAAAGAGAATGGCGGAGATCCAAGTACGATGGATAATGCTGTTCTCTTTCCGTTGGATATTATGGATGCTGGCGACAAGGAGGCCTAATTATGGAAGAAGCCCCTAAACGAGTATTGATCACTGTTGAGTCGGTTGAATTATTCCCTAAGTCCGATAAAAGGAAAGATCCATATGCGATCGACGAGCGTTATCAGCTGGTATGGCGTGATGTACTGGAATCAGGTCTCGAAGAAGACGGCATCCATACTTATGTTGTGGTGAAGGGTGGCTTTATGGAAGAGGGTCTTCCAGATCGACATCAACTCCGGTTGCATACAGCTGCATGGGTAACGCCTAAGGAAGCTACGGATGCACTGCTGGCGCAGCTTATTAAAGAGCCGGAGCTCTTCGGCCTCAGCACTGGTGACTGCACAGAGCAGATAGAGAAACTGCATGGAGATACCGATCATCTGTTGCGTCATGTTGGTGTTAACCATACACTTGGTCGTGTGATTGCCGCTTTCTCGGGGCGTGCTATGCGTATAGCCGGACATTTAGCAAATACGTACACAGCTCTATTACATCAGCAGTGCGATCTGGAGCATGAACGCCGGCGCCGTGAACAAGGACTTATCAAGGAGGGCTGACATATGGATTTCGCATGGGTTGTGGACGCACTGCGCCGTGGTCTCAGGGTCACTCGTAAGGCATGGGCGGGTGATCCGCCGATGTACCTGTATATGGTGACAGAGAAGAAGCCGGACGGCAAGCATATCATCAAGATGAATACAGGCACGGGCCAGGTATTCGAGTGGACTCCTACCGCAGAGCAGATACTCATTGTAGACGACTGGGAGGAATACGTGGATCCAAAGGAGGGTATCCGGCTATGCAGTGTAACCGGAGAAACTATCAAGGTCACGCATGAGGAGCTCCCTGTGTGGCCGGAAGTCAATGCTGATGGCTATGCCCGCATGTGCAAGGGCTCGGATGTGATTATTCACGACGGTGTCTACAGGCCGCCCAAGAAGGAGCCTGCGAAGACTGCGGAAGACCAGTCAGATTATGCCAAAGAGGTCAGGAAGATTGTGGACGGACTGCCTGAAGACTATTACAAGGTACAGCTCATTGATGCTCTGGTGGATGCTCTTGCTGATAAGATCAGCCAGCGTGTTGCCCAGTTCCTTCAAGCCGCAAAGGACCCGGATCCAAACCGAAAACCAGAAGCCTGACCATGTATATCATTTTGAATATATTATAGGAGACTGACTATTATGCTTCACTGTGGCAATTGCGGCTGGATCCCACGGCCGGATGTTGATTGGGTCGACAGTCCGTGTGCTACCTGCCGATTAGGAAACGACTCGCCAACAACTAAACGACCAGCTTTATTCGATACAGAGAAGACCTGCTCACCAGATGGTGAAGAGGCCTCCTATCTTGCACGTGTAGATAAGGCACTCGAAAATGCAGGAGATGATCCGCCGCCAGAGCCTAAGTTCGATGCATTGACACCTGAAATGCTGCAAACCCTTAAACGCATCATGGAAGAGCAGATGTACAGTGTATTGGCCGGGACCATCGTCCGCCTGTTGAAGATGGGAAAAGTAAGTCCTGTTATGTTGGAACTCGTATTAAAAAAGATGCAGTATCCACTCATGTCATACTCGGAGCTCGGGGCATCCATGAAAGAACCGTTCTCCAAACAGAACGTCCTATATCATCTCAAGCACGCGGTTGAGATGATGCCGGAACTCGCTTCTGTTCTGCTGACTGATACACGCTTCTCTGGTGGTCGATATGCGCTTAAGACAATAGCCAACCGCCGCCGTCAGGAAGCTGCCTATAGACGCATGAAAGGTCTGCTCTATGGGGAAGACGATCCTGAGATGCAGGCAAAATCTATGAGAGAATTGAATTCCATCCTGCATGCACCATTCATGGTATCGGATGATGCACTTAATTTCAGTGCATATGACTATTATACAAAGGATGAGAAAGAATGAAGCTGCACGCTGATGTATATAAGATCGTAGATCCGAGAATCGATTCCGTTCTTACAGGTAAGTTGTCGCTCGAAAGCTTTGCACGTACCCTCACAGCTAATGATCCTTTTATCTTAGTTGGTGATACGATCTATGCCCTGTCAGAAGATGAGTTCTACAGCACGCGATCTGTAAAGCATATGACAGACGAGTATGAACAGGCCTTCAAATATGTGCTGTCACAGGATGACCTCTCTTATATGACTCCAGATGAGCAAGCCTTCGTAGCTAAGGTCAAGAAAGAGCTTCCGACATGCCCGGTCTGTAAATACAAGCGCTATCGGCAGGCTGTGCATAGACTTGCAATCCAATATAAGCTGCCGATCTTCCATAATACATATACGCTTATTGACTCTGTGCAGTATCCACAGACTAAAGGACCGATTGCCAATACAGTTACAGGCATTATGGAACATCTGTATGAGATACCGAAGCAGGAGCGAAAGCCATGTATTGACTGCGTTGAGAAACATGTAGCACAGGCATACATCCTTGCGCAGGAATCTGAGATGGGGTATCCTGAACACCGTATTCTGATGTGCGGGCATCTTGCAGAAGCCATTGACGAAACGCCAAAGGATCTGCCGGAACTAAAACACACCTTGCAGAGCTGTCTGGCAACGACCATGAAGCTGAATCAGGCTTTCCTGCCGTTGTATCCGATCCTGGCGCTTATCAAGATGGTAAGACAACATATCAATCAGGAGCCAGTTGATGACGACTCTAGAACAGAGGCCCCTCCGGTTACGGATACTATCGATCTGGTTCCAGAGATTCAGCAGGAGCTGGCTAATATGCAGCCCTCTATGAAGACCAAGGTCTTTGCAGCAGCAGTTGAAATTCGTAATGCTATACTTGAGTATAAGGTGACAAAGAAAGAAGAACCACGAATCCGCTTTGAGGGACTCGTGGCTAATCTGTCTGACACTGTGTTGGCTGTTGCACCGTTGTTAGCCAACATGCTGAGAAACCGCAGATTGCTGTTCGTGGCCGATCCTGCGCTAGCTGTGGATGCCGGTTATAACTTCGAAGATATTATAGCGCTGGTCAAGCCTGCGTATTAAGTTCTTGAAGTTGGTTATAAAGGGTTACCAGCTCTGTGATGTCCTCGTGTAGCGCGTTTTTGGTTTTAATGGCAATATCTGTAGTATCGAAAAGCATCGTAATCTCAGAGGTTCTGAAGTAGCACATCTCCGGATCTTCTTCAGGAGGCAGCTCTATCAACTCCGTCAAATTTGCTACATGGCTAAATCGATAATTGACATTCTTGGGATCACGGCTCTTTGGGAGCACTTCTATCACGAATACCTCGTTAGGCATGTCTACACCGGTTGTCTTAAAAGTAAGCTTTACATTCTTAGCTAATTGTTCGATGCTGATGTCTTCTGTAATGGAACTCATTTGGATACCTCACTTAAGTAGAATTCCGCATATTGCGGTAGGCAGCGGGAACAGCCCTCTACAGTAATCCAGGAACTTGGGATCATGCATGTATTTAATTACGGCAATTCGCAGCAAGTCACTGATCTTCTGGTGTCTTGCAGCACATGTACCGCATCTTTTGAGAGCCGCTGACGCTGCCGCTATCAATGGATAGCCAGCGGGTGGATTCTCAAGCAATGTCATAGCATCTCTGGTGAGCATGTTTACCTTCTGCGTTTATATTAAAGATAACTCCTCGAAAGGACATTATAATGGAATCGTTAAGTAAAGAATGCTTTGCAGACCAGTATAACTGCAAATATCCTATCTATACGAAAGAGGCTGCAGAAGAGTCCTATAAAGCCTACTGCAGAGAGAAAAACGGCATCGACGAGGCTCTTAAAAGTGAAATAGAAGCTAATTTCACCAAGGCAGCCAGCTTCCACGACATTACACTGGCTGAGCCTGTTGTTAAGGAGGCTTCTGTGGAGATGAACCTGATTGCAGAGTCTGGCGCAGAAAACGGCGTTGTTATGCCCCTTATTGCCTCGGTTGAGGATATCGACCAGTCAAAGGCTTATATCCTGGAAAAGAGGGCCTCAGAAAGCCTTAAAACGCTCCGTGAAGGCGCTAAATATGTCCTTTGGGCGGCCTCTAATGCCAAAGACGGCCTGGAAGCCCCGGAAATGGACAAAATCGCCATGATTGCGGGTGTTGGAGTGGGCGATAAGGAAGAAATCCTTGATCAATTCGACAAAAGGGCCACTCTGATTGAGCTTCCTGTCGATCAGCAGACGAATTTCTGGGCTTTTTCGCGTGAACTGCACGCAATTCCTGATGAAGAGTTCTATAAAGAGGCAACTCTGACCAAAATTGCCGATACAATGGACGAAATCGACCGCATGTACGGCCTGAATAGCCAATATGGCACTGTTACAGGTGGTTCTGTGCTTATGAGCCCTGAACAGGCGTGCTTTGGGCAGACAATCGATGATTTGACCAAAGAAGCGTCGGATATGCTCCATATCCCGTCTATTGACACTGTCATCAGCAAAAAGGCGCTTCTGGAACGCAAAAACGGTGTAAACGCGTTCTTTGAAGGCTATTTTGGTGCTCAGGAAGCCGAAAATGATGAAAAACTCATCGAAAAGGTAGCTTCCCTGGACGAAAATACTGCTACAGCGCTTCTGAACAGCCTGGAAGACTAAGGAATAGTACCTATGAGTGAGTGGCCTCTGTCGAAAGAGTGCTTTGTTACGCCTGTTGCACTAGCGGCTATCAAGAAATTGGGCATGGAAAGCCTTGATTGGGCTCCCGAAGTGCTTAGGGACGCCTTTGAAGAGCAGTTTGAAATTAAGAAGATGCCTCAGAAGCTCTTTGATAAGCTTAACTGCGGCTATATGCTCATAGGTACTGATGCGTTTAACTCGACTATAGAGGGTTTCCTGTCTGCGACCGCCATTATGAACAATATGGTGTTTGATGAGACGGAAGCCCCGTTCTGCAGCCTGGAAATGTGTGCGTGGAGCACTTGGGAGTACGCAATCTTACTCGGTGAGCTGGATGAAGGTAAATCTACAGCCCAGTACAGCCCAGATATCATCAAATACATACAAGAGGTCGGTAAACTCAATGGAGTAAGCCAATTTCCCAAGTGGATGAGCTTTGCAAACCCTGAAAACGGGTCTATGCCGGACCTTACAGGCGACGCTGACGCCTTTGCAGCCTATGAGAACAGGCAGCAAGCTATGATCAGCGATATGAACGGCTTTGTCACAGCGAAACAAGCGCTGTTGACTAAAGAATTGCAGGAATTGCAAAAAGCCGGGATTTTGGGCTAAAATCGCTTATTTTAGGCCTTTTTGATGGCATAATATAATGGTTCGGTTTGAACCGTTATCTGATCGCCTTACAGGCGGTCAATCCAGGCTATTTAATTGAGACTATTAGCCCTTGATTCCTTTTTACTATATGGCCCTGTCGTATAATGGAAGTACACAGTCTTTTGGCGTCTGGAGCGTTGGATCGTAACCAACCGGGGCCTCCAATATAGTGTACTGTAAAGGTATCAAGGGCCGCTGGTGGAATTGGCTAACACGTCGCCTTTGCATGGCGAAGACTGGGGTTTCGAGCACCCCGCGGTCCACCATTGATCAGTTGGTGTAAAGAGGAAAACATTCCGCATGCACGTTTGTTGCAGCAGAGATGCTAGTTCGAGCCTGGCACTGGTCGCTCTTTGACAACCGAAATAATCGGCGTCTTGGCAGAGCACTCTAATGCAGCGGTCCTGAAAACCGTCGTGGGTAACACCACCGGGGGTGGAAATCCCTCAGACGCCGCCATTTGACAACTTAATAATTTCGTAAGGAGCTGTAACTCAGATGGTTATGAGTAGGAATCTCATAAATTCTTGGTCGCAGGTTCGAGCCCTGCCAGCTCCACCATTTTCTGTGACACCAACAGCAAACCACGCATAAAGCATTCGACTGTAAATCGAAAATAAATGGTGTCATGCTTTCACTCACATGGGACAGTAGCTCAGTAGGTAGAGCAGGTAAAAAACGCATCCTGTCTTGTGGTGCTAACAGCAACCTTTTTGCGCTGATAACGCCCTTGTCGTTGGTTCAAATCCAACCTGTCCCACCATTTTCTTGGAGCAGTAGTTCAGTGTTAGAACGCCGTAAAAATGTGTCAGTCTTGGCACTAACAGCATTTTACAGCCTATCACGCCGGAAGTCGCAGGTTAGATTCCTGCCTGCTCCGCCATCTTCCTTCACCTGCAACGGCTTCTTTATCCTTTCTGGGCCGCAGGTATTCATATGCAGGTGAAGGATTTCATTTAACAGTCTGCAAACTGATCACAGCGGTTTTCATTTTCAACAAACATCACCACAAGATTAACTGCAGACTGTTTTCCGTTCTGGGATGCTTACAGCAATCTTTAGCCTTTGACTTTTAATCAAAACAGCTAAACAGCATCCTGTCTTCTTTGCTTGTGCGCGGAGGTTGCCCCACTTCAGATTATTGCGGGGTAACGGATACGCACAACGTTTATCGGGCGCACACAGCAACAAAATAATTCCCCACATAACTTGGAATTGATCCGCGTCCGTTTTTTCACATGCCCCTTGTAGCTCAGTTGGTAGAGCACGAATAGCGGTTGTCCTTCTAGGGCACAGACAGCAATTCTTCTTCCTCTAATAAAGGCGCGGTCGCTGGTTCGAGTCCAGCCAAGGGGCCTTTTATTAACCCATCACACAAACGAAAGGTATTGAGCATGAAACATCTCATTATGCTCGCTGCCATCGCGGCTCTCGTTACGCTGTCTTCCTGCAAGAAGGCTGCCGACACTGAAGCTGTCGAGGACAAGGCAGCCACGACTGAGCAGGCTGCTGGCGAAGTGAAGGAAGCTGCTGAAGCGGCTGCCGACACTGCCGTTGAAGCGGCTGCTCAGGCTGCTGAAACCGCTCAGGAATGAGCAAACCAATTCTGTGAATCCATATCAGCAACAGCTTAGGTTAAAGACAAGTCTGATAAACTTATCACGTGGTTCAAATCCACTTGGAGTCATGTCTTATGGCCGTTCTAGTAGCTTAGTGGGTAAAGCGCAGGCCGTAGAGCCTGATATGTGGTTCGATTCCACCCGAACGGCCTATCCCTTTTCTGTGATGCCTGCAGCAAATCATCTTATTAGACTGAAAATCTAAGGAACCGGCATCATGTCTTCTGGCGGTCTAGCCCAATTGGTAGAGGCGCGTTAAGGTGACCTTCTAGGCCACTAGCAGCAACTCTTTCTTGCCTAGGATGCACGTTCAGTAGAGGTTTGAATCCTCTGGCCGCCACCATTCGACAATTTACAAATACTCAATATATTAACTGGGACTCTAACAGCAATCCACCTGGACTGCAAATCCTATCACGAGTCCTGCATAAGGAGAACCCAAATGACAACATTCGCACAAGCTGCCTATGACGACAGCAGACACACTCAAACCGAAAACGGCGCCAACGCCTACAACAGCACAGGCCATGCAGTCCTTGACCTGTTCGGCTGCATCGGAAGCCTCAGAGAACGTGATCACCGTGACGTCGAAAGATTGTTCGCGGAAGCCTATCAAGAGGACCCGTTACTCACAACCCGGTGTTTGTTTTATGCCAGAGACGTGAGAGGTGGGCTTGGTGAAAGAAACACCTTCCGCGTCCTGTTGCACTACGCCGCGATCAAGCATCCTGAAGCCGTTCTGCCGAACATCCCGTATATCGGCATCTATGGCAGATTCGATGATCTGTATGCCTTGATCGGCACGCAGTTGGAAGAAGCCATGTGGAAACAGATGAACGATCAGTTCAAGCTGGACGAATTCCATATGCGCCGCAATGAGCCCGTCAGCCTGCTTGCCAAGTGGATCAAGACGCCTGATGCCTCCAGCAAGGAAACCAGGAAGCTCGGCATCCTGACTGCAAACAAGCTGGACAAGACCGTCTACCATTTCAAACGGCGCCTCAGAGCACTCCGCAGATATATCGGTATTGTGGAGGCCAAGATGTCCGCCAATGAGTGGGCAGAAATCGATTATGCGGCAGTTCCCAGTCGGGCGATGATGCTCTATCGCAATGCCTTCAAGAAGCATGACGGAACGCGCTTCGAAGCTTTCCTCGGTAAAGTCGACAAAGGAGAAGCTGTTATTCATGCTGCAACCTTGTTCCCATACGACATTGTGGAGAAATACGAGAACATGGGATGGGAAGCAACCGAAGACACCACGCTGGAGCTCCAGTGGCGTTCGCTGCCGGATTACGTGGGTACCGAGTGCAACGCTATCGTTATGGCCGACACCAGCTCTTCCATGAAAGGTCGCCCGATGATGAGCTCTCTGGCACTGGCCGTCTACTTTGCCGAAAGAAACCAGGGAGCCTATCACGGCCTTTGGATGTCTTTCAGTCAACAGCCGATGATGCACAGGCTCGTTGGTGAGACACTGCTGCAGAAGCTTCAATCTATCGAAAGGAAATTCTGGAGCAACAACACCAACATCGAGTTGGCATTCCGGAAAATCCTGGATATTGCCATACGCCACAATGTGGTGCCTGAGGACATGGTCAAGTCTTTGATCATTGTATCCGATATGGAGTTCGACCGGACCCAGTTCGGCTATGCCTGGGGCTTCTACGACAATATGGCAGCACTGTATGCCAGTCACGGATATACTATCCCGAACATCGTGTTCTGGAACGTAGACAGCAGGAACGATGTTTTCCATGCTGATGCGAACCGAAAAGGCGTACAGCTTGTATCCGGCCAGTCGGCCAGCACCTTCAAGCAGCTCATGCAGTCGGTTGGAATGAACCCTGTGGAGATGATGGTGAACGTGCTCAACTCTGAAAGATACCAGCCTATTACGGTTGGTTAACAATTGTTCACTGCAAGTGCTACGACCTGTCGTCTAGCGGTAGGGCACCCCCGGAAGGGAAGGCCCGGTTCGATTCCGGGCAGAGTCGCTTATTGCAGGTAACACCAGGTGGGCTCTACCTGGCCTACAAGAAGTGAGAAAAGCTGCAAGCGGTGATGGGATCTGTAGGTTCCCTCCGTAGGCAATAATATAGTTGCAGCACTGCCGCGTGGCGTATCGTCCTCTGCGCGGCCCAATTTTTTGACAGCTGATGCCACTAATGATGAACTGATAACGAGGCGGTTCATCCCATCTCAGGATAGTATCAGTTGTCTTTCACTTTCCAGCCAGCCAGTAAATAAGTTCTTTCGTTGTTGATTCTTATTGTTTTGGGTTAGGGTCTGGCTGGCTGGAATCTTTTTAGGGCGTGTAATTTAATGGTTAGAATGGAATCTCTACACGGTTTCTATCTCAGTTCGACTCTGAGCATGCCCACCAATTTAAAGGAGAATAGCATATGAATATAGGCGATGTTTTTAACCACTGGACCGTAATAGAAGTCGGGCTATTTAAAATGTATGGCAAGCGCCAAAAACGGGTTAAAGCTGTTCTGTGTCGCTGCGATTGTGCAGATCATACAGAACGTGTTTTGGCGGAGGCTGTTCTTTTGAGCGGCAAATCTAAATCTTGCGGATGTGCTGTTGTAGAAGCGGCTAAAAGAAGAGCATTGGCAGCTCCGCACAGACCCAGAATACAAGCATATAAAACTGTTTATGTGCCTGAAAGCAGTTCTGCTTACAAATCATCGAGTAATCAGGGTTGGATAAAAGAGCATAGATATGTGGCAGAGCAGATGCTAGGGCGTCCTTTGCGTCGGGGTGAGATAGTACATCATATTGATGGAAACAAGCTTAATAATAGTCCTGATAATCTCATGGTCTTAACTAATAAAGAGCACGCTTTACTGCATAAGCGGTTACAAGCTAAAACAGAGCTGGTTGAGGATCGCTGCATCGATTGCGCTAAATTGCTTACAAGCAAATATGTAGATAGTTCCAGGAGACGTAGATGCAGAAGCTGTTATGCACGCTTTAAGAAAAAGCCAATCCCTGTAACTAAAGACGAGTTGGAGCGCCTCGTATGGTCTGTGCCTGCGGTGCAACTAGCAAAACGTTTTGGGGTCTCGGATACGCTTATTAAGAAGTGGTGTCGCGAAATGGGTATAGATAAGCCCGGACCCGGTTATTGGGCAAGTATTAATGCGGCTAAAGCAAAGCCAGAATAAGTTACTTGTGATACTTCTTTATAGTATTCATGCCCCATGCACTACCTGATCAGAAAGGTGCGCCGTATGCTGATAGAGAAAGCCGCGCTCTGTACCGGTTAAAGAGCGTGAGAAGCACTGGAGTACGGATACGCAGGTGATACCTGTGGTGGGGCACCATCTACACGCTGTATCGTCAACACATCAGTAATTAATAATGCACCTCCTTCCAAATTCCATACGCCGGAAACGGGGCATTTCTGTCCAGCTGATTGTTTCGCAAGGCGATGCAGCGTGTTCTAAATCTCTGTTGTGTTTCCAGACCTTGCTGGTACCCATACAGCTCGGTTAACTTAGGATGTTATAATCGATCTTCATTGATGTATGCCTGCCCTTACTCATCTTGGGGCTCGAAGTCCTCCGGCTTGACGGCACGATGCATCCTAAGTAACAGCAGAGTGGCCTTCTCCTTTATGGTGGTGATACTGTATAGGAGAAGGTCTTTTTCTTCGTTTGATGCGCCCAGGTCGCAGCACGGCCGATGCAGCACCCTTGTAATGTGCCAACGGGTAGAGATACCCAAAGTGAGTTCGACTCTCACCCTGGGCTTGATATGGCCCGATGACGTAACTGGCAGCCGTGCAGTCTTTAGGTGTCTGTGCTCCTTGAGCGTGGGAGTTCGAATCTCCCTCGGGCCATAAACCCTATAAGGGTGTATTGAATCTGCGTGTAGCGAAGTCTGGCTATCGCGTCTGGTTTGGGTCCAGAAGATCAGGTGTTCGAATCACCTCACGCAGATTCAGTACATCCTTTACCTTTCCATTCTCTAGGAGGTACATATGAAATACATTCTTGCAATACTGCTAATGCTGCTTGCGCTTACAGCCGCAGCTTCTTCTCTTGATGCGCTCCTTAGAGATCTGCCGAATCCCGACTTGACATTTGATGTACAGCTACCGCAGGCACCCCAGATAAACGATTTCAGTAATCGGAGCTCTACAACAAATACCTGTATACGTCCAGTCAATCTGGCGGATGACCCAGATGGTTTTGTTATGCCATATGCAAGCTGGTACAAGCAAGACTTTGCAAATGACCCGTTCGATGGGATAGTTGAGATTATGGTAATAGGTGAACCGCTTCCATCATCACGTGCTACATTAATAATAGTTTTCATTATTGGTGGCATAATATATTGTACGCGAAAACAGCCTGTTGTCGTCTAAGTAATCTGCATAATTTTCGTTGTTCTACAAATGGAAAGCTCCGCAGATAAGACTCTGGTCGATTAAACCAGTAATGCCGGGAACCCGGTCAACAGGCTATTCCATAACCCACAGCAAAGGAACCCTATGGAAACATTGACACAACCTCTTAATCTCTTCTGGTTTTGTTTTCTATTGCACCTGATAGCAGACTTCAACCTGCAAGGGATACTTGCCAACATGAAGCAAAAATGTTGGTGGTGCCAACAGATGCGGGATTTGCCGCCATGCGTCCATAGGCGTGACAAGTTTGATGCAGACCGTTACGATACCGATTGGTGCACAGCTCTGTGCTGTCATGCGATCATGTGGAGCTTGATTACGTTCGGCATCTTTATGTTTCTGGTCTCTCCGTTGGCGTTTTCAGCGATTGTTCTGATTAATGCAGCTATCCATGCAAACATTGATCATGCGAAAGCCAACGCATTTCTGATCAATTTGGAGGAGGACCAGATCTTGCATATTATTCAGATAGCCATTACAGTGGCTGTCGTAACCTTACTTTTGAAGTAACGTACCTTTGGCACAGTTGGCTTAGAGGCAGCCACCTGCTAAGGAGTGTCCCACCACCTCGGAACGGCGTTAAACAGGTTGCAGAGTATCATATAACATGGTGTATAAAAGCGAAAGCCATGCTGAAAGGTACAGAGCTTAACAAAGTCGTGGAGGGCAAAATGGGGATCTATGAATTGACATAGTGAAGGACTTTGGCGTAATAGCACAACCGAGGTACTTTATTATAGGGATGCTTACAGCAATCTTTAGCCTTTGACTTTTAATCAAACCAGCTAAACAGCATCCTGTTTCTTTCATCAGATAGTCGGCAAAAGGCTTTCTCCTTTCTTTACCTGATGCTGAGTATTTGATGATACCACCCCAGTGCCTCTGGCTTTGGGTACGGTGAGTGCCGTAAGGCTCGATAAGCGCAAGCTGCTCACCTGTTTATGCCTAGTAGGGAATGGCGCCAATTTGTCCCGAACGGTACCCCCGCATGCCTCTTAACAATGCACAAATTGCGGGGGCTTTTATTTTGGCAATATCAACTTTGTAACGCGGTTGTTGCAGCCGCACATCAACGTGTTCCTGGAAATCTAAAAGGAATACAACGAGACAGCAGACGTCCCGAAACGCAGTCTCCAGACTGAGTCTTCAGATCGCTTCTCCGTATACTACGCAGCATCTGAAGACTATGTCTGGAACTTCGATATCGGGAGTAGCTTTGATTAGAAAGTTGATTGCATATAAGGTTTTGTAGCGCTGTTGTTTCTACAGCATAAAGGAAAGCAGATAGCATTGTAAAAGGAGACCGCTAAGCAAGCTGGGTGAACCCAGCTCTTACTTATCGGGATTCTTAACGGTACTATACAGGCCACCGCAGTTGACGACTACCGTTCCATCACCTAAAAGGAGATTACACTATAGTCGTCATCTGCTAACAGCCTTCCTGCACCTAAATCTAGAAAACCTTATCCTTAGAGCTTTGTCACGCAGGCGTTCCGCTTGCACAGTAACACAGATCCAGGAAAGAGAAAACATCTAGATCAGGGATCAGCCGACAGCTGCTCTCCGGATCCTGGATGCTTTCCTACTCGCGAGCTTTCAACAAGGCACGCCTGTTGAAGCGCTCGCGAAACGTCAAGACCTCCAGGATCCGGAAGCTATTGTCTGACGTTAGAAAGCTCTACTCAAGTACTCATTTGAAAAGCGGTCGCTACAACTGCACATGTTATCAAAGGTGTTCAGGCAGTAATAGCTCCACCTTACTTAAAGACTTGCGTGACGGCCGGTTTCCGGTGCTAACTAAACCGGCCGTCCGCTATCGCCTTCAAGTATGTCTTCGAGCTTACAGCTGCGAAGCAACGCCTACACTAGGAATGAGTACACACCAATCACATTGATGCGCCAGTGTTTCATTGGCACAGAAACTCGTATGTCTAAAATAAAGACAGCTCCGTTGACTCTGGCAGCGGGCAACCACCTGACAGCTCAGGAGGCAGCCCGCCGCTTCGCAACGCAGGTTGTTACTCCCCGTGACGGGAGTAACAACACGATTCTAGCTAGAATGTGATAACCAAGCGTTTGATTAGATGCCGCTACGGCATCACAGCTATCTGTCCTCTGGAATATGAAAATATCCAAGAAAGACATTCGAGATCTTCAAGCAGATCAAATTGGCCACCGGCACAGCACCAGCCTGCATGCGATGCTAACGCAGCGCAACGCAGGCAGAGTGCATGTGCCCTAGGCTAATTTGCTGCAAGATCTCAAATTACAATAGATAGAGGTTAGAAACGCTTATCTTACAGCTTGTGACGCCGGTGCTGCATCGGCACATCAGATCGATAAATCCAATTAGGATAATCCGATCAAATACCGGGCATTCACCCGGTTAGATTCCTGGTACATGCAAACGTACAATTGTACCAGCAAAGATCCGGGAACAGGCCCAGTACTGCAGCTTAGCGGCTGCATTAACTGGGACCGTTCACCGTATCTTCTGCAGGTACAAGTACTGCATGCACCGAATCTTTGGGATCTCAGAAGCTGTAAAGGGCGCCGTAGCGGGCGCCCGTTCTTTTGCAACATTGGAAGCTGTCGTGGCTTCCTTTTTAGCTATTAGTAAGCTTGCCTTCCATCTTCAACACATCGGCAGGAATTTCCCTGCCTTCTTTGCGGCGCTGATTGGCTGCTTCCAGTATCTTGGCTTTGAAGTCCTGAGCAATATCCATCATGGTGTCCCAGCCAGCTATTCCATTACGGGCGTATGCAAGGGTAAGATCCATCCACTCAAAGTAACGCTGTACAGCCCTCTCAAGCGGAAACAACACATCGCGCTGTCCATTACGGCCACGCATCAAAACATCGCCAGAGACAGCTTCCAGGATGCCAATGCCATCAAATGACATATGTGCATCAGCCAGGCCATCATACATAGTAGCGCCAGTGCTGGTGGTTGCGCCTTTAATAATGCCATGGGAAACATCGGCGTCTGTATAGCCGCGATCATCTATTTTATCTGTATCTGCCATAGGAACTCCTGTTATTGATTCTATTAAGGTAGCGTATTAGAAGTAATCGTCATCCGGTTCAATAACCGAAACAGCTTCGTTACATCCGGCCACAAAGCGATCAAAATCTCCACGAGGCCCAAAAACCTCATCCGGTATTAAGGGCTTATGGTTTTCGTCAAAAAGAAGCCTGGTCGCATCATATTTGCTTCCAATAGGGATATATGCACCAAACCTGTCGAAGATTTGACAGCATCCAAAATTAACGGCATGACTGAAATCATCAGGCACAGAAATCTTCTTCGAGATGAGAATCACTGTTTCTTTGCCACGAGATTCTCTAGGATCTTCTATCAGTGCTAAAAAGTCGCGTATATAGGCATCCTCATCCTCTGGGTTAAAGCGACGACAACGAATGCGTTTAGCCTTGATGCCGGCGATACACATAGCAAGGGAGCGACTTTTATCTACAGTATAGAATTTTAGGTCAGGTTCGCGTTGGGCAGGTGATAGTTTCATTATGTCACCGCCACGAGGCCCCACATAGGTTTCAGGGCAGATTGTTAGTCCTGGGATAGACATCAGTCCCATTTGTTTCATCATTTCAAGACGTACAAAGCCAGAGCCACCATTATCGAACGCGAAAGCATTAGCCTTGCTTCCCTCAATCCATCGAAGTAGGATACGCGCTTCTTCCGTAGGTGAGATGCCTTTCTGTAAACGTTCACCATATAGAATATCAACCACCTGATTATCTCTACGCAGTCCAAGTACCGCAAAAGCCGTATAGGAATCACTGATAGGGCCACCGCCAGAGAAGTCGCAACCTACAGTGATATATGAATAGGCATCTGAGACCCGTTGAACGTCTTCAGGGCTTTTGATATCTATAATATTACCATAAGCATCCATTGGATCAAACTGAGCAGCAATCAAATCAGACATGGTTAAAGGGCTTGTAGCTGCATCATAAGGCCATCCGAGAACCTCATTATACAAGGCAACCTCACTGTAATTATTTACCTTATCTAATAATTTAGCCCACTTAATTTCATTGATGGAGTGTAGCGGATGGATAACCTGTGGTAAATGCATGGATCTGAAAGTCATAGCAAGATCTGGTTTTGCATGCACCCATCCTCCATTTTCAGGCCAGATACGACCGCCACATTTCGAGCATATCGGATAATGAGCTCCAATCATTTTAAGTAGGTCTTGTTCTGGATTAGGCACATTGAAATACCCACAATGCGTACAACGGATAACCCACTCTGCTTGGCTGCTGCGATTCCATAAGAGGGCTAATGTTGTATCTGTAGTCTTAGGTGTGCCGGCATATGTAACAAAACCCCAGTTAATGGATGCGGAACTAACCTCCATAATAATTGGAATGTATTGATATGGAACATCTTGCGACTCGTCTATACAAATTGATGCAATATTTGCAATCCCACGAAGTCTGGAAGGATCCGCATTACCGCCCGCACCACAATAGTCCAAATATATCATGGAAGAGTTTCGGAATGTCTTCAAGGCAAGTTTATTCGATTCAGCGGAAGACATGAATAGCGGCAAAATAGGACAGGACTTTAATAGAGGCATCACAGCTGCCGCATTAAAGCGCTGTACTTGATCTTGCTGCGGAGATATAATAAGTTGGTGATAATGTGGAATAAAAAATCCACGCAAGATAGAATTAGCAGCTATTGTCGTTGATTTCGCAACCTGTCGACCACACATAAGCAATGTTTGTGGTGGTTGCACGGTATCAAATAGCGGAGCCATGAAAAAGTGCCGCTGTAATGTGAACGGTTTACCATTTATCTTCAGAAGGGAGAGCATAGGGATAAATGTACGAAGTTCACCGGTTTTTATTTTGTTGTAAAAATCCGCAAATTGTCGTTTTAGGTTCGGTGGTAAAGTAATCATTTAATACTTGCCCTTGCATTTAACGTTTTCCTTACAGTAACATGTAACAAGGAGGCGTACAATGCTCGTGCAAGCTGCTAAATATCTTAGAGATAAATTGATCGTCCCCGCTAACCGGTATCTTAGAAAAGACGCGTTTGGAACAGGACGTACGCAGGAGCGTAGGCGTCCGATGCGCACAGATGTTGTACCGGTTGACAAACGAACACCATTCCCCTCTAAGTAAATGACAACCACACTCCGCTGGCTGGCTGCAATCATATTGCTGCTGGCCTTTATCGTTTTCAACCCAGTTGTTGTAGGAGTATAATAACTCCCTTTAAGGAGCGATCCTTATCGAAAAAGAAAGTGAATTGCTAATAGATCCTAAAGACTAACTGCCAGAAATGGAGCGAAAGCGAAAACAAGTGTTGGTATGGTATATGGCGATAGTAAGCCTAAGTACCTCATATAATGGACGTTTAGCAGCCAAGCTTTATATAGACAGACAGCCTGTATGAAGAAGGTTCATCGACTATCCCGCAAGGGAGTACCCGAGTAAGCTATTGACAAGGGGAAGTCCTCTTACCTGGGAACAGGTAAATGAAATAGTCAGTGCTACATGCGAAAGCATGTGAGTGGTCCAGCTTGACAACTGGAAACCTGCCGAGCCTTAGCGAGGCTTGGTGAACAGAACCATGGTTATACAACCAATCAAGTCATTCTTTAAATCTTGTTTTGACGATGATGCTATAGTAAAGGAGTAATAACTCCGAAATTCTACCAAAGGTAAAAAAAAAAATGCATAGGGCCCATTTAATACGCATGTATCCTACAAAGGAGCAAGAGGTGATGCTGTTGAAGACAGCAGGCACCGCTCGCTATGCGTACAATTGGGCCCTGGACAGATGGAAGACTATGTACTCTGATTGGATGGAAAATCATTCTAATCAGAAACCTAGTGCATTTGGGCTTGTGAAAATCTGGACAACAGATAGGCCAGAATGGGCACATGAGACCGCTTATTGTACACAACAGAGTGCAATACACAATCTAGGCAAAGCATTTCAAAGCCTTTGGAGAGGCACCGGTAAGTATCCTACATTCCATAAGAAGGGAAGAAAGGATAGCTTTACAGTGAATAACGATAAGGCCAGGCTTTATGGCAATAGAATATCTCTTCCAAATATAGGAAGAGTCATGCTCGCAGAAGAGCCTCGTTTTGAGGGAAAGATCATGTCTTACACCGTTACCCATTATGCTGGTCAGTGGCATGTAGCGATTCAGTATGATCTTCCAGCTAGTCTACCTCAGCCGAATAATCCAACATCTGTAGTTGGTATAGATGTTGGATTGAAACATGTCGCGGTTGCCTCAGATGGCTCTGTATGCGATGCTCCAGAGAGCCTGAAGAAGCTTGATAATAAGCTTCGTAAGGCTCAGCGCGAAGTAGATAAGAAGCAAAAAGGCTCCAACAACAGAGCCAAAGCCCTTCTCAAGAAGCAACGTATTCAAAACAAGATTAATAACATCCGTAAGGATGTGACACATAAGTTCACTTCAGCAATCACCAAAAACCACGGGATTGTTGTAACTGAAGACCTTCATATCCAGGAAATGAAAAATAAGGCACAGTATAAATCGTTACGACGATCATTTGCTATGTCTATGATGGGAATGATCCTCCAACAGCTTAAATACAAAGCACTCGAATATCATACAGTTGATCGTTTCTATCCATCAACCAAACGGTGTTCTTCCTGTGGTTTTGTAAAAGATCACATTGATCTGGGTGAACGTGTGTATAAATGCGAGCATTGTGGAGCGGTCATCGACCGCGATCTCAATGCCGCAATCAATTTGAAGAATGCAGGGCCGGTCAGGCCCGAAGTGCCTGTGGATTCAGCAGCTAGCTGCTGAAGCTGAAGCAGGAAGATTGGCTCCAGGCATCGCCTGGAATAATCATGACAGGATTATGCCTTGTAGTGTATTGCTTCGGCAGAGTCGTCAACAACAGAAACCCCATTGTGAGATACTTGGCCGTCGGCACCACGGCGTTGACCGGTGCCTTCATCATCCAGCTTATAGCATCTGTGTTTCCTGTAGCGTGGCTACTGGTGCCGTTTGTTATAATATTGACAATCATTGCAGCAAGACATGTGCGTGAGAAGCATAAAATACAAGCACCTTCTCAGGAGCCGCATGTAGATGCTGATGAGGATGATGTAATAGACGTCGAAGTAATCTCGGTCGAGACTATAACACATGACTAACAACATACCAGATCCCATGCGAATCCGCTTTATTGGAAAGGCTTCTGATGGCACAGAACAATGGCTCGTACCGCTGACACCACCCGATAAAGATGGAAAACAACTCGGGATCATATGTGACAACCGCTATGGTCTGTGTCGAATACGAAATCCAAACATATTAAAGGAGTCCACTGATGACGTTTGAAGAAGCGCTTGAAGGACTCACAGGCAATCCTGAAATAGAACCTGGCTATGCCTATGCATCCGATGAGCAGAACGGCCGCTTGATCCGCATAAACAAAACACCGAAAGGTAATGCCTCTGCGGCCTATGGAACAGGTACTTCGCTGTTTGAAGGCCGTGAGTCCTGGTCCAAGATCTACAAGATCACCAGGAGCATAAGAAGCTTGGATTGGTGTTATATCATTCCGCGAGAGTGGTGTAGGATAGAAGGCCTTGGTTATGTACAAGGTCAGGAATGCCAGCAATGTGTTCACTGGCAGATGAGGGGCAGCTCTTATTGCTGGGAACATTGTCAATATACCAGTCCGATAATGTGCTGTCCAGCATATGCCAAAAGGATCGATATGAAGGAGCCCCAGTGATGTTGGAGCTTATAGCATCAATAATATTATTCGCTGGGGTGCTGGCTCTTATAGCGACACTGCTATGTGCATTGTTTACATTCGGGAGCCATTGGTCAAGTTTCTGTGTCGAATGGACACACCACACTAAAAACTTCAAACACTGGGAGCTGATATCTGATATTATGCTCCTTGCACCAGTACTGCTGCTGGGTGTCGTGTTTACGGTGGCTGGCAGCATCTACTTTCTAATCAAAGGAGAACACAATGAACAAACAAACTACCAACAGGATCGTGGACCTGCTGTCGAAGCTTGCAGACAGTCTTGCGGAGCAGGAACGCACTGTGCGTGCACTTGCCACGGAGATCCAGACACTGAAGTACGACGTAACCCATGAAGAGCTGGAAAAGCCTGCAAAGGAGGACACGATGACCAGCATCGAGCGTATGCTGAAAGAACTGCTCGAAGAAAAGAAACAGCAGAAACCGAAGTCCCCGTTCGACACACATCCGTATCCACCATATCTGGATTACCCGCTTAAGCCCATTGAGCCTATCTGCGGCGGAAAGGGCCTTCCGCAAGTCAATCTCTGTACCAACAGCACATATGCAGGTATTGACAAATCCGTGATCACCAAGCTGAATAAGGCATAAAACGCGAGAAAGGCCGTTCTGAGCCACGATAAAGGCCTACCCTACCAGATTGTCATGTCGACGTCTAGAGTAGGCTTAAATCGCCTGGACTTGAAAATAGGGAAAAACAGGAGAACTTTGTTGTTCCTCCCCTAACAACCCCTCTTCTTCGCACACGTAACACGCGTATACGTGTACGCGCACATGTATGCGTACACGCGCTTCTTATCTAATGGGGTTAGCCCATCTACACAGCTAATCGTACGCCGACTTGTGGAGCTAAATTCCACAACCGGCAATCTCCAGGACTTCTTTCTTATATACTTCTTTCTTCACTACGTTCATCAAGAAGTATCTAAGCAACAAGCCTGTAGAATGCCTGTCGGGAAGCTAGTTTCACTAGCCCGTGTAAGACTAGCTCAGTAGATGACTAACCCCCGAAATTTTCGCGTGATTTGATGAGTTTTGGCCCAAAGAACAAGGCCAAAACATCAATCACGACGATAATCAGAGGAGCTCTATGTCAGAAGCTACAAGCTACCATATAAGAGATGAGATTTACTGTCTGAATCTGGAGAATACACCAGTCAAAGGTACTGTAAGAAAAATCTCAGCTACTAATGGAATGGTCTGGTTATCCGTTGGGGTAACAGACTCATTACAAGATCGTTATAACCCTGAAGACTATCTGCCTATGTTGATAGCTGCAAGTGACTGCTACAGGACACTTGATGAGCTGATCGACAAACAGATAGAGAGACTAAAATCCCAGATTAACTACTGGGAAGAACAAAGGAGAACACTTCCAAGATGAATGAACAAACACAACAAGAACAAGCGGGTAATGTACGGAATTCACCGGTTTTTATCCTTGATGTTGATCAGATCTGCATTGACAAACAAGGCTTCCTGTCTCTGGTACGGAAAGGCAGATCTGTGCTGTCTTTCTGTCCGTATGCTTCCAGCAATATGACTATCAAGTGCGGCGACTGGTGCCCTATGTTCGGTGAGCCGATGCTTGCCGGAGGAGACAGATATATGCTTCAGCTCCACTGCGCCAACACATCCAGGATCATCCTGGGCAAACTGGAGGACAACAGATGAACACTGTACCTTTACCTAATGGACTTGATCTTATTCTCGCCAAGGGATACTACCAGTGCAATCGCTTTGTCGGTGTCGGCATCATGCGGGAGCTTGGTACCCACAAAGTCTTCATCACCAACTTGGGAGCCAAGGTTCCCTGGGGTTGTGTGACAAGCTGGAGATATCTGAAGGACGTTGCGCCTGAATACGATATCTGGGCGCCGGATGCAACGCTGCAGTATGTGCCGTCCGAGTCCGTTCGTGTACCTGGCGGGAGACAATACTGATGACAAAACCACCAGATAATTTCCGAGACATCGTTGCTATGATCTCGTTCGAGGACACTGGTCCTGAGCCTGCTTGCGGTTATGCTGTGACTGCGGACGATGGAGGAACCTTATTCTACACCAAAGTACCAAGGGGCTATGTGGCCTGGGAACGCATTCTTTCATGGCGCTACCTGGATGACCTCTGGCCTGATTATCTTACACAAGGACTTGAATACGATGGCCGATACATCGATATTGTTCACCGCCGACTGTCATATGAAGCGCAGAACGTGGACTAACTCAACACTGTTGAAGGATGATGCGACAGTTGCGTTTTGTAAAGCAGTCGTTTCTGCAACCAGACATCCTAACGTGACGGACATTGTCATAGGCGGTGATCTGTTCGACAGCAATCGACCGACCGCGCAGGATCTGTTAGTTGTCAAGGATGCACTTACAGCCAACTTCAACGCCTGTTATTACATCAGAGGCAATCACGATAACTGTGAGCCATCCTATCTGGAAGCTATAACAGGCTCGCTGGAGGATGATGATTTCCATCTTGTGCATCTTGGTTCCGTATTTACGCCTATGGACATCGGTGTATGGATGACAGGGCTTGACTGGAGCCCGTCCGCATCCGAGATGTTTGAAAAGCTTCGGCAGATTGTCAAAGACTGGAGACAGCTTGAGAACCATGACAATATGATCTTGTATGTGGTGCTTCATTGCAGCTTTCAGCATCTGTTGGGGTTTGATGGCGCCTATGATTTCACTGTCGATATGATCAAAGATCTGTGTGGTGAGGACCACATCAACTTCCTGGTTGGGCATATCCATACCAGGGACACACTGGTCTATAACAGCAGTGGAGCGTACATACACAGCCCAGGATCGCTGTATCCGCTGTCGACCGACAAGATGGGTGAGCAGTGTTTTGCAAGCCTCATCAACATTCGTACAGGCGCAATCGAAGATCTGCCGGTCGATGTCAGAAAGTATGTGACTTTCAATATCGGCGATGCTGGCGACGATCTAATAAGCACGCTGAACGCTGCTGGCTATCAGAAGGCAGACGGTTGTCTGCCGACGTTTGTCAGGCTGATTGTCCCAGATGACTGGAGTCAACCTATACCAATGGTAGATAATCCAAACTATATCGTCAAAGTCGATAGGCAAGTCTCTAAGCAACAACAAGTTACAGCTGTAAGATCTTCTTATAGCATTAACCAGGCAATCAGAGACGAGCTGGCTGATCAGGCGAACCGTGATATGGTAGTTGAGATGGCAGAAGAACTCCTGGCATCCGATGATCCTGTTGGTACGCTTGATGGCTGGCTTGAATTCTGGGGAGTCAAAAAATGCTGATTGTCACAAGACTGAAACTCTCGAACATCTGCCAATACGATGAGATTAACATACCCATCGCCACCGGATTGATGGCTGTATGCGGGCGTAACGGCTCAGGTAAGTCAACACTGCTGCGAGGACTTATGTATGGCTTAACGGGCCTTGTAGACGGCTCCTGGGGCACGCAAACAAATCTTCAGAAGGATGGAGTAGCTGTCCCTGGGTATGTTGTCGTCACGCTGCGCGACGATCAGACAGGCAAAGAATATATTGTCAAGCGTTATGCGACTGCAGGCGCTAAGTTCGCGGATTCCGTGACGGAGTATGCAGATGGCAACTATAAGGAGGTTGCCACAAGACGCAAGACTGTAGATGCCTATCTGGGTGACTTGTATGGTATTTCTGTGCAACTGTTGTTCCAGCTGGTGTGGGGCCGCCAGGGACAGCTTGATCTGTTGCTGACCGCGCCCGCCGCTTATGTCAGTACTTTCCTGTCGAATGTGTTTGATATGAGCTATCTGGAAGCGCTGCGTGGGAAGCTGAGAACGGCGATATCCACTATAGCCGCATATGACGATATGACATCGTCCATACAGGCGGCCGAAAAAGAGAAAACACAGCTCACTGCCTGGATCCAGGAACAGCAGCAAAAAGTGGATGAGATCGTCGCAAAGCTAACACCTTTGTATGAGCAGCATACAACGCTGCAGCAACAGATGAACGAGCTTTCGCGTGGAGAATTTGAGAAGACAGCAGTACTTCAGGCAGCCCGTGCAGATTTGCTTAAGCTGCTGGATCCTCTGGATCGCCTGATACATACTCCTGAATATGATGAGTTCAGAGAGTTGTCTCATTCTGCGATAGATGAAGCCATTGTCGAAGCCGTCGCAGATCTAGATGGTTGTGCCAAAGGCATCGAAGATGTAACTCGGCTCATTGTCCAGCAACAGGACGCCATACAGAAATGCATGCTCGAAAAGAAAGACGTTGAAAGCAGGATTGTTAGTCTGACGGATGTACTTAATACCGTGACGGAAGCCAGACAGAAACTTGCTGACAGCGTTTTTCATGAGGGTACTGACAACTGCATCCTTTGTGGAAGCCATGTAGATAGTACAGAGTCTTATGTCAAACAGCTGTTGTGGCTTGTAGGATATGAGGATGTCGAAGCATCTGATGTCTGGGATAAGCCATTCACGGATCGCATAGCTGAGGTGCAACAGCAAATCAGCGAAGCGAAGCGTGACAAGGAAGACATTGACTATGCCATAAAGGAAGCCAATAAGACTATCGGCATTCTGCAGAACAAAGTCAATGCCTACAAGGAAGCCACTGGTATTGCACAAAAGAAGCGCGATCTGCTTCGCAATGTATTCACCTGGCAAGAAAAGACACAGCACATCATCGAGATCGATGAACAGCTGAAGGATACCGCAAAGTCGGATGCATACAAGACGCTGAATGATGCCTTTGAAGCCGTCTGCAACGACATACAGACAGGGGAAGGCTATCAACGCGTATTGGAGGAGGAGATCATCAAAGCCAAGGCTCAGATCGCCTCTAAAGACGACTACATC
>Ga0256405_10004172_pt1 | contig 27721 bp, 23 predicted proteins | sample RumenRJG_02DNA_FD_189096 | JGI IMG/M metagenome (GOLD analysis project Ga0256405, IMG submission 189096) | Bovine rumen microbial communities from Lethbridge, Alberta, Canada - RJG_02 | ecosystem: Host-associated > Mammals > Digestive system > Stomach > Rumen | place: Canada: Alberta... | reverse complement strand
ACTCATTGGGCTGATGGTCGGCGCGGTCACCAAGACCTACCGCCTCCAGATAATGCTGAGCGCGCTCCAGCCGCTCCTTGCGGCCAACTCCCGCATAAACCAAGGGAAGCGCCACATTTTCCAGGGCCGATATCCGGGACAGCAGATTGAAGTTCTGGAAGACAAAACCGATTTTCTTATTGCGCGTTATCGCCAAAGCATCATCACTAAGTCCCGAAACCTCCTCGCCATCCAGCTTATAAGACCCTTCGCTGGGTCTGTCCAGACATCCCAGGATATTCATCAGCGTCGACTTTCCGGAACCTGACGGCCCCATGAGAGCGGCAAACTCCCCCTGATAAATATTGGTGGTGATTCCGTCTAGCGCTGCCAGCGTTTCTCCACCAATATGATAGAGTTTACGAATGCCGGAAAGCTGTATCGTTGGATAACGATCTTCCTTTTTTTCCATAGGAAACCTCACCTTCCGTGCCTTACATAGGCGGCCCGCCCGGGCCATTTTGCTTTTTTGCCGTTGCCGAGCTCTTCTTGGCCGTATACGTGCTTACCACCTGTTCCCCTTCGTAGAGGCCATCGATAATCTCTACATACTCATCGCTGTAGATTCCCGTCTGGACATAGCGGTTCTCCTGCTTACCATCCGGATTCTTGACAATAACATACGAACCGTTGGAATCCGTTTTCAACGTCGAGATGGGCACGGCCAGCACATCATCCTTGCTGGCGGTATTGATTTCCACCCGGGCTGTCATAGCTGGCAGCAGGAGATTGTCCGGGTCATCCACGTCAAGGGTTACGTAGTAATAAATAACGCTGGCCGACGACGAACTCGACGACGAACTCGACTTCGTATCCCAGCTATTGCTCGTATCGGTCTGCGAAATATTGGCTACTCGCGCCGTAAACGTACGCCCCGTATAAGTATCTACCGTAAACGTAGCAGTCTGCCCCACCTTGATGCTGCCGATATCCGTTTCATCGACCTTGGCCTGAATCTGCTTGCTGGACAAATCGGCAATGCGCATGATTACCGTCGGATTATCCGAACCCTGCGTGGCCATAGTTCCGGCAGTCTTTGGCTCACCGACAACCACACCGGACATCGGTGCCGTGATGGTCATCTCGTTCATATCGGACTCTGCTTCCGAGAGTGCCGATACTGCCGTGTCGTAATTCAAAGCCGCATCTTCCAGCTCTGCCTGCGTATTGGCACCAATGCTGTAAAGATAGCTGACGCGATCGTACTTGGCTTTTGTATTCGTTACCTTGAACTTGGCCTGATCGCGTTTTGCTTCGTAATCCTTACCATCGAGCAAAGCCACGGTCTGTCCAGCCGTTACCTGTTCATTTTCCTTTACCAGCACTTGCTTGATACGTGCCGTGACCTTGGAACTTACCTCAACGGAATTCACGGGACGAATCGTTCCCGTCGCTGATACCGTTGACTTCATATTCATGCGGACAACTTCAGTCGTTTCCACTGCCGCCGCTTTCTTGGCCTGCTGCTGTCCCTGGTAGTATTTCCAGCCGCCAAAGGCTGCTGCCGCCAAAACCAGGACAGCGATTCCTGCCTTGACCTTCCAATCGAATTTAAGTTTCATTTCGCTTCCTCATCTCTTTCTGCCTGTTTCTGTTCTGCGGCCCGCAATGCTGCAGCCGTATCCCCAGCGCGTTCTGCTACCGAAGACTCCGAAAGCGTCGTATCCACATCGGTCTCCAGTTCTGCGGCAGAAGCCCGTTCACTGGCATTCAGCCCCATTCCCATGGCATTTTCCACCGTGGCTTTATAACGGGCATAATCGTACTGCGCACTGATCTGATTCAACCGCGCCGTGGACAACGCCTCCTGTGCATCGATGATATCGAGCATCAAGCCCTCGCCAGCACGGTATTTTTCGCGGGCGATATAGTAATCCTGTTCGGCCTGATTGACCGCATCCTTGGTGGAGTTGAATCGCTTCTCCGCCTCACGCATGCTGTAGTATGCCTGTCGTACCGAAAGGTCGATATCTTCCTTATCCTTCAACAGATTGAGGCGGGCCACATCATAATCCGTCTGGGCCGATTTCACCTCAGCCCGGGTGATGCCGCCATCAAAGATATTCCACGACAAGCCAACCCCAGCCGAAGCTCCATGGCTTGACGAACTGGACGGCTTATAGCGTTCCGTTTGATCGAGTCCCAGGCTGACCTTTACCGATGGCAAATAGCCTGCTTTCGCGGCTTTTATCGCCTGCTCCTGCTGTTCCAGCTTATATTGATCGATCAGCAAATCCTTGCGATTTTTATAGGCGTAATCAATACAATCATTCATATCGATGCCAAACACATCATAGGAAAAATCCGAAGTGAGATTCAAGGGTTCCGTGCGATCCATATTCATATAGTTGCGCAGCGTCGCCAAATCCACTTCGTAATTATTCTCAGCCTTGATGAGATTCTGCTGAGCATTGCTGAGCTCTACCGAAGAGCGGATTACATCAATCCGCGCCTTGGCACCTGCCGAATAAAGCTGATTGACATTGTTGTAGTGTTCCTTATATTTATCGACAGTCTCCTGACGAACCCCTACCGTCTTCTTGGCTTCCAACGCATTATAATATGCCTTGATTACATTTAGTTTAAGATTCTCGCGGTCACGTTCCGTCTGTAAATCGGCCGCCTTCACCCCAATCTTAGCTTGTTTGATATTGGCCTGATTTTTTCCGCCAGAATAAATGGGCACCGAAACCGTTGCCGCCAATTTTCCCGACGCATCCGTTGCTCCCGAATCTTTCTTTTCGGCATTCAACTCGCCAGTAACAGACGGAGCAATACCATTCTGTACTTTCGCCTTAGCCAGTTTATATTTCGCAGAATCCTCGCCCTTCTGCGTGACTTTAAGTCCCGTATTCTCCGAAAGCGCACGATTGATGGCATCCTGAAGTGAAACATCAGCCGCCATAGCTTCCGGCATCATCATAAACATAGCACCAGCCAAAGCCAGTGCCAGGTGTTGCTTTTTATTTTTCATGATGCGATGATAATTCATGAAGGTTTCCTCCTACAGGTTCGTTTGAAAAAAGTCCATTTTCTCTAATTCTATACTTTACTACAAATTCCTCCAACTGTCTGAACCTATTTTATCAGATTATGATAAAATAGAATAGTTGCGTAAACATAAAGAAACGCTAAGAAAACCATTAAGATAGGAGCCATATTCCATGGACAACCCATATTTTGACCAGGCGCTGAAACTTCTGCGCCGCTTCTACGGCTATCGCAGTTTTCGCCCAGCGCAGGAACCGATAATAAACAGCCTGCTTTCCGGCAAAGACACAGTTGCCATTATGCCAACTGGCGCTGGCAAAAGCATCTGTTTTCAGATTCCTGCTATGATTTTCCCGGGACTGACCCTCGTCATATCCCCCTTGATTTCCCTGATGAAGGACCAGGTCGACGCCTTGGCCGAGCAGGGCATTCCAGCAACCTACATCAACAGCACGCTATCCCTGGCAGAATCCGATGCGCGGTTAAATGCCATTGCCGCGGGTCAGTACAAGCTGGTCTATGTCGCCCCGGAGCGTCTCGATACCAGCTACTTTCAGTATATCCTTGAACATCAGACCATCTCCATGGTTGCCGTAGACGAAGCCCACTGCCTATCCCAATGGGGCCATGACTTCCGCCCCAGCTATCGTCAGATTGCTCCCTTTATCGCAGGTCTCCCACGCCGCCCGCTGGTCGCCGCCTTTACCGCTACCGCTACGCCGGAAGTAAAAGATGACATCATAACCCTACTCGACCTAAAGGCCCCGCAAATTCACGTCACGGGATTTGACCGCCCCAACCTCTACTTTGAAGTTCGCCGCGGCGAAGACAAAAAAAAATTCATCGTCAGCTACGTCAAAAATCATCCGGAGGAATCCGGCATTATCTATGCCGCCACCCGCAAGGAAGTCGACAAAGTCTACGACCTGCTGAAAAAAAAGAAACTTGCCGTCGGACGCTACCATGCGGGCCTTACCGAAAAACAGCGCACCAAGGCGCAAGATGACTTTCTCTACGACAACATTCAGGTCATCGTAGCCACCAACGCCTTCGGTATGGGAATCGACAAGAGCAACGTCCGCTATGTCATCCACTACAACATGCCCAAGAACATCGAAGCCTATTATCAGGAAGCAGGCCGTGCAGGCCGTGATGGCGAGCCGGGCACCTGCATCCTGCTCTTTTCCCCTCAGGACCCGATGACCCAGAAATACCTTATCGATGTGTCCATAGAAGACCCACAGCGCAAGGCCCATAACCTCGGTCGCCTGCAAAAAATGGTCGACTACTGCCACACCCCGGAATGCCTGCGCCATTTCATCATCCATTATTTCGGCGATGCTACCGCTCCTGAAACCTGCGGCAACTGTGGCAACTGCAAAGCCGGTCTTGAGCGCATTGACGTCACCATCGACGCCCAAAAAGTCTTCTCCTGCATCTACCGCATGCGCGAACGTTTTGGGCTGACCCTTGTCGCCCAGGTTCTCAAAGGCTCCCAGGATAAACGAGTCAAACAGTTCCACTTTGAGGAACTATCCACCTACGGCCTCATGAAAGAACGCAGTCTCGCTGACATCAAACTTTTGATTCAGCGCTTCATCGCCACCGACTACCTAGCCCTGACGGAAAGCCAGTATCCAGTACTCACCTTACAGCCCAGTGCCTATGCCGTACTAAAAGGGCAGGAAAAAGTCTATCAGGCTGTCCCCAGACCAGAAAAAGAAAAAGAGCCGGCCGCACCAGAACTCTTCGATTACCTGCGCGCCCTGCGCAAAGAAATCGCCACCCGCGACCACATCCCTCCCTACGTGGTATTCTCCGATGCCACCCTGCGCGACATGTGCCGCGTTCAGCCCGAAACCCTCGACGAAATGCTAACCGTCAAAGGTATCGGCGAACTAAAACTCGAAAAATACGGCGAAGCCTTCCTGCAATGCATAAGGGAACATCGATAAATTTTGATTTCCTCCCTCAACTCAGAAAACAAATCCTTGGCAGAAACGCTGCCTGCTTGATTCATAGGAATCCGATTCAAAAAACCATGAAACGGTATAGCACGCGATACTCTAGAAATCATTTTATTCTATTCCATCGACAAAAAGAGCAAGCAATCTTTCGATTTGCTTGCTCTTTTGACTGATATTGCTTTATCGATTTATGGCATCTTTCCCTGCAATACTTCTTTTGCTTTTTCTAACTGCACATCCGTCGTGTCGCCTTCTTGGAAATCGATGGCTACATCTGGTTCGATGCCGATGCCGTCGATACAGCGTCCATTTGGCGTATAGTATTTGGCGATAGTGAGTTTCAGGCCATCGTCATCAAACAGCGGCACCACTACCTGCACCGACCCTTTGCCATACGACTTGGTTCCCACCAACGTACCGGCTCCCGTATCCTGCAGGGCACCGGCTAAGATTTCCGAAGCGCTGGCACTGTTGCCATCAATCAGCAAGACAACTGGCACCTTTGGTGCCTCCAAATTCGAATCATGTTCCTCTTTGGAACCATCGCGCTGAACCACCGAAACGATTGGGCCTTTTGGCACCACCATATTGGCCACTTCCACACAGCTCTTGATGAGTCCGCCTGGATTCTCGCGCAAATCGATGATAAGTCCCTTCATGCCGGCTTCTTCCAGCTTTTGAAACTCCTCTTGGAATTCCTTGCCGGTATTCTCGCCGAAGGAGGCGATGCGAATATAGCCCATCTCCGTCCCTTCCAGCATCTTACCTTTCGCCGAACGGATGGTGATAGTGTCACGCTTAATGGTGTAGTCCTCGTTTTCACTGCCCGCCCGATGGATTGTCAGCTTGACTTCCGTACCGACTTCACCGCGAATATGCATGGAAACTTCCTCCGGCTGATATTCGCTGACGGGCACATCATCCACCGCTACAATCTCGTCGTTGGCCTTGAGTCCTGCCGCCTCTCCCGGCGTCCCCTCGAGAACCGAGACAATCGTGACTTTATTATCCTTGAATCCCATGGTCACGCCGATGCCGCCGAAGGCACCTGCTGTATGTTCCTTAAGGGATTTGTACATATCCGCCTTCATATAGATGGAATGCGGGTCTCCCAATGATTTGACCATGCCATCAATGGCGCCATCCATCAGTGACTGCGAATCCACTTCATTTACATACCGGAGTTCTATCATACGCTTGACGCCCAGGAAGCGAACCATATCTAAAGTACGCTGTCCATCAAGGCCCAATAAAGCCGCGAGTCCCATCAGCGTCAGCATGCTGGAAATGACCGCAGTCGCCAAGATTCCCAAGACGATTTTCTTTTTATTCAAACTATGCACCTTCTATCTATTGACCGGTCAATGGTTACAAGTAATTATAGGGGCTAACCGGCTCGCCGCCGCTCCGGACTTCGAAATGACAATGGGGCCCCGTGCTGTTGCCCGTTGATCCGCAATAAGCAATAGTCTCCCCCTGGCTGACCTGCTGGCCAGCGGATACAGCCAAGGACTGATTGTGACCGTAAAGGGTGGTAATACCGCCGCCGTGATTGATGATGACCGTATTGCCATAGCCGGAAATCCAGCCCGCATATTCCACGGTGCCGGACTGGGCCGCCGCAATGGGAGTGCCATAATCAGCACCGATATCGATTCCGCTGTGGTATTTACGCGTACCGGAAATCGGATGGGTACGCCAGCCAAACTCCGAGGTCACAGTTCCCCCTACCGGCCAAATCATCGAACCATCCCCCGACACAGGCATATTGGACATGCTGCTGCGCTGGAGCATCAGGGCAATCTGCTTGGAGGCCGCCATGAGTTCATCGTACTCACGGTCAACCGTCGCCTTATCCGACTTCATCTTATCGATGAGTTCCTGACGGCGGCGCACCTTTTCCTCCATAACTTGTTTCGCCTGCCGAGCCTTTAACTCCTGTTCCTCCCGGATTTTTTTATCCTTTTCCAAGCTTGCCTGGGTGGTCTCGATATCCTGTTTTTCATCGAGAACGCCGTGTACCAGGTCATAATCCTGCCGAATGATTTTCTTCAGCAAATCCATGCGGGTCATGAAATCCGAAAAATCCTTGGCCCCAAACAGGACATCCAGATACGAAATCTGGCCATTGATATAGATATCGCGAACGCGTTTGGACAAACGGGCACTTTTTACCTCATAATCTGCCTTTACTTCCTTTAACCGCGCTTCATTATCGGCCATACGGCTCGTTGTCTCATCAAAGGCTTCTTTGCACTTTTTGTGTTCATTTATCGCCGTTTCGGCTTCTTCATCCAGCAGGCGCTTTTCCTCCGACAGGGATTCCAGCTTTTGAGATAATGCCTCGCTGGCAGCCTTTTTCTGTTCAGCCTTGCGCTCGTAATCGGCCTTATCATCCTCCAGCGACGCCAATACCGTATGCGCAGGCACCGAAGCCAAAACACCTGCCGCCAGAATTGCCGCCAGCAGGCGCTGCCTTGTATTCTTCTTCATCATTTTGTTCCTCCCGACCTTACGCCTTCAGGAACCGCTTCAACGAGATTGCCGATCCCAGGGCACCGATTATCATACCGGATAATACGATGACCACGGTGACGTAAGTCATGAAGGGATACTGGGGCATCAACGGGAAAAAGGCCAGAGTACTGTAGATTTTCGCCGCCATAGCTGCATAGAAACTGCGCAGGGCTACTGCAGCAATGACACCACCCACAAAGCCCAGAACCACTCCTTCCAGCACAAAGGGCCAGCGGATAAACCAGTCCGTTGCCCCCACGTATTTCATGATGGCAATTTCCTTCCGGCGGGCAAATACCGTCAGACGAATCGTATTGGAAATGATAAAGAGGGTGGCACCGGCCAACAGCACCATCAGCGCCAAGCCAAACAAGCGGATAAGCCGCGTGATGTCAAAGAGGTGCTGAACCACATCCTGTCCGTATTTGGCGGACTCAACACCATCCATCTTTTCGATAACCTTGGCCGCAGTCTCAACCATATCCGGATGCGATACCGTAAGTTCAAAGGCATTGGGCAGCGGGTTCTTATCGCCCAGCGCCTCCAGCAGATATTTCTGGTCACCCAGGCGCTCAGACAAGCGCTCCTTAGCCTCTTCCCGGCTCACGTATTTCACCGATTCAATGCCTTGCATCTTCTCGATGTCCTGCTTGATTTCCTCGCGCTGCGTCGGCATGACCTTATCTTCCAGATAAACGCTGATTTGTACCTCGGACTCCAAGGTTGCCGCCAGCCGATTCATATTGAGCACCAAAGTCAGGAAAACGCCGAGTACAAACAAGGACACCGCCACGGTACCAATGGAGGCAAAGGACATCCAGTTGTTGCGCTTCAACGAGCGGGCAACCTCTTGGATGTAATATTCCCCGTTCCTAAGCTTCATAGCCATAGCCTCCTCTCAGCTGGTCACGGACGATTTGACCGTTTTCGATAGCAATGACGCGTTTTTTCATCGTATCGACAATCGCCCGATCATGCGTTGCCATGACGATCGTCGTCCCCGCTTTATTGATGCGCTTGAAGATATCCATGATATCCCAGCTCGTATCGGGGTCGAGATTACCTGTCGGCTCATCGGCGATGACAATCGCCGGATCATTGACAATCGCCCGGGCAATCGCCACGCGCTGCTGCTCACCACCGGAAAGCTGCGATGGGAAACATTTATATTTATCCCGCAGTCCGACGACATCGAGTACCGAATTGACACTTCGCTGCATCAGTCGGCGCGGTGCCTCAATAACCTGCATGGCGAATGCCACGTTCTCGAACACCGTCTTATCCGGCAGCAGGCGATAGTCCTGAAAGATAACGCCGAGTTCACGGCGCAGATACGGAACCTCCCGATGCTCCATATGTACGACATCATGCCCGTTGACCATCAGCTTACCGCTGGTCGGGAGCTCCTCTCGGAACAGCATCTTGATAAAGGTAGATTTGCCGGCACCACTGGCACCAACGATAAAGACAAATTCGCCTTTCTTGATATCGACATTCACATGGTCCAATGCGACCGTGCCCGTGTCGTATTGCTTACAAATATTGCGCATATGTATCATAAGATTCTCATCCTTTACATACTTATACTTTCAAAAAACACTATCTTTTATTTTACCATACAAATCTTAAAATTAGCAAAAAAGCCCTCCTGTTTCGGAAGGCTTTTATTCCTTATTTATGGGCTAAGTTCAACGCAAGTTCCGCGTTGCTTGCCGCTTGGTCGCGGAGCTTAACCAGCAGTTCTGCATTCTGCTGGCGGAAGGTCTGCTTGTCGTTCCACTTCCGACGAATCTCCGCCATCAGTTCATCGGCTGTCACATCGCGCAAATTGCCAACAGGCTCTTCACCGATTGACTGCAGGAAGCGGTCAATTTTGGGGTCATAGGATATTCCAATCATCGGGACTCCCATTACGCCGGCAAAAATCAACGCATGAAGGCGAATGCCCAACATGAGATCCATATTGCCAACGATTGACAGGAACTCACTCGTTGTATATTCATCTTTGAGGACGGTACAAGGTTCTTTTGTCCTCGCCGCAATAGCCTGCGCTGCCCGAACATCATCGGGGAACTGCATCGGGACAAATACTACCCGCGCATTGAGTTCCCGGACCACCCGGTCCGAAACCTCTGCCAACACCTCTTTGTAGTGGGTCCAGCCCAGCCATTCACGAACGGAGATGCCCACCACCGGCTTGGCTCCATCGGCGTGATAGGCCTTGAATATCGCCCGCCCCGCCTCACGGTCTACCGGATGAATAGCCAGCACGGGGTCAGCCGTGCAATGAATCGGCGGCTTGTGAATTCCCAGCCGGGAAAGCTCCGCTAAAGACCCTTGGTCGCGAACGGTTATGAGGTCCACCCGATTGCCAATCCATTTCATAGCAAAGGCCGCAACTCGTCCCAGGATAGGGCCAATCCCCTGCGCATAAAGCATCACTTTGGTGCCCAGGAATCGCGCCAGAAAAATGATTGCCAGATAATAATAGAGACTGCGCCGGCTCGTGACATTCTGCAACAGACTGCCACCACCGCTGATCAAAAGATCCGCCTGACGCAGTTCGCGAATGATGGCGGGAAGCCCCAGCCAGGAAATCGCCGCAACGCCATGACGTCTACGCGTATCTTCGGGATTTGCAGAAATCACCGTAATATGAAGTTTTGGGTCGAGATCTCCGAGGACCTCCAGCATTGCGGCCAGCATTGCCTCGTCACCGGCATTTTTTGAGCCGTAATATCCCGATACGACGATCCTGCTCATGAATCTGCCCTACTCCCCTTTGCTTTTGCCAAAATAACCTGCCATAGTTCCACCAAAACCATGGCAATCGCACCGATACCAGCGCCCATAACAATACCACCAATGCCGCGCATGAACGACATATAGATTGGCGTGCGCATATGTGCAAACGTCTCAACCATGGACCCCTGACCAATCGTAGCCACGAGAACCAAGGCAAAGAATACCATCGTCGGCCACTTCCGCAGAACAGCCATAGCCGCCAGCATAAAGGCCGGATGACCGATCAAGAGCTCCTTCGTCCGCGGACGGGCATAGAATGCCTGCTCCAGGAACGCCCGGAACCGAAGTTCCGACTGTGCCACCGGCATACCAGAAGTATGACCGCTGCGGGCCACAAAAATAACACCAGCCACCAGCACAAAGAACAACACCAGCAGCGTCTTGACGCGAACCGGCATATCGAGAATCTTCTTGAGCTGATTGAGCACGCCATCCGTATCATCCATTTTGCCATCAAAAATGTCAAAACGCTGCAGGAAAGCAATGCCGACCAAAATCAATGGCATGACAAAGGTCAGTTTGATACCGCGGAAAATCTGGAATTCCAACAGATATTCCGTATCTGCCAGCGAACCAGACAGATATGCGGCACCAACGTACGACATAGCGCCCGTAACAAAAAGTGCCAGGGCTGCCGTGATGATCAAACGCGGCAGAGCGACGCCCGCTTTATTCTTGAACGAACGAATGCGGTCAAGCTGGAAGATAACCGCGAGGGCTGGGAAAACATTGGCGCTGGCCAATGCCGCCAGCACGCGGATTTTCGTGCCATTTCCCATCACCATCGGCACCGCTGCAGCCAGCGCAAACACGGCAAACAGCAAGTACGCATATTTCGGCCGCGCATTGAGCCAAGGAATCACCAAGGTCAGATACAAGACCACTGCAGCCGCCACACCTACCATTACCAGGGCGCGAAGCACCTTGCTCGGGTAGAATGGTACAAAGGTAGCAGCCGGTCCAATGGTATAGCCATGTGCTACCAACTTGTCATGCGTATCGCGGAAATATTTCATATTCGTCTCAAGAAGCGTCATATTCGGAGACGGCGTATCGTAGATGCGCATGAGGTCAATGCGGATATTGCGTTCTTCATCCGTATTCGACCAACGCTCAACGATTGCATCAATCTTTAATTTGGGCTGCTCATCTTTCGGAACCGAATAGAGGCGGGCCACTTTATCATACCCAAGCCCTTTGGCGACTTCCTCCATCCCGCTCTGCTTGAAGAACTGCAGCTGGGTCGTTGCCTCGATGAGGCCAAAGGTCAAATTGCGATCCTTCATCTCATCGATCGTAGTCTGCAACGCTTTCGGGGCACCAAGTACCTGCTTGCCCGAGAATACGATTTCCGAAACCTTATAACCATCCAAACGGTCAAAAACAGCCTGAACATCTTCCGGCGTGCAGTCCTCGTAATTGCTCGGCCGCGCCAGGACATAGAATCCGGCATCATTTACCGCTTTGAGTTCATCGGTTGGCATACCAATGTTCATCTTCAGGAAGGATTCGTAATGGGCTTTTACTGCCATGACTTCTTCCGTCCCGACCGTAAACAGCTCCACTCGGTCATTTCCCAAACGGCGCGGAAGATCCTCTTTGAGTTCTTTCCAGGTCTGGGCATCGTGACCGACAACATAGACTTCATTGCCCTTAATCTTGCCAGCAGCAATGAGATTCTGCCAGAGAGGATCCGCTAAACGGCCACTATGATAGTCTGCGAGCAACTGACTGCCGGCAATAGCCGTTGCCTTACCATTCTCATTGAACTTCTTAAACGTCGTTTCATATACAGCCAGCGAAGTGATACCAGCATCTTTCGCCTGACGCAGAACATCCTCGGCCGGCAATCCTTCACGGTCAGCCAGCTCCAAAAGACCTTCGTAATCAATCGCCATATCTACTTGGCGATTTTGCTGTTCCACACCATGGCGCTGAAAACCGATAGCGAGCGCAGCCACCAGGCCGATAACAATTGGCAGTATCAGCCATCGGTTGTACTTGAATACCTTCATTATTTTTCCACCTTATTCCTTGTTATCCCGGCTGGCAGTAAGGATTACTGCCCCATCGGTCTGCTCTACCTGACGGATTTTCATGCCAAAGGGCAGTTTATTCGGTGCCGTCAGCTGGATATTGCCAAACATGTCGCCGAGCTTGGCCGTACCGATACGGGTATTTTTCATATCAAGTCTCGTCATGAAAAAATACAACGAGCCACTGTCTTCGAGAATCTTCCCCTCCATCTCGATATCGGCCACGCGGCCAAAGACCTTCGCATTAGCCGTCACCAGAATCCGCTCCCGGTTGATATCGACTTGGACATTCTCGATTTTGTCAATCTTGCGCTGGAGGACTTCGCGCAGATTTTCCTCATCCACGATTCCCTTTAAGGTAAGTTCCTCCGCATTTTGCACTTGAACGCCTTCCTCTCGGAACAGAGCCGGCATATCGAGCTGGACATTGCGGCCTTTAAGCGTCAATTCCTTCAAGTATACCTGTCCCACCTTGGCTTGATGCAGCACGGCATCCAAGTTTTGAATCCGCCCCAACGCCAACAAGGCCGACGGACTCGAGCCAAGGGTCACCTGGACATCTTGAGTAGCAGCCCGCTGCCCCAGTTTGGTCCGGAAGGTTGACTGTGCCAGAAACGGCAGCACCGTTTCGCTTGACACGATTAATATTATGAATAACAAGCCCAGAATAGTCAAGCTTTTTCGCAAATCAAATCCCTCACAATGGAACAAGGAGCCAGGAACTACCATCCTGACTCCTCAAAAATCAAAATTCGTGATTGGCCTTGGCATTCAAGAATGCGCGAATGAACGGATCGATTTCGCCATCCATGACGGCCTGGACATTACCGGTTTCATGATTCGTGCGATGATCCTTGACCATGGTGTACGGCTGGAATACATACGAACGAATCTGGCTGCCCCACTCGATATTCTGCTGGTCGCCCTCGAGTTTGGCAAGCTCTGCTTCCTTCTTCTCGAGCTCGAGTTCAAAGAGTTTTGCACGGAGCATTTTGAGGCACTGTTCGCGGTTCTGGAGCTGTGAACGCTCATTCTGACACTGAACGACGATCCCCGTCGGCTCATGCGTCATGCGAACTGCCGAAGACGTCTTATTGATGTGCTGACCACCGGCACCAGACGCGCGGTAGGTATCGACGCGAACATCCGACATATTGATGTCGACCTCAACGGCATCGTCGATTTCCGGCATAATATCGCAGGCCGAGAACGACGTATGACGGCGGGCGTTGGCATCAAACGGCGAAATGCGCACGAGACGATGAACACCTTTTTCCGATTTCAAGAAACCATAGGCATTATGTCCCTTGATAAAGAGCGTTGCCGACTTAACACCAGCTTCATCGCCCGGCAGCAAGTCTGCCGTCTCAACGGTAAATCCATGACGCTCAGCCCAACGGCCATACATGCGCAGAAGCATCTGCGTCCAATCCTGCGCCTCCGTTCCGCCGGCACCAGCGTGCAGCGTAAGGATGGCATTGTTGGCATCATAGGGACCAGAGAGCAAGACCTCGAGCTGGAGGGCTTCCAGGCCTTCGGCTACCGCATCGAGCTCGGCCTTGATTTCCTCTTCCATGCTCTGGTCGTCTTCTTCCATGCCCATCTCGAACATGGTCTCAGCATCTTCATACTTACTCAAAAGACTCTTATACTTGTCCACGCTGATCTTGACATCGTTGAGTTCCTGATTGATTTTCTGTGCCTGCTCGGCATCGTCCCAGAAAGTCGGCTCGCCCATCTTATACTCGAGTTCGGCGATTTTCTCTTCCTTTGCCGGAACTTCCAGGGATACTTCCATCTGGGAAAGTTTTTCCTTGAGCTCTCCCAGTTGTGGTTTTAAATCTTCTAACATGGTTCCACCTTTACTTTATCGCAAATCACTGCTGGCTTATTCGTTTCTGCCGCAGCAGTTCTTATACTTCTTGCCACTGCCACAAGGACACGGATCATTGCGGCCAACTTTCTGACCGTCATTTGTCACCGGCTTTTTCTTTGCGCCGGCAGCACTGACTTCATCGCCATGGGAAGCCTGCGCATTCTGCAGATGGTCGGAAAGCTGGGAACGCTGCTGCTCGATGGTCTTCTCGAGCTTCTGTTTCTGCGTCTCGTTAGCAGCGGGGGCCTCGCCCTCCGGCTGTGTTTCCATTGCCTGCTGCTGTTCCGGCGTGATGATGCTTACATGATACATCATCGAAGCGATCTGATCCTGAATTGCAGCTTCCATCTCCTCAAACATGTCAAGGGCTTCGATTTTATACTCGACAAGCGGGTTGCGCTGACCATAGGCCCGGAGGTTGATACCCTCACGCAGCATGTCCATATGATCGAGGTGCTCCATCCATTTGTTATCTACGACGCGAAGCATAACGACTTTCTCGAGTTCGCGCATATTCTCTTCGCCAAAAAGGAGCTCGCGCTGATGATAGCCGTCTTCGGCAACTTTCTCCAGCTCTTCCTTGAGGTCATCACGACTCATAGCGGCAAGTTCTTCCTTCTTGAGTCGTCCTGCCGGAGCGTAAATCTTCTCGGCATCCTCGATGAGTCCATCGAGCTGCCACTCCTCCGGATACAGCTGCTCATTGGCATACTGATTCATCTCATCTTTGATGATGTGCTTGACCATTCCCATGATGTTCTCGCGCAGGTTATCCCCCGTGAGAATCTTGCGGCGTTCGCCATACATGACTTCACGCTGCTGATTCATGACATCATCGTACTCGAGGACATGTTTACGAATGTCGAAGTTACGCGCTTCCACCTTCTTCTGGGCATGTTCGATGGAGTTGGTGATGAGCTTATGCTCGATTGGCTCATCTTCCTCCATACCGAGCTTGTCCATCATGCCCGAGATGCGATCCGAAGCGAAAAGACGCAACAAGTCATCTTCGAGCGACAGGAAGAAGCGGGACTCACCCGGATCACCCTGACGGCCCGAACGGCCGCGCAGCTGATTATCGATGCGACGGGACTCATGGCGCTCTGTACCAACGATGAAGAGACCACCGAGCTCGGCTACCCCTTCACCCAGTTTGATGTCCGTACCACGGCCTGCCATGTTGGTAGCGATGGTAACCGCGCCACGCTGGCCAGCATCGGCAATGATTTCCGCCTCTTTCTCATGGAACTTCGCATTGAGAACATTGTGCGGAATGCCGCGTTTATGGAGTACCGCACTGAGTTCCTCAGACTGCGTGATAGACGTCGTACCGATAAGCACCGGCTGACCCTTCTTATGCAGCTGTTCCACCAATTTGCCAACGGCCTTATATTTAGCCTTTTTCGTCTTGTAGATGAGATCCGGATGATCGATACGCTGTACCGGCCGGTTGGTCGGTACTACGATAACCGGCAGATTGTAAATCTTCAGGAACTCGTCTTCCTCGGTCTTAGCCGTACCAGTCATACCACCCAGCTTGTCATACATGCGGAAGTAGTTCTGGAACGTAATCGTAGCCAGCGTCTGGGATTCACGCTGAATCTTGACGCCTTCCTTTGCCTCGATTGCCTGATGCAAACCGTCGGAGTAACGGCGGCCTTCCATGAGGCGTCCCGTAAACTCATCGACGATGATGACCTCATCCCCACGAACGACATAGTCGCGGTCGCGCTTCATCAGTGCCTTCGCGCGAAGTGCTGCCGTAAAGCAGTGGGAAAGCTCGATATTTTCCGGTGCATACAGATTATTGATGCCAAGGATTTTCTCGATTTTCGGAACCACACTATCGGCTGGAGCAACGGTCTTCTGCTTCTCATCGACCGTATAATCCGTCCCCTCTTTGAGTCCGGCTACCGCTCTGGCCATAACCGCGTACATATCCGTGGATTTTGCACCAGGGCCGGAAATGATAAGCGGCGTACGTGCCTCATCGATCAGGATCGAGTCAACCTCATCGACGATGGCGAAGTTGAGCTCACGCTGAACCATCTGGTCTGGGTAGATAACCATGTTATCACGCAGGTAATCGAAACCAAACTCGTTATTCGTACCAAACGTAACATCACAGCCATATGCATATTTGCGCTCTGGGAAATCCATATCATGAACGACAAGACCAACCGTAAGGCCAAGATAACGGTAGAGCTTGCCCATTTCCTCACTATCGCGGCGAGCCAGGTAGTCATTGACCGTAATCATATGAACGCCCTTGCCTGCCAAAGCATTGAGGTAAACCGGCAGCGTTGCGACAAGAGTCTTACCTTCACCGGTACGCATCTCGGCAATTTTGCCTTCATGCAGGCACATACCACCGATGAGCTGAACATCGAAGTGACGCATGCCCAGCACGCGGCGCGATGCCTCGCGTACGACCGCGAAAGCCTCTGGCAGGAGATCATCCATCGTTTCCCCAGCCGCCAGACGCTCTCTGAACTTATTCGTATAGCCAGTCAGCTTATCATCCGTCAGATTCTGCATCTGCGGCTCGAGTGCGTTGATTTTCTCGACGACCTCGCGATAACGGGCTATCTCTTTATCGTTATTGTCACCTAAGAATCTTTTGAGAAATCCCAGCAAACAAAATCACTCCACTTCATTAATAGTCTTACCTTACAATATTAACAAACTGCTTGCTATAAGTCAATTAATGCAAGATTATTATCCAACTCTTTTCCTATATATAATAAGGAAAGGCATCAAAAAAGACCTTCCCCGCAGGGAAGGTCCGAATTTTCCATGTTAGTTTCCGGATTCGATCAGGCCATAATTGCCATCCGTACGCTTGTAGACGACGTTGACTTCTTCCGTCTCAGAATCACGGAACACAAAGAAGTTGTGGTTCAGAAGATTCATCTGCATAACAGCTTCCTGAACATCCATCGGTTTTACGATGAATCGTTTCGTCTTCACGACCTTGTACTCCTCATCCTCCTGTTTCTCCGGGATAACCGAAGACTGCAGCGCCTCAGCCTTAAATCCGCCACCACGGAAACGACGAGCCAGTTTCGTTTTCTGTTTGTGAATCTGACGCTCCAGTTTTTCTACGACCAGATCAATTGACGTGTACATGTCCATCGTGGCTTCCTCGCCGCGAAGCAGGATTCCGCCCTGGACCGGCACCGTAACCTCCACGATATGGCGGCCTTTAGATACCGTGAGAAGCACCGAAATGTCACCGACATTTTCAAAGTACTTCGTGACTTTGCCAACGCGTTTCTCTACGTACTCACGCAGGGAAGGAGTGATTTCAATGTTCTTGCCTCTTACAGTGAATGTTGCCATAAGACACATCCCCTTTCTTATGATGGACCACGGCTTTTGCCATGGCTCTAATCGTATTAACCTGCCTTTCAGAAGGTTTATACTCATAGTATTCGCCACAATAACCATAATCCCTTCTTTTCCTGCTAAGAAAAATCTGAAATTTCTATGAAAGAATTCACCGTTCCCATCAATCCATCAAAAAATCCCAGTTCTGCGAACTGGGATTCATCGTCAATTATTAGGCAGTCTTTACGACATTCGAAGCCTGCGGGCCACGTGCACCTTCCACGATATCAAACTCTACCGCCTGACCTTCGCTGAGTGTCTTAAACCCTTCGTCCTGAATTGCCGAAAAATGTACAAATACATCATCGCCGTCTTCACGAGCAATGAAGCCATAGCCTTTTTCTGCACTAAACCATTTAACTTTGCCAACCATTGAGATTCCTCCTAAGTAGAAACTACCTTTTCCACATTTATCCTGTGGTCACTATCAATTATAATTGTTAGTAATTAAACTGTCAATATTTCTTATATCTATCAGGAGGCTTTTGAACGATATTTTGTCTTTATACAGCGTACAAATAAAAATCAAAGTACCTTCGATAAAAACAATTTTGTGCGTTCCTGCTGAGGATTTTCGAATACCTCTTTCGGATCGCCCTGCTCAATGATGCGTCCTTCATCGACAAACAACAGGCGATCGCCAACTTCACGGGCAAACCCCATTTCATGGGTGACGATAACCATCGTCATCCCAGCTTTCGCCAGCTTACGCATGACATCCAGTACCTCGCCTACCATTTCCGGATCAAGCGCCGAGGTCGGTTCATCGAACAGCATGACCTTTGGCTTCATCGCCAGCGCCCGTGCAATCGCTACACGCTGCTGCTGACCGCCGGAAAGCTGCGTCGGATAATTGTCTGCTTTATCTGCCACTCCGACGCGGGCTAAAAGTTCTCTAGCTTCCTTCTCGGCTGCCTCACGCGAAACCTTCCGCACCTTCATCGGCGCCAGCATGATGTTTTCCAGGACCGTCATATGTGGGAACAGATTAAAGCGCTGGAAAACCATGCCCACTTCTTCGCGGACCTTGTTGATATTGGCTTCCCCATCCAGCAGGATGCCATCCACAGTGACCTTTCCCTTGGTGGGAACTTCCAAATAGTTCATGCAGCGCAAAAGCGTGCTCTTGCCCGAACCAGAAGGCCCAATGATGACAACGACTTCTTTTTCTTTGACATTAAGGTCAACGCCCTTCAAAACATGGACATCACCATACGATTTATACAGGTTCTCAATGTTTATCATCAGTCTTGAACCTCCATTCCAGATAAGCGACAAAACGGGAAATCGACAGCGTCATGATCAAATAGATAATGGCAACGCAGGTCCAAATCTCCACCGAAGCATACGTCTTAGCAATGATCAGCTGTCCGCGGCGAGTGAGCTCCTCAAAGCCGATAACCGAAACCAGCGAAGAATCCTTGAGCAACGCGATAAACTCATTGCCGAGCTGCGGAATAACACGTTTGAATGCCTGGGGGATGATGATATACCGCATCGTTTGTACCCAAGTCATGCCCAGCGAACGGCCAGCCTCCATCTGCCCCTTATCAATCGACTGAATTCCCGAACGGAAAATCTCAGCAACATAAGCACCCGAATTCAACCCACATGCGCTGATTGCGGCCACATACGGATCACTGCGCTGACCGGTCAAAAGCGGCAACGCAAAATAAACGAGGAAAATCTGAATCAAAAGCGGTGTGCCGCGGAAAAAGTCCACATAAATTGCCGCGAGGATACGGAATACGCGAATACGGACCAGACGGGCAATCCCCATGAATAACCCAATGATGATACCGACAGCCACCGAAAGTGCCGTAATCTTAATCGTAATCCCTGCGCCCAACAACAGGAGGGGGAACGAATCCTGCACCAGCTGGAAATTAAAATCCATAATTCTTCACCTAATTCCTCTAAATCATCTATCACTTAATAAATATTCAACCAACCGTAAACCTATAAACCTATTATATTTCAATGTCCTTCGCCTGTCAACATCGAGGTTATTTGTCTTTTGAGCAAAAAAAATCATCGGTGAAATTTATCACCGATGATTTTTTATACATTTTTTGTGATTATTTTTTCTCGCCAAACCATTTTGCGAAAATCTTATCGTATTCGCCATTCTCTTTGAGTTTCTTCAGAGCTGCATTGATTTTCTCCTGCAGTTCTTTGTTATCTTTGCCGATAGCGATACCATAATCCTCAGCCGTCAGTCTCTCCTCGAGAGCTTTGACGCCCTGTGCGCCGTTCTTCGCGATGAAATAATCGTTAACCGGACGGTCATTTACAACAGCATCAACACCGCCTGCTTTGAGCTCCATGAAGCAGTCAGCCGGCGTATTGAGGACTTTGACCTCGACGCCCTCAATCTTCTTGACTTCTGCCTCGCTGGTCGTGCCAATCTGAACCGCAACCTTCTTGCCCTTGAGATCGGCGAATTTCGTGATTGCCTTCTCATCATTGCGGACAACCATCGTCAAACCGGACTGATAATACGGATCCGAGAAGAGTACATTCTGTTTGCGCTCGTCATTGATCGTCATACCAGAGATGATGACATCGATGTTCTTGCCCTGCAAAGCCGGAATCAAACCATCGAAGCCCAGATTCTGAATCTCCACTTCATAACCCATCTCTTTGGCGATTGCACGGATCAGATCCATATCGAATCCCTGATACTCTTTCTGGCTCTCATCCTGGAACTCGAACGGAGCAAAATCGATAGAAGAACCAACCTTGAGCACCTTCGCTTCCGAGCTGCTGCTCGATGACGTATTGCTGCTGCCACCGCAGCCAGCCAGTGCAAATACCGCAAATGCGCAGACAGCGATACCTGCCAGTACCTTTTTCATTTTCATGAAAATCCCTACTTTCTCAAATTATTATACGTTACACTGAAACAAATAAAGCCCGAGCGTTTCGCTCGGGCTCCATTGCTCACGCACATTTATTATTATAGCACACACTGAGCAAACTTCAAGAGATTACTCTCTTTCCGCTCTTTTTTTGTTGAAGCAGTCACGGCAGTATACCGGACGATCATTTTTCGGCTCAAACGGAACTTCCGTCTCCTTGCCGCATTCTGCACAAGTTACCTTGAACATCTGGCGCTGCTCGCCACCTTCACGAGTGCGGCGACGCTTGTCACGGCAGTCACGGCAACGTGCCGGTTCGTTCTCGAAACCTTTCTCAGCGTAGAATTCCTGCTCACCAGCAGTGAACGTGAACTCCTTACCACAGTCTTTGCATACGAGTGTCTTGTCTTCGAAAGCCATAAGATAATCCCCTTACCTAGAAAAAATAAAATATAACTAAGATGTCCCCACTTCTCAAAGTGTTATAAAACGCTAAGAATCAAGAACGTCCCATACGATATTATACTTGACTACTGTCAAAAATGCAAGTTTTTTTATTATAGTTTAATTTGTGCAAAAATTCTTCCATATCTGACGATAGCCATTTTGCAGCTCATTCATGTATTTTTTACTATTCATGAGCGGCGATTTGAGTAAATTAGCCCGCAAACCGGAATGATATGCTCCCACCAATTCCGGCGATTTCCCCAGCTGAACGGCCCGGCGCACATAGTTTAAATCATTTTCCACGACGAGCTCCCGCACGCCAGCATTCGTGAGGATTGACGCACCGAACCGGGATCCGTGGCTGCGTCCGCGCAGGCTTACCACCGGTACCCCCATATAAAGCGCCTCGCAAGTTGTGAGGCCACCATTGTAGGGCATCGCATCCAGCGCAATATCGATATCCCGATACTGTTCCAGATAATCGGGACTGTACGGGCGAAGTTCAATCCGCGCCATATTTACCCCCAGGCGGGCCAACCGTTCCCTTACGATAGCCTGTCCAGAGGGAATGCTGCAGATTTTCCCCTTGATGACCAAGCGGGAATCTGCCACCTGATCCAAGATACTGCGCCACATGAGCAATGTCTCATCCGTCACCTTGGCAAAGTTATTAAAGCTGCCAAAGGTGACATACCCATTGCGCAAACACGGTGCCTCAGTGCCCGCTGCTGGTATCTCCCGGGCAAATCCCGGACGATAGCAAAGATGGGAACTCGGAAGACGCAGGATCTTCTCCGTAAAGCCTTCTGCGGTAACCTCCCCGGTAGGCAGACATACCTCATCGGACAGGAAGTAATCCACAGTCGACAACCCTGTCGTATTCATGTAGCCAATCCCAGCCAGCTGGACAGGCGCCGGCCGAAAAGCCATAATCGGCAGGCAACTCCCCTGGGTATGCCCGGATAAATCCATCAGGATATCAATCTGGTCTTCGGCTATGAGCCGGGCCGCAGTCCGCGGGCTGCGGCCTCTGAGGTCACGCCAGTGGACATGGCAGGCCCGTATCTTCTTCGTGACGTGGTCGGAACGCCCTGTCGAGTAACAGTAAACCGAAAAATGCTCGCCATCATACTCTTTTAGCAGCGGTTCCAAAAAAGATGCCACCGCATGCTCGCGAAAATCTGGTGACAAATAACCGATACGAAGCTTTTTTTCCGGCAGTTTCTTCACATCCTCATGAAGATATGGCGTAATCGAAAGCATCGGCTCATACGCTTCTGCAGCTCCACGGCTCTCATAGATCGACTGCTCCCGATAATTGCGCATAAAGAGGTACTTACTGTACATCTCTGCCTTCTCCAGCGGGTCCTCACAGATTTCACTGCGAGCCAAAAGCTCATCAGCCGCTTTATCCGGCCTGGCTGCCAAATACTCAGCATCTGCCAGCCAGCCACGAGTTTTCTTTAGGATATGCGTCAATACACCAAAGTATGCATCATCTGGTTCCAGTGCATCTCGCTTGTGCTGTACTTCCGCAATAATCTCCTGAAGCAGTGGAATTTCCTCATCCAAACGGAACTCCACAGCAGCCAAACCAGCTTTTACCATGCGTCCCCGCAAATGCCTTGGCTTCTTGGCTAGGATTTCCTCCACCAGTGCCTGCGCTTCCTCGCGTTCACCGGAATACAGGGCGGCCTCAGCCATGACAGCTGCACCGTCCATACTATCCGCATCCATATCCCACAACTCTTTTGCACAGGCGCGCATCCCCTTCGGGTCGCCCTCTGCTGCAAACTTGTCTGCCAAGCTAAGCCAATTCAAAGCATCGTGATCCATTCCAAAAGAACTCCTAATTTGTCTCATAGTTTCGCATATTTTCCTATATTCTACAAAGTTGATTAATTTCCTGCTTCTCTTTACAAAAAAAGCCCTTCCAATTAGGAAAGGCCTTCTCTTACACTTCCGGATTCAATTCCCCACCGTATTCTTTTACAAAGATTTTCTGATATCCTTTATACTCCTTCGCCAGTGGTTTTTCCTTCGGGCAATGGATACACCAGAAATCTTTTTCTTGATTGGGAACCACAACTTTGAGCCCACGCCGCTGCATCTCCTTGCAAAGCGACGTATCATAGAGATGGAATCCCGTAAACAAATCCTCGCGCCACGGAATGTCATACTGCGTCGCGATAAAGAGACCATCGACAGCCTCCACCTCTTGGCAGTTTCCCTCCGGCTCTCGGCAATGCGAATCCACGACACTCTCGGGTTCGCAGGCGTGAAGCACGCGGCCATACGTCCGCAAACCGTCCCACCAGACACCGCTTCGCGGCAAACTGCGGCAGCCAATCACACCGACTGCTCCTACGGTTTCCTCGGCAAAAAGCTGGCGCAAATCCGCCACCAGATTCTTATTGACCACCAACGTATCCTGATGCAGGTAGACCTTGTATTTTGCATCGGACTGATTCATGCCGCTGTTGTATCCCGCACACATCGACGCCGCCCCCCGCACAGGAATAAATTCAGCCGTCATTCCTGCCGGGATCTTGAGACTCTCCAAATAAAGGCGGCATTCGCTGTACCAGTCCTCACTATTGACGCAGGTAATGAATGCTACCTTTGTGTCGTCCAAATCTTTTTTTATCGTCAAATCCATCCTCAACCCTCACTTCATTCCCTGCAGCTCCTGCTCGATTTTATCAATCCACCGAAGCTCATCTTGCGAAGTAGCATTTTCGCGCGTGCATTCGAGCATCGCCAAAATCTCATCGAGCTCCCGACGCGAATACTTCATCAACCGCCGATAAAACGATTCCGGATGGAACACCGCCTGACGGATAAAGTTCGACACATAGTCAGCAAACAACGCCGACTGTTCGTAAAACGCCCAGAACAAGCGGCACTGATTTTCCGCATCCACATCATACTCAATACGATGCAGATAATCCGAAAGCTCCTTGCGCTGCTCTTTCGTATACATCGACTTCAAAAGTGCCATCTCCGGCATGGAACGTTCCGCCCTTACCAGCCAAAACTCCGTCTCCAAATCCTCATGGATGTTTTCAAAACCAGCAGCCACCAGCCGCTCCACAATATCATCCTCAGCCCGGCGAAGCTGCGGCCGCACGCGGACATTTTTATAATAAGACGCATAAAGCAGCCGTTCAAAATCCGTTTTGGCATAGAGCCTGGTTACCAGATGGTAAAAATGCCCCTCCATCATCTCCTCAAGCACGGACCAATGACGGATATTGCGAAAGCTTGTCAAAAAAGCCCCTGTCTGTTTCAGATACATCGAAAATCCAGCCGCAATATCCTGCGGATTCGCCACGGCCTCGAGCGTCAAATCCGAAATGATGTAATCGAAATACTCGCGCGCAAAGGGAAGCCGCTCCGCCAGATAGTCCACTGCCCGGAAATCCACCTGACAATCCCGATAAGGTTCGATAGCCTCCTCATCCGCCGCCACCGCAGAAATCTCCGCCTGCGGAAACATCCGCCGAAGCTCCGGCAGATAATAAAGGCTTTCCACCACCAAAATCCGATACGGCACACCACTTGCCTGCAAAAATCCCAAAAGTTCCGGCTTTATCTTCTCCGCCATCGCAATCCCCCATCAGTCAAACATTCACCCAAGATTCTTATCAACATTATATCATATAGTGCGTATTTCTACCCTGTCTACCAATTCTTTCTTGTTGTATATATGGATTTTATTCCATATATCTGATATGATATTAATACATAAAGAATAAAATCTATATACTAGAAAGTGAGGGAATTATGAAACTTATAGAACGAAAAGAATACATGGAGTTTTTGAAGCGTCATAAGAACAAAAATATTATAAAAGTGGTTTCCGGAGTCAGACGCTGCGGAAAGTCAAAACTTTTCGAGTTATTCCAAAACGATCTTTTAGCGCAAGGTGTTCCCAGAGAAAATATTATCAGTATCAATTTTGAAGACTTGGCTTTTGAAGATCTGCAGGAATACCATGCTCTTTATAAGTATGTTATCTCTCACATGCAGCCAACAGGAATGAATTATATCTTCCTAGATGAAATTCAACATGTACCGGATTTTGAAAAGGCTATCGACAGTCTTTTCATCAAAGAGAATGCCGATATCTACATTACCGGCTCCAACGCATATTTCATGTCCGGTGATCTGGCTACCATGCTCTCGGGCCGTTATGTCGAGCTAAAAATGCTTCCCCTATCATTCAAAGAGTATTATGAGGCCAGCAGTTTTAAGTCCAACCATTCTCTTCGGGAAATCTATGAACATTATATTACGGAAAGTTCCTTCCCCTATACTTTACAGCTGGAAGGTAAACAACAGGACATCAACGAGTATTTGCTCGGTCTCTATAATACTGTCATCCTAAAGGATGTAGTAGGACGACTGCATGTGAATGATGTCAAGATGCTTGAAAGCATTGTCAAATACCTTTTTGCAAATGTGGGAAGTCTTCTCTCTATACGCAAGATTGCTGCCTCCATGACTAGTGCAGGCCGTAAAATTGATAGCAAAACGGTTGAGAAATATCTGACCGGTCTACAGGACAGTATGCTCATTTATCAAGCTGAGCGGTTCGACATCAAAGGCAAGGAATTGTTGAAGATTAATCCGAAATACTATATAACCGATGCAGCATTGCGATATCTAAAGGTAGGACGGCATGGACAAGATACAGGACATATCCTGGAAAATACCGTGTATCTGGAGTTATTACGCCGTGGCTATGAAGTATACGTAGGTTCCATGACAAACGGCGAAGTAGATTTCGTTGCCAAAAACGCGCAAGGTCTTGCCTATTATCAAGTTTCTGAATCGACACTTCAAACAGAAGTCATGGAACGAGAACTAAAGCCATTGCAACGAATCAAGGACAACTATCCGAAGTACCTGCTAACCCTTGATGAAGTCGGTGCTACGGCAGATTATGATGGCATACGCAAAGAAAATGTACTGAAATGGTTATTGGATAAATAAAAACATTACATCCCAATTATCAAACCAATGCTTCAACGCCGCCGGATATTCCCTAATTTGAGGCAGGATTTTATCGGTAACATCAGATCTGACCCCCTCTGAAGCATCGTTTCCATCATTTGCTTGATGGTGCCACCGAGCAAATCTTTTAGGGCATCTTGGATGTCTGTGGCGCTTTCGATGTTGTACTCTTAGAACAGTTGCTGAATGATGGCACGTTTGCCATCGGTCATTTCTACTTTGTGAATCTCTTTTTTCTGTCTTGCCATGATAAAAGGCCTCCTATGATTTGATTATAGTTTATCATAGAAGACCTTATGTTTTCGAGGAAAGTTAATTTACAGAGATTTTTTCACACTCGGGGCTTCGGAATGTCGGCGCATACATTGCAATCTTTGTATCTTTAGCTAAACCATATTTTTCACGGAATTTGCACCGGATGTTGTCTCTATCATTAATCAGTGCATCCACCCGAGCTGAGCCGGTACGTATCATTTTTCCATGATACAGCATTCCGAGCGCCGCATGTTCTTCCACCCAAGCAGAGTTGGTGACAAACCAGTCAATCATACGCGAATCATGTTCTGTTACCATTCTCGCTATCTTTGAAAACGAGACCCCACGCTCGAGACCAATCGGCTTGATTGCAATACTTGCATGCCAAGTCTGCAGATAAAACTGCCCTAGACGTTTCCGGCATTCGAGCTGCTTACGGCTGTTGTCGACCCAGACTGCCGCCGTAGATAGTTCGTACGCACGATTCTTGAGTGTATTCTTTACCTTGCGAATGCCAGCTGGGAATTCCTTGCTCATATCATCGACGAGCCAGACAAGGTCTAAATCCTGCCGGCGGCGCAACAGTTCCAAGGCAATGTATTTCGGATTGCAGGAAAAGCCAGTCGTTCCTTCAATGGTGGTAAAAACTATCTTCTTGGGGTTGATTGGATACTTGCGGCAATAATAAAATTCCCGCGCCTGCTTCCTTCCCTATCGCAAGCGGCGACGTATATATCTGTCCTCTTTCGATAGCTTCAAAATCCTTCGTCCTCTCTTCCTACAATATAATAAATATATTCGACTTACAGCCCGTTTCTCCTTCTTTTACACGCATCGTTTCTTATCTCTTCCCTATGTATAAACAGCTTATGTATACTTTCTATTATATAGAATTTATGTTCTTTAAGTGATATAATATCAGTAAGAACATAGGTTTTGTACGAAACAAATCTCTTGCAACACATCTTGAATTTTTTTATAATTTAAGAAAGAAGGTGTCTAAAACGGTATCGCAAGAAGAATTGCGTCGACAACGAAATTTAACACGCATCCAGCGATTCAAATTACTGGATGATACCTTTTTTAACAGTTGTTTCGACGGGTATCCACAAGGAATGGAATTACTCCTGCGCATCATTAAGGGGCGTAATGATCTGAAAATCGTTGATATGATTACCCAAAATACTGTTCCTAACCTTTACGGACGTGAAGTTCGTTTTGACGTTTTAAAAGGCAGTAAACCAATCTACCATATTCACCGAACTATTCACGAAATGGAAAATTCTCTATTCCATGACGGTGCGGATATCATCTATGTGAATGCCGCATGTCAATCTACCGATGATTCACTTGGCCGATTGATGCATGACTTTCACTGTACCGATGCCGACGATATGTACTATCCCGAACTAGCGGAACGAGTCCGTTTTTACAAAACTAACGATAAAGGGGTGACTAAGATGTGCGAAATCATGAATGAAGTATTAAATGAGGGCCGTGCAGAGGGCCTCACTGAAG
>Ga0256405_10004171_pt1 | contig 27724 bp, 28 predicted proteins | sample RumenRJG_02DNA_FD_189096 | JGI IMG/M metagenome (GOLD analysis project Ga0256405, IMG submission 189096) | Bovine rumen microbial communities from Lethbridge, Alberta, Canada - RJG_02 | ecosystem: Host-associated > Mammals > Digestive system > Stomach > Rumen | place: Canada: Alberta... | reverse complement strand
TGACCACCACAACCTATGATGCTCTCATCGATATGCAAGAAGGTATCGAGATCTGACTGCTCCAATCTGAAATAGGAATCTATCCACTGTTTGTTCAGTCGGATAAAGTCCTGTTTGTAGCATGGCTTGTATGTAGTGATTCTTACCATTCTATACATCAGATAACGTATTCCACCGTTTCCTCCGTAAGCAGATGATCCATGAAATAGACTATCTGCTTGCGCCACCAAGCCCAGTCGTGGGCAACGTCGTGGCCCCAGTAGTCGATCCAGGCGGGGACGTTTTTCTCCTCCAGCAGGGCATCCATCTGGCGGGTGCTGTCCAGCAGCTCGTCCTCCCAGGCTCCCTGGCCCACACACATCACGATGCGGCGGTGACGATACAGGTCCCAATAGGGATGGTCGGCAGGCATCGAGCGCAGGAAATCGTAGGGCGAATTGTCGTAGATGAGCGGATCGCTGTAGTTGGGGAAGAAATAGCTCGCGTAGTAGAGTCCGCTCAGTGCCAGCAGCGTATCAAATAAATCGGGGCGGCGGAAGAAGAAGTTTCCGGCATGGAATCCGCCCATGCTACAGCCCGTGACGATAAATGTCTCGTCGGGATGGCGGCGCACATCTGGTATCAGTTCGTCCACGATATAATGGAACCACTGTTCATGGAGTGCTATGCGGCGGTGATGGTCGCCCTGCATGTCGCTCCACGTCTCGCGGTCAATGCTGTCAACACAGATAAGCCGGATAAGTCCGCGGTCGATGAAGCCGGAGAGCACACCCACCATGTCGAAATCCTGATAGTCGTAAAAACGTCCGTCCTGCGACGGGAAGACCAGCACGGGATGTCCTTCGGTGCCGTAGGTCTTGTATTCCATGTCACGCCCGAGGGCGTTGCTGTATTTTTTCACGTAATTAATATTCATTGCTTAGCATGTACATAATTAATAAATTCCTGCACCTCTTCCATCGTATTGAGACGGACGGTGTACATCTGCTGTCCCATGGCTGCTGAGAACAGTTCGGGCATGCGCTCGCACATCATCAGTTGTCCGCTGTAGCGATTCTTCACCTCGTAGTGACTGTGGCGGTAGCGGTAGATGTCGCGGCGACTGGCGAAGGCGCAGTAGTAGGGCTTGCCCTCCTCGGTGCGCAGTTCATCGAAAGCCACCATGTCGGCCCACACCTTATAGACATCTGTCGAATGTGCGTAGTTGATCATGTCGGGCGTATAGCCTCCCGCCGGGCGCATGTTTACTTCCAAGGCCACGAAGTCGCCGATGTTGCCAAGACCTGGACGGTCGCTGTCGAGACGGAAGAACTCCAGATGTACGAAGCGGCTCACCACACCAAAAGCCTTCACCGTGCGGCGGCCCAGCTGGCGCAACGGCTCAGGCATCTCCTTATCGACGTAGTACGACAGGTCGAGCTTCAGGTTCACGATGTCCATGATGGACGGCGGCCATACGGTCATCGACTCGAACAGCGGCTCGCCCTTGCTGTCGATGACGGCATCGTAGGAACATATCTCGCCCGTGATGAACTCCTCGACCACATACTGGTTGGCGTGCGCTTCTTTGTCATAGAAGTCGGCCAGCTCCGCCTCGTTGTTAATCTTGTAAGTACCGCTGGCACCCACACCCACATCGGGCTTGGCGATGATGGGATAGCCCACCTCGGCGGCAAATGCAACCACGGCCTCGCGTCCTGCCGAAACCAGCGTCTGACGCGCCGTCGGGATGCCGCCCTCCAGATAATGCTTCTTCATCTCCGACTTCTCCTTGATGCTGCGGATGCGGTCACTCTGTATGCCCGTCACGACATTGAAGTCCGTGCGCAACTGAGCGTCCTGCTCCAGCCAATACTCGTTGTTCGACTCAATCCAGTCGATGCGTCCGTAGCGGTAGGCGAAGTAGGCCACGCCACGATACACCTCGTCGTAGTTCTCCAACGAGCCCACGCGATAGTACTCCGTCAGTGACTCCTTCAGCTCCGGCTGCAACAAGTCGTAGTGTACGTCGGCGATGGCCAGCACCCTCACGCCGTTCTTGCTGAGCCACTGGCAGAACTGCCAGTACGTATGCGGGAAATGGGGCGATATAAATACAAAATTCATCTTTAATCCTGTTTAAATCGGGTGCAAAGGTACGAATTTCTGTGCAGACTCCGCACACCGATGCGAGAAAAGCGACAAAAATACCATACTCATGGTACGATTGAAGGCTGTAATTCCCAATAAACCATAAATCATAAGTTGAAATCACGTTACTTTAGGATTAATTTCGTAAATTTGCCAAGAAATATGCGAAGTTGTAACATGGTATAGATATTATAATCACAAGAACTATATGGATATGAAGAAACTTATTTCCTGCCTCGTAGCAATGATGGGCGTGCTGACCCTTTCGGCACAAAATATTTATGATTTCTCTGTGAAGGACGATGCGGGCAAGGACGTGTCGCTCGCAGAGTACAAGGGCAAGGTGCTGCTGATTGTGAACACCGCCACCCGATGCGGATTCACGCCTCAGTACAAGGACCTGGAGCCGCTCTACCAGAAGTATCACGCTCAGAGTTTCGAGATCCTCGATTTCCCTTGCAACCAGTTCGGAGAGCAGGCTCCTGGAACGATTCAGGAAATACACTCATTCTGCACGGCCAACTTCGACATCCATTTCCCGCAGTTCGACAAGATTGATGTGAACGGCGAGAACGCGCATCCGCTCTACAAGTGGCTGAAGACGCAGGCTGGCGGTGGCGACATCAAGTGGAACTTCACGAAGTTCCTCGTCGGTCGCGACGGCAAGGTCATCAAGCGCTATGAGTCTCGTGATCAGATTGCAACCATCGAGACTGACATGCAGATGGAGGTGAATCCTGTGCTGAGTAACATCATGGCACGTCGCTCCATCCGCAAGTATCTCGACAAGCCCGTTGAACACGAAAAGCTGGAGGTGATTGTAAAGTGCGGCATCAATGCCCCCAGCGGAATGAACCGCCAGCCGTGGATAGTCCGTGTGGTGGAAGACCAGAAGCTGATTGCCGACGTGACGGAAGTGTTCAAGCAGGAGAACCCTGAGCAGGTCGCCCGCGACAAGGACTTCAAGAATATGTTCCGCAACGCGCCAAACCTTATCTGCGTCTGCACCCCTGCCAATGGCGGTGGCGAACTGGATGCAGGATTGCTGGGCGAGAACATGATGCTCGCAGCACATTCGATGGGGCTCGGAACCTGTTGTCTCGGTGGCCCCGTGCGCTTCTTGCTGTCAAACGAGAAATGTATGTTCTTCCTCGATCGTCTCGACATTCCCTCTGACTACAAATTGAACTACATCCTCGCCATCGGCTACCCCGACGAGCAGCCCGAACCCAAAACCCGCGATGCTTCAAAGGTGAAATATATCAAATAGTCACAAAAATCTGTGTTCGCATTGTGACGTAGCTCTGATTTGGAAGACAATTATTCGTTCTTCTTTCCGCTATCCTTCTTTTGGGCTGGCTTTTCAGTTTTTATCTCAGTGGCTTGATAGCCGAACTTGCCGAAGCTTTTGATGATGGCTTCGACATTGGTCTTGTCAGCATCATAGGTGATGGTGACACGCTGTCCCTCGATGTCGCATTGAATCTCCTTGACACCCTTCTCGAATCGGAGGTTACCCTTGATTTTCTTCTCGCAGTTCTCGCAATGCATCTGCGGCTGAGTGGTTACTACCACGGCCTTAATGTCCTTAGCCATAGCTACCAATGCGATCAGCATCATGGCGCTTGAAAAAATTACTTTCTTCATAATCGTTTCATATTATATTTTTCAACTTTTTACCTTTTAAAGTCTTCCAATGTTAACGCGTACACCGGCATAAAACATGGCACCATGCACAGGTCCCCACACCATCGTAGTATCAAACAAGGGACTCCACGGGTCTTCGGCACTGATAATAGTCTTCTTCTGGCGGAAACCCGTCAGGTTCTCACCACCGATATAGACGGAGAAATGGCGGAACCAGCGCGTGATCTGTGCCGATACCTGTTCGTAGGCCTTGAAACGCTCATCCCACAAACCGTTGACAGGTGTAGGCATGCGTCCACCGCCGTTTAATTGCAAGGTGGCATCCACCTGCCAAAGTCCGAGGGGTGTCTTGTAGCTGGCAGTAATGAGACCTTTGTATTTGCTGGTCAGCGGTTTCTCCATCAGTTCGCCGCCGTAGGTACACTTCACGTTGTTCCATCGCCAGGCTGCCGTCAGCTCCAGCCCTTTCAGCACAGGATAGGTAGCATCCACCTGTACGGTGTTCGAATACGACTTGCCGTCGAGGTTGGTGATACGTATCAGCGAGGAATTGCTGTCGTAGTCGACGACGGCCTGCTGGCTGAAGTGCGTGTGATAGTACTCGGCGTTCACCTTGAGCGTTTTGCCGAACAGGGGAATGTAGAACGAGCTGCTGATGCCGTAGTTCCAAGCCTGCTCCTGCTCCAGATCGTCGATGACCAACTGACGTCCACTGGCCAGCAGATTGTTGTTCTCAGCCAACGCATGAACGGTACGATAGCCCTTGCCTGCCGAAAGACGCAGGCTGACAATCTCGTTAGGTGTCAGCTTAAGATGGAAACGGGGCGTGACGAAGGTGCCGTAGCGACTGCTGTGGTCAGCACGGATACCAGCCATTGCTACAATCTTGTCGTTCAGATTGTAGGTGTACTGAGCATAGACGCCTGGCGTAGTCTCCTTGTCGTCGTGCGTCAGATAGTCGTAGTTCAGCGAGAGACCCATCGAGAGGTTGTGATGCTCGTTGAAGTTGGTCTCGAACAACAGCTGTGCATAGACGTTCTTTTGGTTCACACTGTAATGCTTATTGCCGTAGTTGGCATCCAACAGGTGCATCGAGGCATTACCCATCACGGCAATGTTCGTGCCGTGCTCAGGGTCGAGGATGAAGGCATGCTTCATATAACCCTCGTAGCGATCGGTCTCTATACCTATTTTATAGAGGTGGTGTGCATCGGGCGCCGTATGGTGTGTCTGTCCGCCTTCTCGTTTCTCCTTCACCAAGGCGAGTCCACCGTGGAACATATAGTGCGCACCCTTCCACTTCCAGCGATTCTGTAGGTTCCACTGGCGCACATTGGGCTGGTCAAGGAAACCATCGTGGTTTACGTCGTGATGGCCGAAGTCATCCTGATAATGCGCCAACACTTCCGTACTCAGTTTGTCGTCCAAATGGACGTTGGCATCGACGTTGGCCTCTATGCGTCCAAGGGTGCCGCCATAAAGGTTCACCGTCACGCCTTCGTTGTTATCGGGCTTCAGATACTCGATATCAATTTGTCCCGTGATGCTCTCATAGCCGTTGCGAACGGACGAAGAGCCCTTCGACACCTGGATGCTGTTCATCCAAGGCCCAGGGACATAGTCGAGCGAATAAGGTGCCGCCGCCCCACGGAAATTAGGAAGATTCTCAGTCAGCATCTGTACATAGGTGCCATTCAGTCCCAAGAGTTTGATCTGCTTGGCACCCGTAGCGGCGTCGCTATAGTTCACATCAACACTAGGGTTCGTGGTAAAACTTTCGCCGAGGTTACAGCAGGCAGCCTTGAACAGTTCCTCACGATTGATCTGCACACCATTCACGACACCGCTCACTTTGCGGATCCCTGAACGTCGAGAGGTAATCGTCACGTCCCGTAGGTTCTGTGTCTTCATTGTGTCCGTCTGCAACGAATCGATGCCCTGTCCTGAAACAGACAGAGTAAGCATGATGGCGTTAACAGTCAACAATAATCTCATATTGCCTGCAAAGGTAGCCACTTTTTCCCTATATCGTCGTTTCCCTACCAAAGGGTTAAGCATGTTTAACTAAAAATGGGCGTACCATGACAGATACGCCCGTTTTCATCCGATAGTATTTGTAAATTATAGCGGATAATCCTCGAAAGCATAAAGCACAGTGGAGAGATAACGCTCACCAGTATCAGGCAGCAGCACTACGATCTTCTTTCCCTTGTTCTCAGGACGCTTGGCCACCTCGATGGCAGCATAGAGAGCTGCACCTGCAGAAATACCTATCAACAGACCTTCCGACTGGGCAATCTCACGACCTGTACGGATGGCAGCATCGTTCTCCACGTCGAATACCTCGTCTATGACATCAGCATCGTAGGTCTTGGGTACAAAGCCAGCACCGATACCCTGAATCTTGTGAGGACCGCTCTGACCGCCGTTCAATACGGGGCTTGACTTAGGCTCTACGGCAATGACCTTCACGTTGGGGTTTTGCTCCTTCAGGTACTTACCTGTACCGCTGATGGTACCGCCAGTACCTACACCACCAATAAAGATATCTACCTGACCGTCGGTGTCGCGCCAGATCTCAGGACCTGTAGTGGCATAGTGCTTAGCGGGGTTGGCTGCGTTCTCAAACTGCTGCAGGATAACAGCTCCGGGAATAGAATCACGAAGTTCCTCGGCGGCGCGGATGGCACCTGGCATACCGTCTTTACCAGAGGTGAGACGAACCTCAGCACCGTAAGCCTTCACTAGATTACGACGCTCAATACTCATGGTTTCGGGCATGGTAAGGATAAGATGGTAGCCCTTAACGGCCGATACCAGTGCCAGTCCTACGCCCGTGTTTCCACTTGTTGGCTCGATGATGGTGGCGCCGGGCTTTAAAATGCCTTTGGCCTCGGCATCCTCAATCATAGCCAGCGCGATACGATCCTTAACGCTACCGCCGGGGTTGAAAAACTCTACTTTGGCAATGACAGGAGTCTCAAGCCCCTTTGCCTGTGAATACTTGTTGAGCTCCAAAAGTGGGGTGTTGCCGACGAGCTCGGTCAGCTGTTTTGCAATCTTACTCATAATCTTATCCTTTCTATAATTTAATGTTTAATTTTTAATGTTTAATTTTTAATGTTTAATTTCTGAGTGCAAAGTTACGGTGTTTTTTCTATTCCACCAATACCATTTCCGTGTCATTTCATATACCAAACGTTTGGTATATTGATTTTTTAAAGAAGAATTCTTTTGTTTTGCGCTCGTTTAAACGTATCTTTGCACCACCAAATAAAGGAAAAAGGATGAGCATACAAGTGACATATCGATGGACAAGCAGACTGTCAATGCGTATCGTGAAGAATGGCGATATACACGTGTCAGCACCTATTGGGATGTCAAAGAAGTTAATAGAGGCCTTCATCGAGAATCATCGGGACTGGATAGAGACGGAAAGAAAGAAGATCTTAGAGCGGCAACAGCGGCGAACCGGCTTCTACAATCAGTTGCCATTGACCACAAAGGCCCAAACAAACGAGGCGTTGAAACGACTCAAGGCATTGATAGAGCCGATGGTGGAACGTCATGCGAAGGCGATGGACGTAACCCCGTCCAACATCCGCTATAGAAAGATGATTTCCCGTTGGGGTATGTGCAACGTCAAAGACCGCAGCATCTGCTTCTCAATATACTTGCTGCTATTACCAGAATGGTGCATAGAACATGTGGTTGTCCATGAATTATGTCATCTTTTAGAACCCAGTCATAACGCCCGTTTCCATGCGCTCATGGATAAGTACTTCCCTAAATGGAGGGAGGCGCGCAAGGAAACGAGGCGATTAACTGTTTAGTCTTCTTTAACAATTGGATAAAGCTCGATGAATTCACCCAGATGGTTCTGACCGTCGTTGATGAGTTCTGCGAACTTCTCGCCTACGGTCTCGATATCGTGGAAACCAGGAAGGGCCATGTTGCCATTCAGGTCGGTGGTGGTGGGTCCTGGGTGAACGGAGAACACCTCAACGGGTGTGTTGCTCTGTTGGAACTCGATGGCCATCACACCCATCATGGCGTTCTGTGCTGCCTTGCTGGCCACGTATGCCAGAGGATGCCAGTAGGGACTGATCTCCGAGGGCACGGTGACGTTGGCGATGCGACCCTCATTCTTCGTAAGCAGGGGTATCAGGGCCTTCGTCAGGGCGAAAGTGCCGATGAAGTTCACATCGAGTGTCTCCTTGATGTCGCTGAGTTCTGTGTGCTCACTATTCACGCTCATGTCGCCAGGGATGCCGGCATTGTTGACCAAGAGTGTGAGACCGGCATATTTCTCCTGAATCTCCTTGGCAGCCAGTTCGATACTGTTAAGGTCGCGAAGTTCGACGCTGACCCAACCCAGCACATCGACTCCGGCCTGTTTCAGTTCGTTGATGGCCTTCTCGGCACGCTGCTCGTCGCGTGCACCAATAATCACCTGCCAGCCACTCTTTCCCAAGTGCTTGGCGATTCCAAATCCGATGCCCTTGTTGGCACCAGTCACAAAAACAATCTTTCCCTTCATTTTCAACTAATTAACTTATTATTTACGTGTTTATTTAGCGTTCTCGGCAACGACTTCTATTTCCACCAAAGCCCCTTTCGGCAGGGTCTTGACGGCAACGGCAGAGCGAGCGGGATAGGGCTCTGAGAAAAACTCCGCATAGACGGCATTCATGTCGGCAAAGTTGTTCATGTCGGCCATGAATACAGTGGTCTTCACCACGTTGCTCATGCTGAGGCCAGCCTCTTCCAGAATGGCCTTGACGTTGGTCAGCGACTGGCGTGTCTGTTCCTTGATACCACCCTCGGCAAAAGCGCCAGTGGCAGGGTCGATGGGAATCTGACCAGAGGTATAGACGAGGTTTCCTACTTGAATGGCCTGACTGTAAGGGCCGATGGCAGCGGGTGCCTTCTTTGTGCTGATGACTTTCATTGTGCTTAAAAATGGTTTTATGGGTGCAAAGTTAGCGAAAATATCCTATTACAGCAACAATTCCTACAGTATTTTAAGGTGTTTGAGCCTGTCGCGGTGACAAATCGTGATTGGTCATCGCACAGACGCAGGAATCTGACCATACGTTTTCGGCTGTTTCCACCATATCGATGATGGTGTAGATGGGCAGGATGATGCCCAGAATGGCGACGGGGGCACCAATGCCCGACATCAACGAGAGCGTCAGGAAGAAGCAACCCATAGGGACACCGGCATTGCCGACGGCGGAGATGACGGAGATGATGAGCCATAGGAGGATGGTGCCAAGGGTAAGCGTCGTGCCGCCGTTCTGCATCACAAAGAGTGATGTGACGAGGATAAAGGCGGCACAACCGTTCATGTTGATGGTGGTGCAGATGGGGAGCACGAAGCGGGCGATGTCTTTACGGACACCCAGGCGATTTTCCGCCGATTCCATCGTGACGGGGAGCGTTGCGGCACTACTCTTGGTGAAGAGGGCCATCAGCACGGCAGGCATCATCTTGCCTAAGACATGGATAGGATTCAAGCCGCGAGCAATCAGGAATAGCGGCAGGACGACGAAGAACTGAATGACATTGCCACCCAGCACCACGAGCACGTATTTGCCTATCGAGTCGGCCACGACACCTGCGCTAACCTGGGCGGAGAGTTGGGCAGAGAAAGCTACGATGCCGAGGGGCAGCGTCCAAATCAATCCTCGAATCAGCAGGAAGAGTAGATCCTGCAAGCCTAAGAGTCCTTTCACAATAACAGCCTTGTTCTCGCTTTCAGGCAGTTTCGAGAGGCCGATGCCAATGGCAAAAGCCAATAGCAATAACGTGAGGACATTGCCCTCAAGGAAGGGCTTTATGATGTTGTTGGGGATGACGCTGAAGATGTGAAGCCCCCACCCAACCTCCCCCGACTGGGGGAGGAGTTTTTGTGCCTCCTCAGGCAACATCTCTGCGACATTTGCCTCTCCCAATTGGGGGAGGTTGGAGGGGGCTACAAGTACATACAATATTGCTCCCACAGCTGCTGCAGCAAACGTAGTCAGCAACGTATAAATCAAGGTGCGTCCAAAGATTCGCCCTGAACCTTTCGAGCCGAAAGTGGCAAAGGTGGTGATGACTGCCAGCACAATCGTTGGCACCGCCAACAACTGGAACAGCCTGGTATAAACCGTCGCCACAAAGTCCATTACTTCGTTGAACCAATCGAGCCCCAACAGCCCTAACACGGCACCTACCACGAGCGCCCCAATCCATATAATTGTTTTCGTCATTTCTTGTCTATTTACTCCCCTCCCTCGCAGGCGATTTAGTCCTTAAGCGGACAAAATCTTCCGGCTGGGGGTGAGTCTTATAATTCAAACGTCAAATTCATGTAAATATTGCGTCCCTTCTGAGGGATGTGGTTCCAGTCGGCGTAAGTGGCGTACTGCTTGTCGAAAACATTTTCGACCCCAGCACGAACAACGAACGACGAGAACTGATATTGGGCCGAGATGTTCACTATCGTCCACGCCTTAGCCGCCGTCTCGCCGTATTTCTCTCCGTAGTTGCTTTGGCGGGCGTTGCCTTTAATGGTGGCTTGCGCCTGAAAGCGCTGGTGCTGATAGATCCATTCCGACTGCCAACTGATGGGCGAGATGAGCGGCAATGCGTCGCCGTCGGCATCACGTCCTGCGCTGTAACTCACCTTCTTGTTCCAGCGCAACTGCTCCGTTATCTGCCAATCCCACGACAGCGAGACGTTGGCGATGGTGGCATGACTGATGTTGCCATACACCTTCACGCCCTCGGCATCGACGGTCATGGGACTCAAGCGCGTCTCAAATTGACCGATGATGTAGTTCGAGAATAAAAACACGTTGCCATCAATTGAGAATTGAGAATTGAGAATTGAGAATTTGGCTGCGCCGTTCAACTCCACTGCCGACTCGTTCTTCAGCGAGGGATTGCCGATGTAGTCGTACTGATCGAATGTGTTATTCAGATAGTAGCCGTAGGCCTCCGTCACCGTGGGCGCACGACTGCCCCAACCGGCTCCGATGGAGCAATTTAAAAATTTAAAAATTGTAAAATTGTAGTTGGCGGCGATGCGACCCGTTGTCTGATGATACGCGTCGGTCATGCCAGGAAAAAAGACCTTCAGGGCATGATAACCCTCCTCGTTGTTTAGGCGCTGCTGCTGCCAAGCCACCTTTGCTGACAGGCGCAGCGACTGGTTACGGGCGATGCTGATGTTGTCCGTCAAGGCCACACCCGTATTCAGCGTACCCACGTCGGGCCACGTCACCATATACATCGGTGCTGCGCCGCCAGGGTACATCGTCATGTCGGCAAACAGGCAGTTGTAGTACAGGTCGTAGTTCAGAGCTACATCATGCTGCTTCAGCGATGTCGTCAGCAAACTATAGACGCCTGCCGTCCAACTATCGCCTGGCATATCCATGTGAATCTGCACATCGGGGCGCGTCGTGTCGTCCATCTCGTGGGTGATGTGGTTATAGTAGGCCTTCGTCTCCCAACTGGCCTTGCGGAAGAGGTGCTTGTACGAGAGCGACGTAATCAAGCCCTCGGCCTTCGCCACGTCCATGTTCAGCGCAGGATAACCCACATCGGTGGCACGGTCGAAGATGAAGGTCGCCTCCAGCATATCAAGCCCCCCTTCCGTCCCCCCCAAGGTGGGAAACCGCAAACCAGCATTCGTAAAGACGTTCACTTTCTGGAACTGCGAAAACTGCAACTCGTCGCCACCGCCCACCTTGTAGTTGTCGGCATGGCGAAAGAAGGCGCCTGCATTCAGATACGTCCTGTGACTGCTCAGCGCCGCATCGGCACCATACACCTGCACGTGGCCGTTCCACTCATGACCTGCCGAGGCGCTGGCGTGAAAAGCATCATTGTCGAACCCCGCCTTGCGCAGTTTCAGGTCGAGGCTTCCGCCAATATTGCCCGTGGCCTGCGGATTGCCGTCGAGCCCGCTATTCAGGCTGATGCTCTGTAGGTTGCCACTCTCCACATAACTGGTCACGGGGTCCATCTTGTCCGTGCAGGCATAGAAAATCTTCATGCCGTCGATGGTCGTCGAGAGGCGCTCCGTCTGCATATTGTTCACTACTGGCTCCCAAGCATATGAGCCTCTACGTACGAGGCTCACATTCTTCAGCTCACTCAGGTGCTCGTCAATACTGGCCACCTGTCCCTTCACCGAGCGTTTCCGTCCTCGCCCCGCTTCCGAAACGATGACCACCTCATCAAGGTTCATCGCCCTGTCGGTGGCCACCGTGTCAGATAATAATATGGTTGATAGCAAAACAGTTTCCAACATAATTATTCTTTTTAACTACGAATTACACAAATTAAACGAATTCCTACGGACTGTTAATCTACAATCGTCGCAAAGTAGATAATTAGTATAATTCGTGCAATTCGTAGTTCATTTTTATATCGTGGTTTCCCAGAACAGCGAGCTATAGCCATCTGCCAAGTCATCGCCACCAGCTACGACATTACCCTGTGCGTCCTTCACGGCAAGGTGGATGCGCCAGCGACCTGTCATTGTCAGGTTCACCGTACCCTGATAGCTGCCGTCGGCCTGCTTCGTCAGGCTCACGTTGTCGGGCGACGTATGGTTACCCATATCGGGCATGCGGGGATCAATCTCAATGGTGAACTTCTCCTGAGCCAGTCCGTAAGGCGTCGTGGCGGGCGTGTTCTTCTTTGACACGTAGGCCGTGATGGTGTTCTTACCCGTCTGCCAGTCGGTGGGGTTCACCAGAGAGATATAATAAGTATCATTCTCCACCTTGAACGACTTCAGCCATTGCTGCCCCTCTGGCAGGGCATTAATGGTGATGTCAGCAGCCTCTCTGCTGCCATTGCTACCCAGCACGCTCACATTGTAAGCCAGTGTCCACGAACCAGCCTCGCTGGTGTTCATCAAGAATGAAACCCAACCACTCTTTACAGCGGGATAGTCATCGTTATAGTATGCTACCTTATCCGTTGTAGGCGTGCTGTGATACATGTTCATCTTTGACATATACATCAGCGGTGTAAGCTCTGAGATCTGGAAAACCTTCACATAATTGCCTGAAGATTTCTTCGTCACGACAAAGAATAACTCGTTATAGCCAATGTGGAGTTTACCAGTCTTAGAATAAACTGACACATCGTATTTTCCTTCAACAGATGTAGACAACTCTGTAATGGGAGTCAGCGTTTGGAGGAAATTGTAAGTCTGCAGTGCCTCCTTGGCTGAACAGCAATCGTCATCGTTAGCATCTATTGTTATACCTGGGATCTCAATAGCTTGAGTTCCTAAATCATCATTCGAGTTGCAGGAGGCTAATTCCACCAGGACAGCTGCTGCGAAAATCAATCTCATTACCTTTTTCATATCCTTACTGAATTAAATGATTAATTACACTGCAAAGGTACAGCTATTTTTGCATTCCTACAATCGCCTGTTTATGGCATTTCACATACCAAACATATGGCATAGACATAAAAAACGGACGATTCCCAGTGGAACCGTCCGTGAACAAATAATATATAAACAATGTTTTAGTATCCCGGATTCTGTGGTGTGATGCCAAGGCTCTCACCGCTCTTACCTACAGGAATGGGGAAACGATAGTATTTTGCCTCGCGATTTTCGTACTTTGCATGCAAATGCTTATAGGTTTTGGCAAAGAATGCATTGACGATCTGACCGTTGCGTCCTGTTTGACCAGCTACAGCATAAGAGTCGTCAAAGTATTCATTCTGTGCAACAGACTCGAGGTCTTTCACGACATCCTTCCAACGAGCAAGGTTGAACCACTCTTTCTGCTCATAGACAAACTCCAATCCCCACTCGTTCTTCACATCATCCAGTGTTACGGTTGTCAGGTTGTGGCTGGTATTGCCGTAAGCACGCTGGCGCAGCTGATTGATAGGCTCTACGGCTTCGTTAGCACGTCCTAACAGCACGAGAGCTTCAGCCTTGTTGAGCAATACTTCAGCATAGCGTAATTCAATGCGATCAAGGTCGTTCAGCTTATAGCAGTCGTTAGGACCTTCAGATCCGCGATCAACGAACTTTCCATAGCGTGGCAACGTAGCAGGGGCACGAAAGAGAACTTTTTCATTGGTCTCGGGATTCACTAATTCGTCAATATAACTGATGTCACGACGGCTGTCTGCCTTGTCCCAGGCTGCGAGGAACGAGTCCTGTGCTGGTGAGAGGTGATTCTCACGCTCTACATTGAAGCCAAAAGTCCAAGAGCAATGTACTTGGTGATTACCAGTACCTACAGCATCGCCATCATGAACGAAGGTCAGGATTTTCTCGTCCTTCACAGCTTCGTTATCCTTACCCCAGATTGTGGAGAAATCAGCATTCAACTGATACCCCTTCACCTTGTCGGCATACTCAACAGCTTTCTGCAAACGAGCAGGGGTGTAACTGGGTGCTGGATCCTGCTTTTGATCCTTGATTATGTTGATCTGGTCGAAAGTCAACGGATTGGAGCCCCAATCAAGATAGACGCGCGAAAGCAAGCCATAGGCAGCTGCCTTGGTGGGTACAGATGGCAATGAAGCGCTCTCAGGAAGACCCTCAGCTGCTTCCTCCAAATCCTTCACAATCTGGGTATAGATATTATCGATAGAGGCACGAGTCTTAGTATCACCATTACTCGTTGTGTAGAGAGGAACCTCACCCCACAAACGTACCAGTACATGATAAGCGAGGGCACGAGCCAACTTGGCACGGGCAATGGCAATTTTCTTTGCATTTTCCGACACACCCGAAGCTGCCGAAATCTTCTCGATAGCCTCATTCGCATTGGCAATGGCTGAGTTCTTGTTATACCAACGATTCACGAAATACACATTGTTGGGAGTCAATTCATGTCGACTGATCAGAGGGCCATCAGCACTTTCCTCACCCTCGAATGAATGAGTCTTCGAAGTGAAAGTCTCTACGATGAAAGACAAACCGAATGCCTTATGATAGTACTCAAACAAGGCATTGTCTGACAAAGCTATTGCCTGTTCATCGGTCAAGGTGTTCGTTTCATTGTTAATCACATTGTTTGCATCATCATTGTCACTACTGCAAGCAGTGAAATTAATACCTGTGCTCACAGTAAGGAGCGCTACGAGAAATGTGTTCAGATTCTTTTTCATACACTATTTCCTTTCTTTTTGTTTGTTAATAAAGTTATCTTGATAATTATAATGTAATTTCTATGCCGAAAGTGAAGGTTCGTGCCGACGGATACTGTCCTAAGTCAATACCACCCTGCACTTCTGGGTCGTAGCCCTTATAACCGGTTAGGGTGAACAGGTTGGTGGCAGTTGCCGTGATATGGAGATCCGAGTGAATGGGCTGAAGGTGAAAACGATAGCCCAACGAGAGCGTACGCAGTTTCAGATAGTCAGCGTCTTCTACATAGCGGCTGTCAATATAGCTATAAGGACGTACATCGCTCACCTTTGGTAAAGTATTGCTGGGATGATCTTTCGTCCAACTATCCAGAATGTCGGATGACACATTGTAACAGTCGGTTGGGTGTTCCAGCGTACGGCGCAACGAGTTATATACTTGACCTCCTTTAGCGCCTTGGAATTGAACAAACAAATCAAACTGTCGCCAGGTAAGCGTAGATGACAAGCCGAAGGTTAGATCATGTTGTTGATGTCCTAAGATAACTCGGTCATTGCCATCTACCTTATTGTCACCATTCACATCACGGAACTTCGCCACGCCAACACTGGGCTTTGCACCATTCTGCGTAGGCAGTATACTTGTATCCTCTCCAACCTGTACCACGCCATCGAAGATAAGACCATAGAACGAACCTACAGCTTCGTCTTTCCGAAGGATGGTATAGCTGGCCGTCTGGAGTTGATCGTGGTCGCCCAGCGAAGTCAACAGGTTACGATTCCATCCGGCATTGGCAGAAAGTGTCCAACGCAGTTTTTTCAGCTCAATAGGAGTTGCGCTCAACGATAGTTCAAGACCACGGTTCTCTACATTGCCAATGTTCTGCAGTTGCGACGACACGCCGTATTTTGCCACATCAACAGGCACCACTAATAGTAGGTCGTTAGTACGCTTCCAATACAAATCGGCTGTGAAGGACAGGTGTCCATAAAACAAAGAGAGATCGATACCTATATTTGTCGACACGGTAGTCTCCCACTTCAAATTATCGTTGGCAGCATTGGTCTTTGTGTAGTGTACCTGTCCACCAGTTGTCGAAGTATTATAAGAGGTAGCATACAGATAATCGCCTATCTCCTGGTTACCCACAGTACCTACTGAAACACGCAACTTTAGGGATGAGAGTTGAGAACGAAGCGTTGAGAGGAAAGGCTCCTGATCAATATTCCATGAGAGTCCAAGCGAAGGAAAGAGTCCCCAGTTAAAGGTTTTGGCAAAACGTGAGGAACGGTCAGCGCGCAAGGTGGCAGTAAGGTTATAACGATCGAGGAGTGAGTAATTCACCCGTCCTATAAGCGAGTGCAGATTACTCTCGCTTTCACCAGACCGCGGTGCTGCATATTGACTACCGCCCGACAGGTTGTTTTGTTTCAACGACTCGTCTGTATATTGGCTTGATGATGCCGAGAGGAAAGCCACCACTTGCCAATCCCAATGCAGTATAGTGAGGAGCAAAATAGTTCTGCGTCAAGTTGTCAAGATCAAATCCGAAGGTTGCCTTAGCCAACAGGTCATCAGTCAACTGATAGTTTGCAAAAGCGTTTCCAATCACATCGTCATCTATTGTCTGAGCCACGCTATTCTCCAAGTCCGACACAGGGTTGGCGGCTATATTACCCATGATAAAATAGGCGTATTCATAGGGGTTGGAATAATTATAGCCAGTATTCAGCAATCTTTGCCAGTCGGTACCTTCACCCAACGCTTCAATTTCAGCATCCGTATACCCACCTTTATTATAAAAACAGTCTTTCTGATAACGAGCCCACTCTTGTGCATTCATCGCTGATCACACCCACCTGACTACGAGAATCATATATAGATGCACCAATGATTGCCTCGCCCGTTCCGGCGTCGGTTACCTTACCATGAATAGGGGTAGCCGACGCCTCATAATCAAACACAATGGCTAAAACAAACGTAATTAATATCTTCTGAAAACCCTTCATACCTTCTTATCCTAATGAAATCACGCTGCAAAGGTACGGCGATTACAAAAAATGCGAAATACCACCAGCGTGGCATTTCGCATCACAAAAATATGGTATATTGACGATATATGGCTTATTTCACGGCATCTTGCACTATCAATCCAGCCAGCATGAAGCCAAAAATGGCGGTGATATGAGCCAGTGTGCCGTTAATCTGTGCCTTCGACGAGCACCACTCGTGGTTTAGCAGGTGGGGATCGCCAGGACCGTTCTTGGCTTTGGGACACATACATTCTTGCGCTCCGTGGGTGCTCAGGCGCTTCGCGGAGGTCTCTGTACCACAGGTGGCGTTATGGCCTTTATTCTCCAAAAGTTCATCGGAGTAGACACACATGAATTTACGCTTAGGATACTGCCCGTCGCGCTTAAAACGCTTACGAAGGGCGCGTGCCAACGGATCGCCCTGCACTTTCCAGAACTCTGTAATCTTTATGCGCGTGGGGTCGAGTTTCAAGGCAGCCCCCATCGACGAGAAGAAAGCCCCCCTCCTGTCCCCCCGACTGGGGGGAAGACTCGTAGCCAGGAGGATGAGCAGTGCCTTGTCCTTCAGTGAGTCGATGGCATCGATGATATAGTCGTAGCTGTCAAGGTGGAAACTCTCGGCGGTCTCTGCCGTGAAGACCTGCTGCAAAGCGGTAATCTCTGCCGCGGGGTTAATGCTCAGCAGACGCTCCTTGAGAGCATCGACCTTCACCTGTCCCACGGTCTTCGTTGTCGCCATCAGCTGACGGTTGATGTTTGTGATGCACACACGGTCGGAATCGACAATCGTCAACTTCCTGATGCCAGAACGAATCAGACTCTCAGCGCACCAAGAGCCAACGCCACCCACGCCAAAGATGATCACGCGTTTCTCACCGATGCGGCCCATCGCCTCATCGCCCAACAGGAGTTCCGACCTGCGGAATATTGCTTGTTCTATTGCCATGAACTATCTCGATGTCTCTATTTTATTACTGCCAAATATGCGTGCAAAGTTAGCAATTTTTTCCCAATAATTACTATATTTGCAAATAGTTTTAAGTGAAATAAGGCATTTATTTTCGTATTACACGCTCTAAATACCACGTAATTGACAATTGACAAAATTGACAAAATTGACAAAATAAAATTGGAGAGTTTCACAACCCCCCAATTCGGCAAGAAAAAATGAAAACAATCCTAGTTAAACAAAGACCTTTTATCTCCGCTGAGATAACTTTTCTATATAATAATCTAACCCAAAAATAGAGCCTGCTAACAAAAAAGCTTGTCCGACATAAAAGAGTAAGCCGCTCGCCACATCATTAATGGTAAACACTTGAAAGCCCACCATTGCTATGCTTGTAAATATAAGAATTACAGCACATAAATACTGTGTACGTTTAGCTGCTGTCATGGTCACATCAAAATCTCAGCACCTGCACCACCCAAGATGAGTGTCAATATGTAGCTGAGAACCTTTAGAATTTTAACAATATTCGGATTCATAACATTAAATTTTAATTTAAGTAGAGGGGGAACCCTCTACTCAAGGTTTAAGGATTCTCGATGTCGCCCTGCTGATTCTCGTCAGCAACATACAATGCGTTACTCAGCACCTTCGACGTTGGGCGGCGGGTGAACTTTATTCGGTTGCGGAACTTCTTTGAAGAAAGCTGCTCGCTTTCGCTATTATCCGGGATAAGGCCAATGCGAAGACCCTTGATGTTTCGAGTCTTGAAGTTTTCGGGAGCGTCGGCACCTTCAGTACGCAAACCTGCGTAAATAATGCCGAGTCCTGGCATCTTCACACGATGATTACGGATAATGTAGTTGGTAAGCATCGCAAAGTAGAAATCTTCCAGAACGCCTTCGATGACGGACTTTCCGTAGATGCTACCGAACTTAATCATATCGTCTGCCACGTCCTTTGTTTCCATAGTAGACAAGACGATAGATTTGCCGTACCATTTACCATAAGCCTTGGAGTCCTCATTCTTATTCTGCTGAATATAGTAGAGGAAGGGGATTGATTGAGTAGGTGTAATCATAATAAACTTAATTTTAAATTAGACATAATGAACAATGTGGTTGGCATTTTTTAGACAGGGGTGAAGGTTTCACCCCTGTCTAAAGATCGTTAGGGATTCTCAATGTCGCCACCCTGATTCTCATCCTTCGGGCTAAGAGCGGCAGTGAAAATCGCATTAGTTGTCTCGTGAGAGAAGTAACAACGAGTTTTCAACTCACCCGAAGACAGCAGGAACTCCTTGGTGTTGTCGGGGATGATACCGATGCGGAAGCCCTTAATATTCTTATCAGTAAAATTCTCAGGAGCGTCAGCACCCTCAGTAATCAGACCTGCATACAGAGTACCCAGACCTGTCATTTTGATGCGACGATTCTGGAGCAGGTTACGGAAGCAACACTTGTGGAAGTCAGCAAGGACACCCTTGATCACCGAAGCACTGTATTTGCTACCCTCGCCAACCAAAAAGTCGGCAATATCACTCTCTTGTACTGTGTCCAATATAACAGCACGGCCATACCATTTGCCGTAAGCCTTTGAGTCCTCATTCTTATTCTGATAAAGACCGTAAAGGAAAGGCGTAGACTGTGAACCTCTTGTCATTCTCATAATTGAAATCTAAATTTTAAGTTAAACAATATAATTTTTACCAACCACACACTATTGAAGATAATGCTGCTGCCATTTGTTTTGATACCCCTCGCCAACCGTTATCCAATCCCTTGCCAATGGCATGAGGGCGGCGGGGGCTGTCATTTCTGGCATTGCTGCTGCAAAGTTATATAAAACAAGTTCTAAACACAGCCAAAAGGATAAAAAAATAATACTATTCACCATTTTGGGACTATTATACTTCATAATGAAGATACACATATGCGCATACTGTCCCCTCAAACTCCATTTTGTCATTTTTGTCAATTGTCAATTTGCGGGCGTTTGCACCTCGCGGAGAAAATGATTAATAAAAGAATAATAATAATGTATTTTTAAATTAAGATTTATTTATTTATTTATACATTTATTTATAGTAGCCGCTTTCGAAAACGCCCGTGAATTGACAATTGACTAAATTGACATTTTTATTGGGCAGTATTTGTTAATTATAGCAAAATTGTCTTAACATTCTTTTTTTTTGTTTTATTAATTCTTTGTACTTTCGCAGCCGAAATCAATTTTAAAGTTATTGATATGAAAACCTACTTAGAAAAAATGATTGAAAAAATGAGAGAAGACCATAGATGGTTTGTCTCAAATTTCGAGTACCCAGAGTTTTTGACGAAATGAAATGGGGTATCCGTGCAGGTTTTATGGTATTGTTTAGGTATATCGATTTCTATAGACTAAAAACTATACCTTCAATTATTAAAAGATGGGCTCCACCTTCGGAGAATATTACCCAAGCATATATCGATACGGTTTGCGGATTAACGGGATTCCCAGAAGAAACGAAAATAGGATACGCTCAAAAATCTACTATGTGTAAAATTTTCAAAGCAATGGCCATGGTTGAATCTGGTGTTAAAATCGATGATGACCTAATTTCAGAGGGTTATGATTTAGCTTTTGCGGACTTTGTACCAACAAAACGATTAGAGGTTCTTTAAATTTGTCAATTTTGTCAATTGTCAATTTCGTGGTATTTAGAGCGGGGAATCACTTCCTCGCTCTTTAGCTTTTGCGGACTTTGTACCAACAAAACGATTAGAGGTTCTTTAAATTTGTCAATTTTGTCAATTGTCAATTTGCGGGCGTTTTACAATATCCCCAAGCGTATTTCTCCCGCTTTGTGCAGAACAATTTAGGTCAGAAACCCAGCGCTTTCCGCACATAACAACGTCCTTCTCATATCATTTCGAAAGTCTGTATTCCAAAGGCGTCTTATCGGCAAGGCGTTTAAAGAATTTGCTGAAGAAGGATGGATTAGGAAAGTGCATCTCGTCTGATATTTGAGCAACGGGCTTGACGGTGTGCTTCAGTTCAATCTTGATGTGTTCGATGAGGGCGCGATCAATCCATTCTTTTGCGGTAGTGCCGCTGGCTTGGCGAATAACGGTGCCGAGATAGTGCTCTGTGAGGCACATCTTGTCGGCATAGAAACAGATTTGGTGCTCGTGAGTAGCGTGCCGGTTGACCAGATATATAAAGCGATCGAAGATGGTCTGTTCCCGGCTCTGTGATGCTTTGAGCAAATCTATGTGTTGGCGATAGATTCCGTCGTAATGATGCATCATGGCTGCAACAAGGCTGCCGACAGTCTGACGGTTATAGTCGGGCTGATGAACCATATGCCAGATGGTGTCGATAATGTGGCGGGCTATGGCGATATCGCTTTCGCCGACCTTGATCTGGAAGTCGCGAACCTGTCCGTTGAAAGTCGGTGGCATCTGTAGCATTGGGAAATCGTCGAAGAGACCGATGCCGTATATTTCCAAGTCGTTGGTGAAAGTAAGTGGATGGATGATGGTGCCCCATGCGGAAATCGTTGATGGTAAAGGGCGGCTTGTGCTGTTGGATAATCATCAAAAACATGTTGGGGCTGCCATAGAGCATACCCAGCTCATTGTTGATAAAGGCATGTTCAGCAATCTCACCAAGGTGGGCATCATACACCCCCTTCATACGCGAGTAGTTCATCAATTTTGGCTGCTTGTCCATACGCTGTTTGTTGTTTCATTCGCCGCAAAGATAATAAAAATACTTGATATAATGTTCTATTTGTGTAAAAAAACGAACAAAAAGAACATTTCTTCATTTGAATGGATAGCAATAGTTCCACAAAAACATCGTAATTTTGCGCCCAGTTAACAACTGGTCGCGAAATTCAAAACGACGATTATGAAGCGAAGTCTTTTCATTTTTTCATTATTTCATTTTTTCATTGCACCGACAGGTGCTCAGACGCTTGAGGAGTGCCGGCAGGCAGCGGAGCGGAATTATCCGCTGATACGGCAGTATGGGTTGATTGAGAAAACCACGGCACTGACGGTAGCGAACATCCGGAAGGGTTGGTTGCCGCAGGTGTCAGCCTCAGCTCAGGCTACGTATCAGAGCGATGTGACGGCGTGGCCCGATGAGATGAGGGGAATGCTGGGACAGATGGGGCTCAGCTTCGAGGGACTGAAGAAAGATCAGTATAAGGTAGGTCTCGACGTGCAACAGACAATATTCGACGGTGGCGCCATCAAGAGTCAGAAGGAGATAGCCAGGAAGCAAGGCGAGGTGCAGACGGCTCAGAATGAAGTAAATATGTATCAGGTGCGCAAGCGCGTGAATGAGATGTACTTCGGACTGCTGCTGACCGGCGAACAAATCAAGCTGAATGCCGACCTGCAGGAACTTCTCATGCAGAACGAGAAGAAACTGGCCTCGATGGTGAAAAACGGTACGGCAGCGGAGAGCGATTATCAAAACGTGAAGGCTGAGCGGCTGAACGTGGTGCAACAGGCAACAAGCCTGCAGGCGCAACGCAAAGCCCTGGCGCGTATGCTTTCAACATTCTGTGGAATAGAGGTGAAGGAAGTGATAAAGCCGGTTCTGTTTGCTGCTGTGCCACAGCAGCAAACGAGACAGAGGCCGGAGTTGAAAGCTATCGATGCCCAACTGCGCTTGGCCGATGCTCAAGAGAAGGCACTCGATGCGGCATTGATGCCTAAGCTGGGTGTGTTCGCACAGGGGTATTATGGCTATCCTGGCTATAATATGTTTGAGGACATGATGAGTCGCAAGTTCTCTTGGAACGGGATGATTGGTGCACGACTCACCTGGAACATCGGTGCCCTCTACTCACGCAAAAACGATAAAGCAAAGATACAATTGCAGCGTGAGACAGCTGAGACCAGTCGCGACGTGTTCCTCTTCAATAATAATCTGGAGCAGATTCAGCAGAACGAGAACATCGAGCGTTACAAAAAACTGATGGCCGACGATAAGGAGATTATCTCATTAAGAAGTTCTATCCGCAAGGCGGCAGAATCGAAACTCTCGCACGGTATCATCGATGTAAACGACCTGGTGAAGGAGATCAACAACGAGAATGCTGCACGGGTCGGGCAGTCGATGCACGAGATTCAGATGCTGAAAGAGATATACGACCTGAAATATACAACGAATCAATAACGATATGAAGAAACTGATAATAATGGCAGCAGGGCTGGCGGTACTGGCAAGCTGCGGAAGCAATGAAAAAGAGTACGATGCTACGGGAACCTTCGAAGCAACTGAAGTGACGGTGGCAGCTGAACAGAGTGGTGCGTTGATGAAGTTCGATGTGAACGAGGGTGACGAAATTGCACTTGGCAAGGAAGTGGGACTGATAGATACCACACAGATCTGGCTAAAGATTCAGCAGGCAGGGGCAACAAAGGATGTTTATCAGAGTCAGAAGCCTGATATGGAGAAACAGATCGCAGCCACTCGCCAGCAACTGGCAAAAGCCAATCAAGACCAACAGCGCTATCAGGAACTGGTGGCCGATGGTGCTGCACCCGGCAAGATGCTCGACGATGCCACCAATCAAGTGCAGGTACTGCAGAAGCAGTTGGATGCGCAGATATCTACATTGAGCACTCAACTCTCAACCATCAACTCTCAACTCTCAACTGTTGATGTGCAGGTGAGCCAATTACAGGATCAGTTACGGAAGTGCCACATCGCTGCACCTATTAAAGGTACGGTACTGGAAAAGTACGTTGAGAAGGGCGAGTTCGTTGCTACCGGTAAACCGCTGTTTAAGATGGCTGATACGGAGCAAATGTTTATCCGTGCCTACGTCACTTCAGCACAGTTGCAAAACATCAAAGTAGGACAGAAAGCGAAGGTCTTTGCCGACTGTGGCAACGGACAGAAAAAAGAATTCGAAGGTACTGTCAGGTGGATTTCGAGTCGTTCAGAATTTACCCCCAAGACCATTCAGACTGACGACGAGCGGGCTGATTTGGTCTATGCCCTGAAAGTCGCCTTCAAGAACGACGGCTACGTAAAAATTGGCATGTACGGAGGAATAAAAAGCCTCACCCCCAGCCCCTCTCCAAGGGGAGAGGGGAGTGAATAGACAATTCCCTCAAAATAGATAGCAATGGACGAAGCAATCATCGTAAAAAACGTCAGCAAAAGCTACGGGAAGAAGGTAACCACTCCCCTCTCCAACCGGAGAGGGGTCGGGGGTGAGGCTCCAGTGAAGGCTTTGCAGGATGTGTCGTTCTCTGTAGGCAAGGGCGAGGTCTTCGGACTCATCGGGCCAGACGGAGCGGGTAAGACGTCGATGTATCGCATTCTTTGTACGCTGCTGTTGGCTGATGAAGGTACGGCAACGGTGGACGGTTTCGATGTGGTGAAGCAGATGACAGACATCCGTAAGCGCGTAGGATATATGCCGGGACGATTCTCGCTGTATCAGGATTTGACGGTAGAGGAGAATCTGAAGTTTTTTGCCACACTCTTTGGAACGACGGTGGATGAGGGTTATGACTCCATTAAGGCTATCTATTCGCAGATAGAACGTTTTAAGGACCGTAAGGCTGGGGCGCTGTCGGGAGGTATGAAGCAGAAGCTGGCGCTCTCGTGTGCGCTGGTGCATCAGCCAAGCATACTTTTTCTCGATGAGCCCACAACGGGTGTTGACCCTGTAAGTCGTAAGGAGTTCTGGGAGATGCTTTCAATGCTGAAGGAGCGCAATATCACCATCGTAGCCTCTACACCCTATCTCGATGAGGTTAGGCAGTGTGAGCGCGTGGCGTTCCTGAGTGAGGGACACGTAATGGGTATTGATACGCCGGAGATTATTCTTGATAGGTTTAAGGACATCTTCAACCCACCAGGGATTACTCGGGAGCAAGACAGTAGCAAGACAGTAGACAAGAGCAAGTCGGAATACGTTATCGAAGTGGAACACCTCGTGAAGGCCTTTGGCGACTTCCATGCCGTAGATGATATCAGCTTTAGTGTAAAGCGTGGTGAGATTTTCGGTTTCTTAGGAGCCAATGGAGCCGGCAAGACAACGGCTATGCACATGCTGACAGGACTGAACCAGCCCACGAGTGGTACAGGACGCGTGGCAGGCTTCGACATCCGAACGGAGCACGAACAGATCAAGAAACATATCGGTTATATGTCGCAGCGGTTCTCACTCTACGAGGATCTGACGGTGGCTGAGAACATCCGACTCTTTGCAGGCATCTATGGGATGAAAAGTGAAGAGATAAGAGTGAAGAGTGAAGAATTGCTGCGCCGTCTCAAGTTTGAGGAACATAAGAACGACCTTGTAGGTTCGCTGCCGTTGGGCTGGAAGCAGAAGTTGGCGTTCTCTGTGAGTATCTTCCACGAGCCCGCTATCGTATTCCTCGATGAGCCAACAGGCGGTGTAGATCCTGCTACCCGTCGTCAGTTCTGGGAACTCATCTATGAGGCAGCTTTACGAGGAATAACCGTCTTCGTGACGACGCACTATATGGACGAGGCCGAGTACTGTGACCGCATATCGATTATGGTGGATGGTAAGATCAGCGCGATGGGGACTCCTGAGGAACTGAAGCGAAACCTCCATCAGCCCGATATGGATCATGTGTTTACTTACTTAGCACGTGAGGCAAAGAGAGGAGAATAATAGCCCACCCAAGCCCTCCCCAAAGGAGGGATGTTTAAATAGACAATTAATATGTAAATAATGAAAAATGACTCGTCAAATCATGTAACCAGACATCCCTCCCTTGGGGAGGGCTTGGGTGGGCCCTTTCTTTCCTTTGTTCTGAAGGAAGCCAAACACATCCTGCGCGACAAGCGTACGATGCTGATACTCTTCGGCATGCCCGTCGTGATGATGCTGCTATTCGGCTTTGCTATCACCAACGACGTGAGGAATGTGCGTACGGTGGTGGTGACCTCGCAGATGGACCATCTGACTCGGACAGCTGTAGAGCGATTGGCGGCTTCGGAATACTTTACGATTGTCAAAACCGTCCCCACGCCAAAAGATGCGGAATGGATGATTCGTAGTCAGAAAGCCGATATGAGCCTCACCCCCAGCCCCTCAAGCCCCCCTCTGTCTCCCCCCAATAGGGGGAGGGGGAGTAGTAACCTTCAGTGGCAAATCATGGTTGACGGTAGCGACCCCAATATGGCGCAGCAATGGACCACATACGCACAGGCTATTCTCTCGCAACCCATCGGAGGAAAGAACTATTCACTCCCCCTCCCCCTATTGGGGGGAGACAGAGGGGGGCTTGAGGGGCCGGGGGTGAGGCTTTTATATAATCCAAGAATGAAGTCGGCCTATAACTTTGTGCCTGCAATTATGGGTATGCTGTTGCTGCTGATTTGTGCGATGATGACCTCTGTATCGATTGTTCGCGAAAAAGAACGTGGTACGATGGAGGTGTTGCTCGTGTCGCCAATCAAGCCGCTGATGATTATCGTGGCGAAGGTAGTGCCCTATCTGTTCTTGGCACTGGCGATTCTGTCGGTCATCCTGCTGATGTCGGCTACGGTGCTCGATGTGCCGCTGCAAGGTGGCCTTGGATGGATACTCGTCGTTTCGCTCATCTATATCCTGTTGGCTCTCTCGCTCGGTCTGCTTATCTCGAATATCGCGCATACGCAGTTTGTGGCCCTGCTCGTATCAGCGATGGTATTGTTGTTGCCTACCGTGATGCTCTCGGGTATGCTGTTTCCTGTGGAGTCAATGCCAACTATCCTGCAATGGATATCGGCTATCATTCCACCACGTTACTATATTCAGGCCATGCGCAAGCTGATGATTATGGGTGTGGGAATCCAAGAAGTATGGCAAGAGGTTGTCATCCTTATTGGTATGACATCCCTGCTACTCGTTGTCTCACTTAAGAAATTCAAGACGCGCTTATGATAAAGTATTTGCTTCAAAAGGAGTTCCTGCAGATTCGGCGCAACTCGTTTATGCCGAAGATTATCTTCATCTTCCCCATTATGGTGATGTGTGTCATGCCGTGGGTGATGAATCAGGAGGTAAAGAATATCCGCGTGGATGTGGTGGACATCGATCATACTTCGCATTCTCAGCAATTGGTACACCAGATTGAGGCCTCGAACTACTTTATCTTCAACGGGCAGAAAGCGACCTACCAGGAAGCCATGAAGGATATCGAGACCTCAAAAGCTGATATCATCCTTGAGATCCGCGATGGTAAATATCTTATTGCAGCCAATGCCGTGAATGGCACTAAGGGCTCCATCGGCTCAGCCTATCTGAGTCAGATAATAAGACCCACCCCCCAGCCCCTCCCTGTAATGGAGGGGAGTGGTTACTCTCAAGGGCAGCAGGTATCTGCTCCCTCCCTCACAGGGAGGGCTGGGGGTGGGTCTCTTCTCCTCTACAACAAGGGCCAGAACTACAAACTCTTCATGATTCCGGCCCTGATGGGCATTCTGATGATGATGCTCTGTGGTTTCCTGCCGGCGCTGAATATCGTGGGTGAAAAAGAAAAGGGTACCATCGAACAGATTAACGTCACTCCCGTTTCTAAGTGGTCATTTATCCTTGCCAAACTCATTCCTTATTGGATTATCGGGCTGGTGGTACTTACCCTCTGTCTCGTTCTCTCATGGCTTGTCTATGGCATCACCTGCCAGGGACCTCTCTGGCTCGTCTATCTCTTAGCAATCCTGTTGGCGCTGTTCTTCTCGTCGTTCGGACTGATTGTCTCCAACTACAGCGACACCATGCAACAGGCCATGCTCGTTATGTGGTTCTTCGTAGTGTGTCTGATGCTGCTCTCAGGTCTCTTCACCCCTGTCCGTTCT
>Ga0256405_10004170_pt1 | contig 27733 bp, 26 predicted proteins | sample RumenRJG_02DNA_FD_189096 | JGI IMG/M metagenome (GOLD analysis project Ga0256405, IMG submission 189096) | Bovine rumen microbial communities from Lethbridge, Alberta, Canada - RJG_02 | ecosystem: Host-associated > Mammals > Digestive system > Stomach > Rumen | place: Canada: Alberta... | reverse complement strand
AATTGGCGCATCATTCAGGGAAGTTAATATAGGCAAAGCTGTTAAGCAGCATTTCGCCGATATTTGTCATGATGAAAATGTTCATGATATTACCTACGAAAACAGTCAGGCTCGTGAAAGAACCCAAATCCTGATGGATATTGCCAATAAGGAAAATGGAATAGTAATAGGCACAGGAGATTTGTCAGAGCTTGCCCTGGGATGGGCTACCTACAATGGCGACCACATGTCCATGTATGCCGTAAATGCTTCAGTTCCAAAGACTCTTGTCCGTTATCTGGTTCAGTATTACGCTGATACAACGGATAGCCAGGATCTGAAGACTACTTTATATGATATTTTGGACACACCTGTTTCTCCAGAGCTATTGCCTCCGGATGGAAAAGAAATTTCGCAGAAAACAGAAGATTTAGTGGGTCCATACGAGCTTCACGACTTTTTCCTTTATCATATGTTGAGGCTTGTACAAAGCCCATCCAAGATCTATAGATTGGCTAAACTAGCTTTTTCTGGCAAATATGCAGATGATGTGATTTTGAAATGGGAAAAGACATTTTACAGGCGATTCTTTTCGCAGCAGTTTAAACGCAGTTGCCTACCGGATGGCCCGAAAGTCGGATCTGTTGCGGTTTCACCAAGAGGAGATCTGCGGATGCCATCCGATGCTTGTGTGAATATATGGCGGGAGGAATTGGATAGACTGTGAAAAGCTCATAAGCGTTGGCTTGGCAATATTTATTATAAAAATCAGTAATTGCCACAAAATTTTTGTACAAAACATCAATTGTCATAAAACTTACACTTGGTATACTTGTATACAAACAAAGGCGTTTTGATTCACTTAGTGAGTTGGAGCGCCTTTTCTTTTATTCTTTTTCATTATAACTAATCCTATATAAGTGCAATGAGACAATGGCGTTTCGGCTTGATACCGAAGCGCCATCTTTGCATTTAGGAAAGGAAACATGCTATGGAGATGACTGAATTACAAACTGAAAGCTACAGGCTAACCAAAGAAATGGTTGCCATCCCTAGCGTGAATGGAACGCCTGGAGAAAAAGATATCGGAATATATATTGAAAAGTATCTAAGGAGTATTCCATATTTCAAGGAACATCCCACAGAAATAGTAATCCAAGAGTTACAAGGTGATCCTCTGGAGAGAAGAAATGTATTTGCAATACTGGGGGGAAAAAAGGACAGATCAAATAAGACGATTATTCTTCATGGACACACTGATACAGTAGGCGTTGAAGATTATGGGCTTCTTAAAGAATATTGCTTTGATAGCGACAAATTAGAAGATGCGTTAAGAGAGGCACCTATTTCTGAGGAAGTAAGGCAGGACCTTGAGTCCGGTTTGTATATGTTTGGAAGAGGAAGTGTCGACATGAAAAGTGGTGATGCAGTTTTTATGGCATTGGCAAAATACATGTCGGAGAGATTAGATGAAATAGATGGTAACCTGATCTTCGCATTTAATCCGGTAGAGGAAAATATGCATACCGGAATGATAGAGAGCTTGGATTTCTTTTTAAGGCTCAAACAGGAAAGAGGATATGATTATCTGTTTGCACTGAATAATGATTATACATGTCCCTTATATGTGGGAGATAAACACAATTATATATACACCGGTGCAGTAGGAAAGCTTTTACCCTGTTTTTATATAAAGGGAAAGAGTACACACGTTGGGCAGTGCCTTGAAGGCTTTGATGCATCACTGGTTGCAGCAAGGCTAGTTGATAACATAAATCTCAACACTGAGTTTTGTGATGAATATGAAGGAGAGTATTCTCTTCCTCCTGCAGTGCTGAAGTTAACGGATTTAAAAGATTTTTATAATGTCCAGACAGCTCAGGAGGCTTTCGTATATTTTAACTATTTTGTCCATGATGAAAGTATTGAGAATATAACAAGGAAGCTGATAAATGCCGCTGAAATATCTTTATCAGAAGTGAAATACAGGATTAAAACTAGTTCTAAAGATTATTACCAAAAAGCTGGAATGGAATATACACCGCTTAAGTATGACCCCAAAGCCTATGAATATTCAGAGGTTTTGGAAAAAGCAAAAGAAAATTATCAGGGAGATTTTGAGAAGTATATCGGAGAAATGATTCTTTCTATAAACAAGAAGACTTTCGATGTCAGGGAACAGATGATGCTTTTGGTAAAAGAGATTACTCAAATAGCCAGGCTCGAAGCTCCTGCAATAGTTTTTTTCTATGCACCGCCTTATTGTCCACATAATACTTTACATAAAGAGATTGCTAAAGAAAAAAAGATTCTCGATGACATGAGACTTGTTCTACAGGAAATCGGGAAAGAAGAGGGTGTAAACTATGGAATCTGCCATTTCTATCCGAGTTTATCAGATAGTAGTTATTTAAAGATTGATGATCCGGAAACATCCATAAAAGCTCTTGTTAATAACTTTCCGAATATGAAGGATTATTATCCTGTTCCGATTGAGAAAATTAGTAGCTTAAGTGTTCCTGCATTAACAATTGGATCTTACGGAAAAGATGCTCATAAGTGGACAGAAAGAGTACATAAGGGATATACATTCGGAGTTTTGCCTAAGCTGATAGAAAAAATAATTAAATATAATTTGGGGGCTTAAGATGAGTACATTATATGAACGTTGTCAAAAGGTCATGTCCGGAGTTTCAAACAGGGCAACAAAGCTGGGAGTGATTGATTCGGATGGAGCATATCTTTATACGGAGGATGGACGTGAAATACTTGATTTTGCTAGCGGCGTTGCTGTCAATAATATTGGTGCCAAGAACAGTGAAGTAGTCGAAGCAGTTAAGAAAGAGATGGATCACATGATCCATGTAGGGCATAACGTTGTTTACTATGAGTCTTACGTGGCACTAGCTGAGAAACTTGTAGAAAAAACAGGAGGAGATACTAAGGTTTATTTTAGCAATTCCGGAGCAGAGGCCAACGAAGGTGCTATCAAGTTGGCAAAGTATTATACAAAAAGACCTGGGGTTATAGCCTTTAAGAACTCTTTTCATGGAAGGACAATAGGCTGTATTTCTATAACAGGTTCTAACTCAGCCTATAGAAAGAACTATGAACCATTGGTTCCCGGAATATATTGGGCAGATTATTGCGATGCATATCATAATCCGGAAGGACTTCAGGAATATAAAGGAAAATTGAAATGTTTGCAGCAGTTTGATGAGATATTCAGCAAGCTGATTGCTCCAGAAATGGTGGCCGCTATCATAGTGGAGCCGGTTCAGGGAGAAGGTGGATATATTGTTCCTGACAAGCGTTTCCTCGAAGGACTACGAAAAATCTGTGATGAGTATGGAATAATGCTCATATTTGATGAAATACAGACAGGCATAGGCAGAACCGGTGAATTGTATGCGTACCAGACTTTTGGAGTCAAACCTGATATTTTGACAAGTGCCAAAGCACTTGGCGGCGGAATTCCTCTTTCAGCAGTTATTGCCAAAAAAGAAATTATGGATGCATGGCCGGCTGGGGCGCATGGTGGAACGTTTGGTGGTAATCCTCTGGCATGTGCTGCCGGATTAAAAACACTAGAAATAATTGAAAGAGATAATCTGCTGGATAATTGCAAGAAGCAAGGGGAGTACTTCCTTGAAAAACTTAAAATGCTTCAAAAGAAATACAAATGCATAGGAGATGTCAGAGGAATAGGGCTGATGGATGCTATAGAAATAGTTGATGATAATGGAGAACCGGATGCCAAAAAGACTGCCAGAATTAAAGAACTGGCTCTTGAAAAGAATCTTTTGTTGCTTACTTGTGGAAGTGATCACAACGTTGTGAGGTTTATTGCTCCAATTACAGTTACTTCAGCTGAAATTGATAAGTGCATTAAAATTCTGGATGATGTGCTGGAAGAAATCTGCTAATGCTCTATTTACAAAATTAATCAATTTGCGGAGGAATGAATAATGGCTACGCTTCAGATGTATATGGATAAGAGCAGGATTGAAAATACATTTTCTTCTTCAGTTTATTCGGAAGTATGGGGACAGAGTTTTGGAGTAAATAATTCGGTTGGAAAAATCAAAAAGATACTGGTTCATTGTCCTGGGGAAGAGCTTCTTCAATTGTCAGAAGGAGCGTTTGAAGAGGAGGCAGGAGCACGAATCCTCAAGGATGAGAAGGGACGTATACGAAATTACTTCAAGGATGACAAGGTTCCCGACATAGCCAAAATGAAGCAGCAACACGATAATATGACTGACATACTCAGAAAAGAAGGGGTAGAAGTATTTTATTTTAATGATCCAAGTAAGTATTGGACAAACCTCACTTTTACCAGAGATATAGCACTAATTACACCAAAAGGCGCGATACTTAACAGATTTGCAATGTACTTTCATCAGGGAGAAACAAAGCTGGCGCAGGAATTTTTTACATCTCAGGGAATTCCGATAATTGGCGCAATTCAGGGAGCCGGAACCATGGAGGGGGGATCATTTTCTCTTTTGGATGAACATACCGCTGTGGTGGGCAGGTCCGTCAGAGTTAATGATGAAGGAATAGAGCAACTAAAAAGGCTCCTTTCCTACCAGGATATAGAACTTATCGTACTTGATATGCCTGCGTATTACATACATCTTGATGAAGCCTTTGTTCCAGTAGATAAAAACAAGGTCCTTTGCAGTACATTCATATTACCTTTCTGGTTTCTGAAAATGTTAAAAGATAAGGACTATGAGATTATTGAAGCAGACAGAGACGATCCAATGCTTACGAATAACTGTCTGGCTATAGCTCCGGGGAAGGTCTTATTTCCTGAGATAGGGAAAAGAACAAGAAAAAATCTGGAAGAAGCAGGCGTTGAAGTACTGCCTGTGGATGTTTCGGAAATAAATAAACTAGGCGGAGGGATTCATTGTGCCACACTTCCGTTGTGGAGAGAGAGTATTTGAGGAGTTTGGATATGGGAGAAAAAGACAGATACATAATAACGATAAACAGGCAGTTTGGTAGCTTGGGACGTCCCATAGCAAAGCTTCTTGCCGAGAGACTTGGAATTGAATACTACGACAGGGAAATCGTGGATAAGGCAGCGAAGCAGCTAAATATGAGGGTATCTGAGATAAGTGAATTGGAGGAATCTGTAGACAAAGGCTTTTTTATTATGAAGTATCCATTAGGCATGGGGACTACAGATGTTCAGGATAAAATATTTAAAGAACAGAAGGCTATAATCGAGAATATTGCAAGCAAGGAAAGCTGCATAATTGTTGGAAGATGTGCAGATGCAATTCTTAGAGATTATCCAAAACTTATAAGGATATTTATATATGCACCAAAAGAGGCGCGTATAAGAGTTTGTGTTGATGACTTCCAGATGACAGAATCAGAGGCAAAGCGCATGATCCTGGAAGTTGATAAGGCAAGGGAGCGGTATCATAAGCAGTATGCAGGATATCTTCCGGATGATCTTAGTAAGATTGATCTTGCTGTTGATAGTTCATCCCTTGGGGTAGATGGTACAGTTGATTTTCTTGAAAACTATATCAAAAAGTATTTACAACATAATAAACAGTGAAAGCAGATATAAACAATGGCGTTTGATCTCTATAAACCAGAGATTGAGCGCCATTTTTAATGAGGTAGGAATATATGGAGGATAAAAACATTATTTCCATTAAAGGCCTTACGAAAAGCTATGGAGCTACGGCTGTACTAAAAGGAATTGATCTGGATGTAAAAAAAGGCGAAGTTGTAGCTGTTATCGGCCCATCAGGCTCCGGCAAGAGTACGATGCTCAGATGCATAAATGCTATGGAAAAAATGAGTGATGGAGAAATCCTATATAAGGGCCAAAGCATATCGGAGATAAAAAAGCTTTCATCGCTTCGGCAGGAGGTGGGAATGGTCTTTCAGCATTTCAATCTTTTCCCGCACATGACAGTCCTGAAAAATGTGATGTATGCCCCTGTTACGGTTAGAAAAGAAACAAAACCACATGCGCAGGACTACGCAATGGAATTATTAAAAAAGGTTGGCATGTATGAAAAGATGGACGCCTACCCATCGACTCTCTCAGGTGGTCAAAAGCAAAGAGTAGCGATTGCAAGGGCACTGGCCATGAAACCTGAAATTCTCTTGTTTGATGAACCAACATCAGCGCTTGATCCTGAAATGGTTGGAGAAGTACTGACAGTTATGAAACAGCTTGCCAAAACCGGAATGACCATGATCGTAGTAACACATGAAATGGGATTTGCAAAAGAAGTAGCTGATAAGGTCGCTTTTATGGATGAAGGAATTGTGATGGAATACGGTACTCCAAAGGAAGTATTCGAAGAGACCGAAAATGAGAGGGTTAAAGCTTTTTTGGCAAAAATGCTTTAGTAAAGGGAAATTCTATGAGAGAACTTGTCAATGTAGCGATTAAGTACAGATTACTTTTTTTAAACGGTGCAAAGATAACACTTATTGTATCGATACTTACCATCATATTTGGCCTTATATTCGGAGTGATCATGGCTTTTATGAAGATAAGCAGGATAAAGATCATCAGGGCATTTGCAAATATTTATGTGGAATTTATCAGAGGAACGCCTGTACTTGTTCAGATTTTTATAGTTTACTACGGATTACCTATCCTGGGAGTAGAGGTTCCGAGCATCATAATTGGTGGATTCGACATATCGAGGCTTGTTTCAGGAACTTTGGCATTAGTGATCAACACTACCGCATATGTCTGCGAGATTGTGCGAGGGGGAATTGAATCTATTGATTATGGACAGACCGAAGCCGCGCTTGCATTGGGAATGTCTCAGACCAGAGCAATGCTTGCTATTGTTTTTCCTCAGGCCATGAAGAACATTCTTCCATCCCTTGGAAATGAATTCATAACAATTATAAAGACATCGTCTCAGATATCTGTAATAGGTATTGCGGATCTTATGTATACGGCAGACACCATCAGAGGCATAAGCTTTAAGCCTATGGAACCACTTATTTTAGTGGCACTCATTTATTTCATTATTACTTTTGTAGTTTCAGCTCTGCTTAGGTCTTTTGAAAAGAGTATGAGAAAGAGCTATGCAAGATGAGATTAAATAAAAAAACGGAGGAGAAAGTTATGAAGAAAAAAGCTATGTCATTACTACTATTGGCAACAATGACTCTTAATCTGCTGGTTGGTTGCGGAGAAACTGCACAGGAGCCGCAGGAAGAAGCAAAGGAGGTTGTAATCGAAGAGGAAGATACAGCCAAGGAGGGTGAAGTAGAAAGCTCTTATGGAGAGATTCTTTCAGCAATCAAAGAAAGAGGAAAACTGATAGTTGGTACAGCGTCAGGTTATCCTCCATATGAATTTGTAGATATTACATCTGCAGATCAGCAGGTAATTGGAATCGATATGGAACTGGCAAAAGCAATAGCAGAAGAACTGGGGGTTGAGCTTGTGATAGAAGATATGTCTTTTTCATCACTTCTTGCATCTCTTCCGGCAAAGAAAATAGATCTTGCTATAGCAGGAATTGCTCCAACAGATGAAAGAAAAGAGAGCATGGATTTTTCTGATAGTTATTTGTTTGCAGAGCAGTCATTCCTTATCTTAAAGTCTAACGAATCAGTTTACGGTACATTGGATTCTTTTAAAGGACAGCCACTTGCAGCGCAGAAATCAACAACACAGGAAAGGGTTTGTCAGGATCTTTTTCCAGATAGTCAGCTGGTTTCCCTGGATAAGGTTCCTGATTGCATTATGGAGCTAAAAAGCGGAAAAGTAGCCGGTGTATGTATAGAGAGTATAGTTGGCCAGCAGTACGTGATTTCAGACGAGGAACTTACTTTCTCAAGTGCAGATCTTGGAATAAAGAAGGAAACAGCTATTGCTTTGGAAAAAGGCAATGAAGATCTTTTGGAAATAGTCAACAAGGTAATTGCAGATAACATGGCTAACGGTAATTTTGATAAGTGGATCATGGAGTACAGTGAAATAGCTGCTTCTAATGCAGGTAATTAACAAGGAATCTGGCAGTATGAAAAAAATCGTGTATCTCAATGCAACAGAAGATCTTGACTACGAAAAGAATCTACTCAGAGAATGGGGGATTTCAGACATAGAGCTTGAAAACGTGAAAGATGATAATCCTTCCAACGTTGCAGATCATCTTAAAGATGCTGATGGAGCAGTAGTTATTTACGACATTATTGATGAGAACGTATTGGCTAAGTGTAAAAGACTCCGCTGTGTATCAGTACAGTCAATAGGTTATGACAATCTGGATGTTGAAGCCGGTACAAAGTATGGGGTGTGTATGACCAATGCTCCAGGCTATTGCGAGGAAGAAGTGGCGGAGCACACTGTGGCGCTGATGCTAAGTCTTGTGAGAAAGGTTAGCTTCTACGACAGAAGTGTACGAAATGGAAATTGGAATCCGTTTATGGGATACAACACTTACAAGCTGTCGGGTAAAGTTTTCGGAATGCTGTTCTTTGGGCATATACCTAAACTTATAGTGCCTATAGTCAAAGCGCTCAAGATGACAGTACTGGTTTATGCTCCTACGAAGACTGCAGAAGAGATACACGATTTTGGATGTGAAAAAGCAGATACGCTTGATGTACTTCTGGAAAAATCCGATGTACTTTCCATTCATTGCCCATTGATTGAAGGTGTTACATATCATCTTATTGGTGAAAAAGAATTAAAGAAAATGAAGAACACTTCTTTTCTTATAAACACTGCAAGAGGTGAAGTGGTAGATGAAAAGGCACTTGTAAGGGCTTTGAAGGAAAAGTGGATTTTAGGTGCAGGGGTAGATGTTATAGAAGATGAAAAAAGGGGAAGAAGTGAACTGTTTGAGCTTTTGGATAATACAGTAGTCACGCCCCATGCAGCTTTTTTATCAGAAGATTCATTTTACATGGCAAGACAAATTGCTTTGGAACAGCAGATACAGTGCCTTATTGCAGAAAAGTATCCAAGCAATTTGATAAACAAAGATGTTATAAGAAAACAATAAAGACGGAGGATAAGTATGAAAAAAATATTTGGAGTTTTATTATCGGTTTTACTTACATTAGTTTCAATCACAGGGTGCGGAAGCGCAAAAGACAGTGATAAATCATTAACTGTAATTTCCGGAAAGTTATCTGTAGGACTGGAGATAGGTTATCCTCCAATGGAGTATTTTGCTGAAGATGGCGCTACTCCAATAGGCTTTGATGTGGAGCTTTCTCAGGCGCTTGCAGATGAAATGGGGCTGGAACTGAATCTTGTTGATACTGCATGGGACGGAATTTTTGCGGGAGTAGATGCCAAGAAGTATGACGTAATTATTTCTACTGTAAGTTATACGGAAGACCGTGATGCAAATTACTTACTTTCCAAGCCATACATTGCAAATGCTCCAGTACTTGTAGTTCCAAATGAATCAGAAATAGCTTCCATCGAAGATCTGGAAGGAAAAGTAATTGCGGTACAGATGGAAACAACTGCAGACTATATTATTCAGGATTATGTGGCCAAGGGACTTGGAACAGACCTTAGACAGTATGAAAAGGTAATAAATGCATTTGATGAGCTAAAAGCCGGAAGAGCAGATGCAGTCTGTACGGATTCAGTTGTAGCTGCTTTTTACCTGGGAGATGAAGCCACAAATTATAAAACAGTATGGCAGGCTCCTGAAAGCGAACCAATTGTAATGTGCGTAAAGAAGGATAATACAGCACTTAAAGATGAATTGGAAAAGTCATTGGATACACTTAAGGAAAACGGAAAGCTTTCTGAGATCGCTGTAAAGTATTTTGGAACAGAGGATGTAATTCCAAGTAATTAATGGAAATAAGGGGATGATCACATGGATGGTATAAGTCGTATTGTTACTTGGCTTCCGCAGCTTCTTTTAGGAGCGCGGACAACTATAGTAATTACAATTTTGTCAGTGGCTATCGGACTTGTTCTCAGCCTGTTTCTGGCACTGGGGAAGATGAGTAAAACTTTCATATTAAACAAGCTTTGTAGTGCTTACATTTTCTTTTTTAGAGGGACACCTCTTTTGATGCAGATATACTTTTTGTATTTTGGGTTACCGCAGTTTAATCCGGCATTAACTATACAGAGCGCTTTTGTGGCTGCGATGATAGCATATACCCTCAATACTGCAGCATATCTGGCAGAGAATATCAGAGCAGGAATTCAGTCTATTGATAAAGGCCAGTTCGAAGCAGCAAAGACTATTGGAATGACAGGAGCACAGACTATGAGACTTGTGATCATTCCTCAGACTGTGAGAAGACTTATACCTCCGGTTGGTAATGAATTTATCATGGTGCTAAAAGATGTATCTCTGGTAGCTATAATCGGGCTTGCTGATCTTACTAAGGTTACCAGAGCTATATCTTCCTCTTCAGCTACGGCGCTGGTATACATTCCGGCAATGATCATCTATCTGATAATAACTGCTCTTTTCCAATTTGTTTTCAATAGATTGGAAAGAAAATATGCAGTATATGAATAGAATTTGGAGGAGAGCAGATGTCAATTATTCGTACAGAAGATATTTGCAAGAATTTTGGGGACTTGCAGGTGTTAAAGAACGTGAACCTTAGCGTTAATCAGGGCGAGGTGGTTGTGATCATAGGCCCATCCGGTGCAGGTAAATCTACTTTGCTAAGGTCACTTAACACTTTAGAAACAATAACCAGTGGAAAAATATTTATAGATAACAAGCTGTTTTGCCGTGTCGAACGAGGCGAAATCAGAGAGGAAATGCCAAAAACAGAGAAGAAAGCAGCGCTTTTGGAAATGGGAATGGTGTTTCAGAAATTTAATCTTTTTCCCAATATGACGGTAAAAGAAAATGTTATGGCGGGACCTGTACACGTACAAAAAATACCAAAGCAGGAGGCCGAGAGTAGAGCAAAGGAATTAATTAAAAAAGTTGGGCTTGCTGATAAAGAGGATGCGTATCCTACAAGGCTTTCCGGTGGACAACAGCAGCGAGTAGCCATTGCAAGAGCCCTTGCGATGCAGCCCAAGATAATGCTATTTGATGAACCAACCTCTGCACTAGATCCGGAACTTGTTGGGGAAGTGCTCTCTGTAATGAAAGATCTGGCTTCACAGGGAATGACGATGCTTTGCGTTACTCATGAGATGGGCTTTGCGAGGGAAGTTGCGGATAAAGTGGTATTCATGGCGGATGGCCAGATTCTGGAAGAAGGCACACCGGAAGAAATATTTGGCAATCCCAAAACTGCAAAAGCCAGACAGTTCTTGGGAAGCGTATTATAAAACATGAGAGAAGGTTTTTAATAATGGGGAACGTTGATGTAAAGAATCTAGTTCTAAGCGGAAAGGGAATTGTTACAGGAAAAGGAGCTATTAGCTTTCTTGAAACTCTGAACTACAAGAGGGTAATCATCGTAACAGGTGGCAATTCCATGATAAGGAATGGAATAATTGATAAAACCAGAAAGATGCTTGAAAAAACCGGGAGTAGAACAGAACTAATTACTGGGATACAAAAGAATCCGTCTTTTGAAGAAGTTGCGGATGGCTTGCTTAAGTTTAAAGAGTTTGAACCGGATTGCGTTTTGGCTATTGGTGGCGGAAGCGCCATGGATGCAGCAAAAGCTATGCTTTTGTTTTACGAGTTTCCGTATCTGAATAAGGATAATGTAATTGAGTATAAAGATTCCGGGAAAATTCCAAGGGAGAGAAAGACCGCACTAATATGCGTTCCATCAACTTCGGGCACTGCATCGGAAGTAACCAAAACATCGGTTATCACAGATCTTCAAAAAAAGTTAAAGGTTCCGATCATAACTGAATGTTTGAGACCTGACATAGCGATTTTAGATCCTGATATTACAATGACTATGCCGGATAATATAGCAGCTGAAACCGGAATGGATGCGCTGACACATGCTATAGAGTCTTATACAAATCATAATCTTGATGATTTCGATGAAGCACTTGCAAAGGCTGCGGTTGCAGGAATAATCAGATATTTGCCGGATTCCTGTAAAGAGAAAGATGAGTTGGCAAGAGAGAAAGTACATAATTATCAGTGCATGGCAGGTATTTCATTTGCTAACGTAGGACTTGGTATGGTTCACGGAATAGCACATTCCTTTGGAGCAGCCTTTAATCTTGGACATGGTCTTTCAAATGCGATAATACTGCCTTATGTGCTTGAATATAATCGGAGAAATTCGGTAGTTGAAGCAAAACTAAAAGAATTATCTTATGCCTGCAGGTGCGAAGATATTATTAAAAAAATCTATGATTTAAAAGAAGAATTGGGCATTCCAGAGAGCTTTTTTGATGCAGGTATTACGGAAGAAGATTACAAAAGCAATTTTAATCTTTTACTTGAACATTCAATGCTAGGTGCTACAAAGGTTAATCCCGTGACGGTTTCCATAGATGATATGAAGCAAATGCTGGATACAGTTTATTACGGAAGAAAAATAGATTTTTAAAATAATAAAAAGGTGGGGTAAGAACATGAGTTACTTTTTGCTTGATGAATTTGTTAATATCGAGCCATATAATCCGGGTGAGCAGCCTGACGACAGGGAATATCTTAAATTAAATGCCAATGAGAGCTCTTTTCCTCCGTCGCCTAAGGTGCTGGAAGCCATAGATAAGGCTCACATTAATGGAATGTCTCACTATTCAGATCCCTATTGTTGGGAGCTTAGAGAGGCAATAGGAAAACATTTCGGAGTTGGGGGAGATCAGGTATTTGTTGGAAATGGTGCAGATGAAGTATTGAGCTTTTGTCTTATGTCGTTTTTCAGACCCGGTATGAAAATATGTTTTCCTGATATTACTTACGATTTTTATAGAATATATTCCAAAGCGTACAGACTTGATTATGAACAGATTCCTTTAAATGATGATTTTACTTTGGATATAGAGCCATATATAAAGTCTGACAGAGACGTTATTATTGCGAACCCGAATAACCCTACAGGCCTTGCTGTTCCTGTAGCAGATATAGAAAGATTGGTTGCTTCCAAAAAAGACAGGATGGTCATAATTGACGAAGCTTATATTGACTTTGGAAATGAATCTGTTTTGCCTTTAGTTAAGAAATATAACAATCTTGTGGTTGTATATACGTTTTCAAAATCAAGGAACATGCCTGGAGCAAGAATTGGATTTGCTATCTCATCCAAGGCAATTATCGCAGACATGAATAACATCAAGTTTGCGTTCAATCCCTTTAACCTGAGTTCTTTGGCAATTGCCGGGGGATGTGCCGCAGTTAATGATGAAGAGTATTTTGAATACTGCGTTGGAAATGTTATTAGAGAAAGGAAACTGGTAGAAAAAGAACTAATGAATATGGGATATGAGGTTATTCCTACAACTACCAATTTTGTGTTCTTTAAGGCATACAATACTCCTGCGAAGGCATTATGCGCAGAGCTAAAAAAGCGAGGTATTCTGGTAAGGCATTATGATGATGAGAGAATTTGTGATTATATAAGAATGACAATCGGCACACATGCTGAGATGAGAAGGGTAATACAGGCACTAATGCAGATTGAAAAAAATTATGTCGAAGATTGGGTTACAGCATGATTTTATTTAAACAAATGATTATTTTTTTCATAGTCATGGGCATTGGATTTTATTGTGGAAAAAGGAAACACTTTAGTGATGAAGGGGTTCGAATGATGTCCTGGAGTGTGGTAAATATAGCAAACCCAGCACTTATTATAGGCGCTGGGTTTGAAAACTCTTCATTTGGAATAGTAGAGCTTCTAAAGACACTGATTGTAGCAGTAATAGTCTATGCTATTCTTATTTTGATATCCTATCCTATAGGCAGGATAATATGTGGGCATCACGCTGATTTTAATATATATAGGGTAATGTTGATATTTTCAAATATAGGATTTATGGGATTTCCAATTTTATCCGCTGTATATGGCGCTGAATCTATAATCTATGCATCGCTTTTTTTATTTCCCTATAATTTTTTGATATATACTTTTGGGATAAGGACAATTTCTCAGACTGATAACAAAATAAGCAGAATCAGGGGGCTTTTTAATACAGGAACAATTGCATGCTTTATCTCGCTTTTTATCTATTTGTCCAGAATACCGGTTCCTGATTTTATTTGCTCTACAGTAAAAACACTGGGAAATTTGACTGCTCCATTAAGTATGATGGTAATTGGTTATTCTCTGACAAAGATAAATATTGGAGAGTTGCTAAGAGATAAAAGACTTATGATGTTTGCACTGATCAAGCAAGTTATAATTCCTATATTAGGTATGATAATTGTTAAAGCAATTGTAAAAGAGCCGCTTCTTGTAGACGTATTATTTATTATACTTGCAATGCCAGTGGGAAGCATGGTGGCAATGTTCGCAGAGCAGTATTGTGAAGATGGTAACCTTGCATCAAAAGGAGTTACACTTACTACAGTATTATCGGTTTTAACTATCTCATTGTTATCACAGTTACCTTTTTTATAAATATCAAAGACAATATCATCAAAAATTGCAGCGTCTTAATTGGGAAAAAGGGTGCAATATGTGGCGGAGGATGGTAAGATATTGAGAGGAAATATGGAAAGGAATGGAGGAATCAAGATGACATTTGAAGAGGCCAAGGCGAAGCTTGAAAAGTTTGATCAGCTTCATGTACTTAAATATTATGATGAGCTTTCAGATACTGAGAAGGCAGAGCTCATTGCACAGATAGAGGACACAGATTTTTCTGTGGTTGAAAATTGCAAGAATCTTGGAAAGAGCGAAGGAAGGGGCGAGTTTGCTCCACTTGCTGCTATGCAGGTTTCAGAGATAGAGTCAAGGAAGCAGGAGCTCTTTTCCATTGGCAAAAAAGCTCTTAAGGAAGGCAAAATCGCAGCATGTCTTCTTGCCGGCGGAATGGGAACAAGGCTTGGCTCAGATAATCCAAAGGGAATGTACAATATAGGCCTTACCAAGGATGTGTATATCTTCCAGAGAATAATTGAGAACCTTAAGGATACTGTTGATCAGGCAGATGGCACTTACATTCGTCTCTTTATCATGACCAGTGAAAAGAACAATGACGCAACAGTTTCTTTCCTCAAGGAGCACAACTACTTTGGATACCCTGAGGACAAGATCACTTTCTTTAAACAGGACATGGCACCTGCTTCAGATTATCAGGGCAAGGTTTATATGGAGAGCAAGTCCAGAATTTCAACATCTCCCAATGGCAACGCTGGTTGGTATGCATCAATGCTTCGCGCTGGACTTCGCGACCTGATGTTAAAAGAGGGTATCGAGTGGATAGATATCTTTTCCGTAGACAATGTCCTTCAGAGGATTGCTGATCCATGCTTTGTTGGTGCGACTCTTGAAGCTGGTGTAAGCTGCGGCGCCAAGGTGGTAAGAAAGTGCGCTCCTGATGAGAAGGTGGGCGTTATGTGTCTTGAAGATGGCAAGCCTTCTATCGTTGAGTATTATGAACTGTCTCAGGAGATGATGGACGCCAAGGATGAGAACGGTGATCCAGCCTACAACTATGGAGTAATTCTTAACTATCTTTTCAATGAAAAAGACCTTTATGAGATCTCAAAGAAATCTCTGCCACTGCATGTAGTTGAGAAGAAGATTCCTTACATAGATGAAAACGCACAGCTAATTAAGCCAGAGACTCCTAACGGATGCAAGTTTGAACAGCTGGTTCTTGATATGATACATGAGCTACCAAGCTGCCTCCCATATGAAGTAATAAGGGAGCATGAGTTTGCACCTATCAAGAACAAAGAGGGTGTTGACTCTGTAGAGACTGCAAGAGAGCTTTGCAAAAAGAACGGAATTGAACTATAAGTTAACATTTCGACAGGTAGTCGCAACAAAAGGAAATTGTAATAGATGCAGATTCTCTATACAATACTGCTGTAGGTAGACAAAAACACTTATCATGTACGACATAGAAAAGAGGTAATCATGGCTATTCTAGTAACAGGTGGTGCTGGATATATTGGTTCACACACAGTAGTTGAGCTCCAGAATGCTGGAGAAGATGTGGTAGTAATGGACAATCTTGCCAATTCAAGCAAAAAGTGTCTTGAGAGAGTTGAGGCTCTCACAGGCAAGAAGGTTCCTTTTTATGAAGCGGACATAAGAGACAGAGATGCTCTTGAGAAGATCTTTTCTAATGAAAAAATAGACAGTGTCATCCATTTTGCAGGCCTTAAGGCAGTTGGCGAATCAGTTCAGAAGCCTTGGGAATACTATGACAACAACGTTACAGGAACACTTACTCTGGTTGATGTGATGAGAAAGCATAACTGCAAGAACATTATCTTTTCATCATCAGCAACAGTTTATGGCGATCCTGCCATAATCCCTATTACTGAGGAGTGTCCAAAGGGACAGTGCACAAACCCATACGGCTGGACCAAGTCAATGCTTGAGCAGATTCTTTCTGATATACAGAAGGCTGATCCAGAGTGGAATGTGGTGCTCCTTAGATACTTTAATCCTATCGGAGCTCACAAGAGCGGAACAATTGGAGAGAATCCAAACGGAATTCCCAACAACCTCATGCCTTACATAACACAGGTTGCAGTAGGTAAGCTCCCTAAGCTCAATGTATTTGGCAATGACTACGACACCCACGACGGAACAGGTGTAAGAGATTATATCCACGTAGTTGACCTTGCCAAGGGACATGTCAAGGCACTTAAGAAGCTGGCTCCCGGAAGCGGACTTAACATCTACAACTTGGGAACAGGCGTAGGCTACAGCGTTCTTGATATTGTTAAGAACTTTGAAGAAGCCACAGGAGTTAAGATCCCATACGAGATCAAGGACAGACGTCCTGGAGATATCGCAACCTGCTATTCCAAGGCTGACAAGGCAAAAGAGGAGCTTGGCTGGGTTGCAGAAAATGGCATCAAAGAAATGTGTGCTGATTCCTGGAGATGGCAGAGCAACAATCCAAATGGATATGAAGGCTGATATGTGATACATTATTTATGAGGTTTACCATTGTATGGTAAACCTCTTTTTTTCGAGAACGAAGCGGAGCAATCCGTATATCATAATATGTAAACCATTCAAAATATGTAAAGTGAGGTAAATTATGTTCAGGCTCTGGGTCAAGCTTATAAGTGACAATCACCTTATAAAGGACATGGTGGTTTGCGATGAAACAACTGACACAAGAACCCACAAGGTAATGAATGCAATAGAAAAGGCGTGCTATGAAATGGACCTATCAAAACCTATCTGGCTTGACAGCGTTGTCAAAGATTTCCAACTGCACGCAAAGTGCCGTTTTACCAGGGATTCTTTCGTTGAAGATGTGTCTTTTGACTATATGGAAATACAGGTTATAGAAGAGGATTATTAATTTTTATATAAGAAAATAATCACAATTTCGACACAGATCGCTCCTATACTAAAGCCATAAACGGAAAGGAAGGTACGTCATCATGTATGAGGACAATAACAACAGACCATCAGTAGATAATGGATCAAATGCAAATCCTACATCTAATCCATATAATTACTCTGGCAGGAGCTACAACTACACTAATGGGAATAGCTATAACTCCAGTAACAATACAAACCCATATTCTTACAACAATCAGGGTTACTCTTACGGACAGAATAGTTACAGCTATAATCAAAATGCTCAGCCAACTTATGGAACCTATCAGTACAATTCACAGGCTGGTCCGTCAGTACCACCAGAGAGACCTAAAAAGAAAAAGCACACCTTTGCTAAGGTTGTGGCAGCAATCTGCATCCTGGCACTTATCGTTGGTGGTGTTGGAATTACTTACAACGCAGTGGCTAATAAATCCGGAAGCTTCTTTGGCATCGGAGGAAATGACACTGTAGCAGAAGTAGAGCAGCAGGATGAGGAAATAACTCCTGAAGAGACAGGAAATGATCCTGTGACTGAGGATAAGGCACAGGCAGAGCCGGAAAAAGATATACAGACTACTACAGTTACTGGTGCTTCCATGGCAGTTGTAACTGATGTGACAGCAGTTGTTGAAGAAGTTATGCCAGCAATGGTAATGATCCACAACAACTATACAGCTTCAGCAAGCTACTTTGGATACGTTCAGCAGGAAGAGGCAACTGCTTCAGGAAGTGGTATCATTGTTGGTGAGAACGATTCAGAGCTTCTTATAGCTACTAACTACCACGTTATTGAAGGCGCAGACAGCCTTGAAGTTATCTTTAATGACGATGCTACAGTAGAAGCTGTAGTTAAGGGCACAGATTCAGACATGGATCTTGCAGTTATAGCAGTAATGCTTGACGATATAGATGATTCTACAAAAGAAGTGATCAAGATAGCAACACTTGGCGACAGCACAGCTCTTAAACTTGGCGAGCCTGCCATCGCAATTGGTAATGCCCTTGGTTATGGTCAGTCAGTTACTACCGGTGTTATCTCTGCTGTAAACAGGGACGTTGAGATTTCAGAGGGTACTACACAGACATTTATCCAGACTGATGCAGCCATCAACCCTGGTAACTCAGGTGGTGCGCTCCTTAATCTTCAGGGAGAGGTTATTGGAATCAACTCCAACAAGATCGGTGGAGACACTATCGAAGGTATGGGATATGCAATCCCTATATCAGTAGCCCAGCCTATCATTGATAAGCTCATGAACGAGGTTACAAGAGTTAAGGTTTCAAACGAAGAGAGAGGCTATATTGGAATCTCTGGTGTAAGTGTAACATCAAGCGTATCTGAAGGATATGGAATTCCTCTTGGAGTATACGTTGCAGAAGTAACAAATGGCGGTGGTGCTCAGAATGCTGGAATTGCAAAGGGTGATGTTATCGTTGAGTTTGACGGCCAGGAGATCACATCCATGGATGATCTTCAGACAAGGCTTCAGTACTATGCTGCAGGCACTACAGTTTCTGTTAAGGTCATGAGACCAAGCGGACAGGAATATGTTGAACAGGAATTTACAGTAACTCTTGGACATGCAGCTACTACGCAGGGTGCAGACTCTAATGCCGGCGAACAAGGCGGCCAGGGACAGTACGATGGATCTCAGCAGCCAGCTATGCCAGGGTCAAAGGGCGGAAATGCTCAGCAGCCTGGACAGAGTAGTGGTGGCGGACACTGATCTTATCAGAATATAGATAATATTAGCCACGGTTTTCTTAGGAAGATCGTGGCTTTATTGTGCTCAGAAAGCCCTTAACCCCTTGTTTGTCATAGGGGGTTGGTGGTAAAATTCTAATAGATTGATACAAGTTTGGAGGAATGGTATGGGAATAAATAGTATTGATGCTGAGGATGATCAGTTTGCATATCGCTACGATACACAGCTTCTTATAGACAGACGTGACAAGGACCTTGATGAGGACGAGATTGCAGATTACATCACTGAGAATTTTGAAGGCAATTCACTTATTGCTGCTGGGGATGAGGATCTTGTCAAGATCCATTTTCACACCAATGAACCATGGAAAGTACTTGAGTATTGCAATAGTGTCGGCGAGATCTACGACATTGTAGTTGAAGATATGATCAGACAGTCATCAGGACTTCAGGGGTGAGACGGAGGATAATCCTATGGGATTATTTCAAAAACTACATGCGTTCATAATAAAAGAATCTCCATTTGAAGATGAGGCAAATGGTCTTCTTTTTTTGATGAGAACGGTGCTTATTATCTGGATGCCATTCTACTTTGTCATGGGAATCTATTCCCTGATAAGTGGACTTGGCATTAAACCTTTTTTAGTCTTTTTTACAGGGCTTGTGGTATATGGCGGTATTTTTGCTGAGACTTATACCAGAAGATCCCAGCGATGTCTTTATTATCTATTAGTCAGTGCCACAGTCATTACAGGATTTTTGACAATTGTTTTTGGCTGGCGTGCATCTTTTCAGAATTTTGTTTATATCTGTTTTCTTATTGTGTGGTATGATCCCACCACAGGTTCCAAAAGAAAAGCTATTTCAAGTATTTTCATGGCTGTGGCAATGTGCGTGATCTCATATTTTACACCTTTTGGACAGACTATTCTTACGCCTGGAACAGCACCACATTTCATTGTGGTATATTCCAACATCATTTTGTTTTCAATTTGTCTGTCTATAGTAGCGTATTATTTCTGCAATCAGTATATTGAATCAGAGCACAAGCTAAGGGAGTACAATTCAAGGCTCAAGCAGATTGCAGAAACAGATCCCTTGACCGGACTTATGAACAGGAGATCTGCAGAGCAGGAGATCAACGTTGTTGTAAAAGAGAGCACCGCGCTTAAGTACATGTTCTGTATCGCCATTGGAGATATTGATTTCTTTAAGAATGTCAATGATACATATGGGCATGAAGCGGGGGATTTTATACTACAGACCCTTGCAGAGGAGTTCAAAAACTTCATGAAAGCCAGAGGATTTGTGGCAAGATGGGGCGGAGAAGAGTTTCTTTTTGTTCTTCCAAGAATGAATGGAGATGAGGCCATGGCAGTTCTTGATGAACTAAGACTCGTCGTTAAGAATAAAGAGTATGTTTACAAGGAGCATACCATCAAGCTGACAATGACCTTTGGAATAGAGGAATTCAGCAAGATTTCTGGCGTTGAAAAGACAATAGAAGAGGCTGATAAGAAACTCTATCTTGGCAAACAGAATGGAAGAGACCAGGTTGTATTTTAAAAAGGAGGCATTATGGAAAACAAGATGAGACTAGTTGGAAGAGATATGTCGATCAGAATGGGCATTACCATGAGCTTTTTCCTTTCACTTATTGGTACTGCCACTTCTGGCCATTTTACAATTCCAGGATTTTTAATAAGCTTTGTAGTCAGCACCATCATCAGCCTTATCATTGGATTTGTGATCCCCATGGGTAAAATAGGAAATGCCCTGCTTAATAAGTTTGGACTTATAAGAGGAACCCTTCCTGCAAGATGTCTTGAGACTTTTGTTTCTGACCTTATCTATACTCCTGTCATGACATTTGTAATGGTTTTCTTGGCTTATCAGATGGCTATGAAGCAAAGCGGCGGAATGGCAGGACTAAATTTGGGCAAGATGTTTCTTGGGTCCCTTATCATATGCTTCATTGCAGGTTTTGTAATTATATTTATAGTTCAGCCAATCTTCATGAGGCAGGTCATGAAGAAATATGGCAAGGCTGAAAAAGAGGATTAAGGTAAAAGGTGGAGGTTTCTATGCACGAGATGACAAAAAAGAGAAATGAGCTGTGGGCTCAGACAATAATAAAGGGCCTTGAGTCCAGGAATATGACAGGCTACTATGCTGCAACCAAAGAGGAGGCACTTAAAAAAGCCCTTGAACTTATTCCTGAAGGAAGCTCAGTTACCATGGGCGGAGCTATGAGTGCCCACGAGATAGGTCTTGTTGAGGCTGTAAAAAATGGCAACTACAACTTCATAGACAGAGATGCTATGGAGGATAAGAGAGCAGCAATGCTTGCAGCATACGATGCAGACGTCTTTTTAGCAAGCGTAAATGCCATGACTCAGGACGGTGTTCTTGTAAACATAGATGGCAATGCAAACAGAGTATCAGCAATTGCCCAGGGACCCAAGAAGGTACTGTTCATTGTTGGAATGAATAAGGTTTGCGACGATGTAGATGGCGCTATGAAGAGGGCAAGAAATGTAGCAGCGCCTATCAATGCGCAGCGATTTGGACTTTCAACACCCTGTGCCAAGACAGGATCCTGCATGAACTGCAAGAGCCCTGACACCATCTGCTGTCAGTTCCTTATTACAAGATTTTCAAGGCACAAGGACAGGATCCATGTAATTCTTGTTAATGATGAGCTGGGATTCTGATAATGGATAATACTGGTATGGATGTAAAAACAAGTAAGATAAAGGCCGTACTTTTTGACCTTGACGGAACCCTGACTGATACTGAGAAATTCTATCAGACTGCATGGCCTTTGGCTCTTAAACATTTTGGATACGAGATGGAAGACTGGATGCCACTTAAGCTAAGGTCCCTGGGAAGGCCCTTTGCTCCAAGGCAGTTTAAAGAGTGGTTTGGTGAGGACTTTGATTATTTCAAGGTCAGAGAGTACCGCAAGGGCCTTGTGGAAGAAATGGTAAAAGAAACCGGGATACCCTTAAAGCCTGGTGCAAAAGAGATACTCATATGGCTTCGGGAACAGGGCATATTTACAGCTCTGGTTACAGCCAATACTTACTCAAGGGCGGAGCGGTATCTTAAAAAGATTGGGCTTTTTGAACTCTTTGATAAACTGATCTGTGCAGACATGGTAGAACTTGGTAAGCCTGCTCCTGACAGCTATGCATACGCCTGCGAGGTGCTATCCCTTGATCCCAAGGAAACCTTTGCAGTTGAGGATTCGCCAAATGGTGTCACCAGTGCATATGAGGCAGGTTGCAATGTGATAATGGTTCCAGACCTAACCCAGCCAGATGAGGAACTAACAAAGAAGTTGTATTGTAAGGTAGATAAATTAGTAGATATTGTTGAAATAATAAAGGGGCTGTGAAAAAGATATTTGTCTCTCGCCGGGCCTTTGAGCCAGCCGGTACTTAGTGAGGTTCTTTCGAACTTAGTACCGTTGCTAGGCGAAAGGAGCGAAAGCGTACCAAGAAGACAAATACTTTTTACACAGCCCCTGTATCATTCAACAGTTAGGCTTTTTTCTCAGCTTCCATGGAAGCCTTAAGCTCGCCGCTGTTATATCTTTCGATTATGTTGTTGATACGTTCAACAGGATTAAGAAGATCGCTTATTGAAGCGTCATGGTTAAGTGTATCGATAAGGTATGCAATGTACTTACTCATATCGCAGCTGATGTACCACTCTCTTGAAAGAAGTTCAGGAGTCTGGTAAACCAGATTGGTTGTAAGTACTCTGTCGATGATACCTTCGTTGTATGCTTTATCAAATACCTCAAGACCACCAGTGAAAAGTCCGAAAGTAGAGAATGCGTAAATTCTTGCAGCCTTTCTTTCCTTAAGGGCTCTTGCAACGTCGATCATGCTCTCACCAGAAGAGATCATGTCGTCTACGATGATAACTGACTTGCCCTCTACACTTGAACCGAGGAACTCGTGTGAGATGATAGGATTTCTGCCATCTACAACCTGCGTGTAGTCACGTCTCTTATAGAACATTCCCACATCAAGACCAAGAACGCTGGCAAGATAGATTGCACGGCTCATTCCACCTTCATCAGGTGAGATTACCATCATGTGCTCGGAATCAATCTTAAGGTCATCTACGTTTCTAAGGAGGGCCTTGATAAACTGATATGTTGTACGTACGGTCTCAAAACCGTTAAGTGGAATAGCATTTTGAACTCTGGCGTCATGTGCATCAAAGGTGATGATGTTGTCTACGCCCATATTTACAAGTTCCTGAAGTGCGATAGCACAGTCAAGGGACTCTCTTGAACTTCTCTTGTGCTGTCTTGACTCGTAGAGGAATGGCATGATGACTGTGATACGTCTTGCCTTACCACCTACTGCAGCAATGATTCTTTTAAGATCCTGATAGTGATCATCAGGGGACATGTGGTTTTCCTGTCCGAAAAGAGAATAGGTTTCAGAGTAATTACATACATCAACTAAAAGATAGAGGTCATCTCCACGTACGGAGGTTTTGATAACACCCTTGGCTTCGCCGGTTCCAAACCTTGGAATCTCAGCATCAAGAATGTAGGTAGGGCGCTCATAGCCGGTAAATGCAAGGCTGCCCTTGTGCTCATTCTCCCTCTCTGCTCTCCATTTTACGAGATAGTAGTCAACCTTCTCTGCAAGGGGCTTGATACCCTTTAAAGGGATCATTCCCAAAGACCCAACTGGGATGGTCTCCAGATTACGTTTCTCTTCTCTTCTTGGCATTACTTAACGTCCTCGCTTTCTTTTTTGGCAATCTTCTTAACCTTACGAATATCAGGACCGGAGAGCTTTAAGAGCTTAAAGTTGCTTGCGACTCTTGAAAAGATGCGGTCTGAGTATGTGTTCTGTAGCTGCTCCAGAGAATAGTTAGTGGTGATGATGGTGGACCTTTTTCTGGACTCACGCTCGTTTAAAAGAGCAAAGAGCTCAGAAGCAGTAAAAGTACTGCTCATCTCAGTACCAAGATCATCGATCACCAGCAGCTCACACTCGTAGAGATCATCGTAGATCGCCCGGAGGTTCTGCTTAGTCTTATAGTCAAAAGTATTCTCGGCAATAAGCTCAAACAGTCCCTGTGAACTAAAATAAATAACGGAATGTCCCTTTTTTATGATCGCATCAGCGATACAAACAGAAAGGAACGATTTACCAGTACCCACTGTACCATAAATGAATAAATTTTGGTAGTCGCTATCAAAATTGTTCACAAAATCTTCAGCAGCTCGTCTGGCCCCTTGAAATCTCTTAAGATCCTCGCCCTGATAATAGACTTCAGACAAAAGCTTAAAGTTAGCCTCTCTGGTCATGGCCCTCAAATTGGACTTATCATAAAGAGTCTCAATGATTTTCTGCTTAAAACAATGGCACTTCTCATTACCAATATATCCAGTATCCTTACAATCCGGACATGTATATCCCATATCCAGATAATCTTTAGAATACCCTGCATCTGTCAGCAGCGTTAGTTTTCGCCTTGCCAGCTCCGCCAGCTGATTCTTTAACACCCTGCGGTCCAGCTTCTCTCCAGAAATCAGCCTTCTTCCAAAATCCGCACTGGCAGTAGCAGTCTCTTCATCCAGCTCCTTATACCCCGGAACATTATCATAAACACTCTGTAATCTTTCTTCCAATTCCTGCCTATGAAGACTTCTCCTGTCTTCATACTCATGCATTATCGCATCATACTGCGCATTAGTAAGTGCCATATACCATTCTCCTCAATAATCAGTGAAAGGTCCCATCATTATGAATATTCTGTCGATAAATTTCCTCCCCTCACATTTCCTATATCCCTACCATTTGTGAGTTTAAACCGTGTAGCTTAGACATATCCATCTCCAGCGGCTATCCGCGCCGAGATGGATGCTCATGGCTAAGCGGAACGCTTGGTTTAACCGAGCAAATGGGAGGGATATAGGAAATGGGAGGGGGCAGAGAAACTACCCCAGCATCTCATAAGTATGGCCCTGTACGTGTTTCAGGGAAGGCCGGAGCCGCCGCCGAACCAAGAGTACAGGGCCGAGCTTATGTAGTCTCTCCTGCGAGATTCCCCAATCTGGCAGAAGGCTCTAGTTGTCCAGAAGCTTTTTCTCAAGTTCTACAAAATCATAGGTGTTTTGCTGGAACTGGTTGAAGCGATTCTGGGTTCCGCCTAGACGAATAGATGATTCGCCTACGCGAAGTTTGCTATCGATGGATGAAACGGAAGCCTTGGATCTCTTTTTGAGATCTGCGGTAAAGTCGGCATCTAACCTGGCAATATCCTCCCGTGAACTTACTCCTTTTTCATGCCAGGAGCGAAGAATGCTGTCGCAATACTTCAGACGGTTCTTCTGTGTCGCCATAACAGTGCGGTCGCAGGCTTCCAAAATGATCTCCATCGAAAATCTCAGCTCCCCAATCCACTTTCGAATGAAGGTGCCTTCCTTCTCAGTGGGACTGTTTTCCATACCGAGTGCCTTCATGATAGTGATGATGTCACTGTCATGTTTGTAGATTTCCACGCGTGCCTGTTTTGGCGTCTTGATGCCTTGCTGATTCCAGTTAATGGCCACCTTCTCCATATATCTGAAATCTTTTTTATGATTATCGACGCAATACTGCATCAGATAGTCCAATAGATCGTCTGAGAATCCAAGTTCATCGTGTATGTAATAAACAGTGGACATCTCAGTTGGAGATAATGTTCTTCCAAAATACTGTTCTGCGATAAACAGAAGATTTGAACCTTCTGACTGCTTGAAGGACTTAAGCTGTGCTGCAGAATAGTTTGGTCTTTCCGGGATAACGTTTTCTGGCTGGATCTCAGATTCAGCTTGTGCAACTGGAGAAAGAACAGGTCTTACCTGGTTGTCGTTTCTTCTTCTGCCATAGCGTCTCTGAGTGCTTGCTACGATATCCTCCATATGTATTCCGGTCAGATTCTGGGAAGTGTCGTACTCAAGAGAAATGAGTCCTTTCTTTTCCCAATATTTTAAAGAACGAAGTACGTCAGATTCTGTATGATTGAATTTATCTGCCAGAGCTGGAACACTGGTAGGTAAATTCGCACTCATCATCCTAAGAAGATAGAGGTAGATCTTGATCTGCGCATCGTTTGCGTCCTGCATGTATTCATCAATGAAAATGTTTGATACATAAGTAGAATCCTCCCCACAATTAGAACTAATAGTTACTCGCCCCATCATATACTTTCATCACCTGCTTTACTAACATATCCGAAAAAGAATTGTTTGCTTCATCGGAACAATTCAGATTATAGCATGGGGATTTTTAAAATGATATGGGCAAAAATGCCGAAGAAATCCAGTAACCATCTCGGTTTCCGGAATTGGATATTTATTGTGGACAATGTGGATAACGTGGATTATTTTATAAAAATTCTATAAAAATAGGTCTGACTGTGAGGATTACCAGTCAGACCTTTATCCACCAAAAATGATTTACATAAACTATAAATAAAAGTGGAAATGTGGATAAGTATTACCTTCCAAGGAGCTCATCGCCGATTTTTACTACATCTCCGGCTCCCATGGTTATCAACAAATCTCCCTTAGTGCAATTTTGCAAAAGAAATTTTTCTATTTCATTAAAGTTTGACAGGGTTGGAAAATAATTGCACTCATGTCCCAAACTGACAATCTTGTCAGCGAGTGTTCTTGAGCTGATGCCAAGATCATCCTTTTCCCTGGCAGCGTAAATATCAGCCAGTACAACATGGTCTGCTATTGAAAGCGCCTCAGCGAACTCATCTAAAAGAGCTTTTGTTCTTGTGTAGGTGTGAGGCTGGAATACACACCATATCTTTTCGTGTGGATAGTTCTTGGCTGCAGTTAAGGTAGCCTTGATCTCTGTTGGGTGATGAGCGTAGTCGTCGATAATTGTAACTCCGCTTATCTCTCCCTTGTATTCGAATCTTCTGCTGGTTCCTCCAAAGAGAGAAAGACCAGATACGATATGCTTATCTTCTATATTAAGTACAGTTGAAACAGCTATGGCTGCCAGAGCGTTATAAACGTTGTGGATGCCTGGAACAGCAAGCTTTATCTTTAGCTCTTTTCCCATAGGAAGGTGAGCTGTAAATGAAGGATTGCCATGCTCGTCGTAAACAATGTCTGTTGGATAGTAGTCAAACTTATCTGAAGATCCATAGGTTACGATGGTGCAGGGAAGATCGTGTGTGATCTCATCTACATTTTCAATGTCACCACTTATTACGAGAGTTCCGTCAGCTGGAAGGAGCTCTGCAAACTTCCTGAAGGAATGTCTTATGTCCTCAAGGTCCTTGAAGAAATCCAGATGGTCAGCATCGATGTTGGAAATGACACTGATCTTAGGGAAAAAGCTAAGGAAGCTGTTGGTGTACTCACAGGCCTCAGTAACAAAGTACTCTGACTGGCCGACTCTTATGTTTCCTCCGATGTCCTTAAACACGCCGCCAATTGAAAGTGTTGGGTCTGTGTCTGCCTCTAAGAGGATCTTGGAAACCATTGAAGTTGTGGTTGTTTTGCCGTGAGTTCCGCTGATGGCAACAGGGAGAGCGTACTGCTTCATGATCTGTCCGAGAAGCTCCGCTCTTGTGAGCATTGGAATGCCAGCCTCTTTAGCTGCA
>Ga0256405_10004169_pt1 | contig 27737 bp, 23 predicted proteins | sample RumenRJG_02DNA_FD_189096 | JGI IMG/M metagenome (GOLD analysis project Ga0256405, IMG submission 189096) | Bovine rumen microbial communities from Lethbridge, Alberta, Canada - RJG_02 | ecosystem: Host-associated > Mammals > Digestive system > Stomach > Rumen | place: Canada: Alberta... | reverse complement strand
AGCTTCACTGCCTCTTCTTTAAAGTTTTTTTCGTAGGTCATCTTTTTTCTCGCCTTTCTTTTATGATTTTTCATTATATCACACCTTTGGGCATTTGACGACTCTACTTACATGATAACACTCCACAAAAAAACTTCAGTTGTTTTTGTGATACACAAAGCGTTGGATTACAAAGTAATTCACCTGTTTAAAAAACATAAAGCGGCATGACGGAACATACCGTCAGCCGCTTTTCGGTTTTCGTTCTGTTCTGCTGTATATCAAATACCATCGTCTTGGTTATCAGCCTGCATCACCGGCTTTCAGCGGTTCAGCAGATAAACCGACAAGTTCAGATATGCCGCAAATGTCAGCCAGAGCAGATAGAAAATCTGCAGCAAGCCTGCTTTTTTGTCAATTCTGTAGAACAGTATCAGCATCACCAGTACGGCAATCCACAGCAGAATCAACCAGATAAAGGCAAACAGATACAGTCCCATGCCGAAAAACAGCACACACCACCAAAAATTCATGGTAAGCTGCAGTGCATATACAAACAGCGCCTTTGGCATTTTTTCATTGCCCGAATCAAACACAACCGCTGCACCGTATGCCATCAGCAAAAATAAAATACTCCAGACCACCGGAAACAGCCATGAAGGCGGTGACAAAAAAGGCTGTGTCAAAGCGTCATATTTAGGCTGTCCGAGATATGTGACAATTCCGCCGCCGATAGCAAATATAAATGTCAGCGCAAGCGAATACCAGAAGGTTTTCCACTTAAAATTCAAATTTCGTCACTCCCTTTACATTAGTTATATGCAGGAAGGACTGCTGTTATACATCATGCAAAAAACATCTCCTGCCCCAAAGGACAGGAGATGCTCCGTCATAATCAGATTTGATCCAATGCCTGCTTGATGTCAGCAAGAATATCGTCAATGTATTCAATACCAACAGACATTCTGATGAGGTTCGGCTTAACGCCGCAGTCCTCTAACTGCTGATCCGTCAACTGACGGTGAGTAGTGCTGGCAGGATGAAGCGCACAAGTGCGGGCATCAGCAACATGAATCACCAGCTTGATCATTTTCAGTGCATCCATAAACTGCATTGCCTTGTCTTTGCCGCCCTTCACGCCAAAGGAAATAACACCGCAGCAGCCGTTTGGCATATACTTCTGACAACGATCGTAATACTTGCTGCCGGGCAGTGAAGGATAGTTTACCCATTCGATTTTGTCATTAGCTTCCAGGAACTTAGCCACTGCCAACGCATTGGAACAATGACGTTCCATTCTCAGGAACAGCGTTTCAAGTCCGAGATTAAGCAGGAAAGCATTCTGTGGACTCTGCTGAGGTCCGTAATCTCTCATCATGTGGGTCACACATTTGGTAATATAGGCAGCTTTTCCAAAACGCTCTGTATACACAACACCGTGATAAGATTCATCAGGTTCCGTAAATGCCGGGAACTTGCCGTTTGTCCAGTCAAAATTACCGCTGTCTACGATAACGCCGCCCAGAGCAACCGCATGACCGTCCATATATTTGGAAGTAGAGTGAACGACAATATCAGCACCCCACTCAAAAGGACGGAACAATACGGGTGTGGGGAAAGTATTGTCAACAATCAACGGAACACCGTGTGCATGAGCCAGCTTTGCATACAACTCTACGTCTGCGACGTCAAGAGAAGGATTGGAAACACTTTCTACAAACACTGCTCTGGTATTCTCCTGAAAAGCTGCATTAATCTCTTCTTCCGTAGCATCAGGTTTTACAAAAGTAAAGTCTATGCCCAATTCACGCATAGATTTGTTGAAAAGATTGAAAGTACCGCCGTAAATTGCGCTGGCGCAGACAACGTGTTCTCCTGCATGGCAGATATTGGTGATGGACAGCATGGAAGCCGATTGTCCGGACGCTGTCAGCATTGCGCCGACGCCTCCCTCAAGTGCAGCTATTTTTTCAGCAACAGCACTCAGTGTAGGATTTGCCAGTCTGGTATAGAAAAATCCGTTTTCTTCCAGATCGAACAGCTTTCCGAGCGTTGCGGCAGAGTCATACTTAAAAGTCGTGCTCTGTACAATGGGAATCACTCTGGATTCGCCGTTTTTAGGATCATAGCCCGCCTGAACACATTTTGTGTTGATATGGAATGACATTGTTCATTGCTCCTTTATGTTTTGATAAATTTTGTATATATCAGCCGATACCTCTTTGACTGTTCGTGAGGCATCGACGATTTGAATGTTTTCACGATCCTTCAACAGATCAAATACTTCATAGAACCGCTGACGAATGCGCTGCTGCGTCCGCTGATCTTCATATATTTCACGCTCCAGACGATTATCCGAAATCCGACGGTCGCCAACCTCGGGAGAAATATCCAGAAATATACAGACATCCGGACGAAGGACTTCACGGCAATTCAGATTCATATCCATCACCCACTGCAGATCCGCATCAATTCCCTGATAAGCAAAGGAAGAGTAATAATATCTGTCACAGATAACGTCGGTTCCCTTTTCAAGATACTGCCGTATGCCGTTAATTGGGTTTGTGTTGTGAAAAATACGGTCGAGCAAAAACAGTGCGGACATTTCATAAGCGTCTCTGCAGACAAAACCACCCAGTGCGTCTCTCAGCAGACCGCCTGTAACCGAATTGGTCGGTTCTGCCGTCATGCAGACACTGCGCCCTTCTTGTTTCATCAAATCAGCCAAAAGGGCTGCCTGCGTACCCTTTCCGGATCCGTCCAGCCCTTCTATGACGATAAATTTTCCCTTTTTCATAAGCTTTCCCTATCCTGTATCAATCATTCGCCGGAATACCGTCAGCTACTTCTCAGGAAATCCCTTTCTGCATTTCATACATTTTTTTGCTTGCCGCAGCTATTATTATAATATGTTTTTATGGAGATTGCAATATTTTCTCGGCAGCTTTAATACCGTCAACTGCAGCGGAGGTAATTCCACCGGCATATCCCGCACCTTCACCACAGGGATAAAGTCCCTTCAGACTGACTGACTGCATCGTTTCGTCCCGCAGAATTCTGACAGGAGAAGAGCTGCGGCTTTCTACCGCAGTCAATATGGCATCTCCGTCGGCAAAGCCCCGCAGCTTCTGATCCATCAGCAAAAGTCCCTGCCTGAGTGAATCGGTCATAAATTCCGGCAGACATCCGTCAAGATTCGTCATGGTAACGCCGGGGGTATAACTGGGCTTCACAGCGCCGAACGAACGGGTAGGCTGCTTTGACAAAAAGTCTGCTGCCCTCTGTACCGGCGCACGATATCCTTCTCCGCCGGTCAAAAAGGCTTGTCTTTCTAACTTTCGCTGTAACGCTACACCTGCCAGCACGTCTTCGCTGCCGAAATCATCTGTCGCAATTCCTACCAACAGCGCAGCATTGGCATTCACCTGATCTCTGGCAAATTCGCTCATTCCGTTGGTCACCAGCCGCCCTTCTTCACTGGCGGCAGCAACCACCGTGCCGCCGGGACACATACAGAAGGTATATACACCCCGCCCGTTCTTCAGGTGACACGCCAACTTGTAGTCTGCCGCACCCAGGCTCGGGTGATTCCAAAAGCTTCCGTACTGACTGCGGTTGATCTGCTCCTGCAGATGCTCGATTCTGACGCCTGCGGCAAAGGGCTTCTGTTCCATCCGAATGCCGTTCTGCAGCAACATCTCAAAAGTATCCCTTGCACTGTGACCAATGGCAAGAATCAGGTGATCCGTATCAATGGTACTGAAACTGCCGTTTTGCTCAATCACCGCTCCGGTCAGCCGGCCATCCTTTGTTTTCAATCCTGTCAGCCTGCTCTCAAAGCAATAAGTACCACCCATTTCTTCAATGGAACGGCGCATATTCCTGACGGTTGTTTTCAGCTTGTCTGTCCCAATATGAGGCTTGGCAAGATACAGTATTTCTTCAGGCGCACCGTGCTGAACAAACTCTGTCAGCACCTTGCGGATCCGGGAATCCTTGGTACCGGTATTCAGCTTTCCGTCAGAAAAAGTGCCTGCACCACCCTCGCCGAACTGAATGTTGGAAGCAGGGTCGAGAATTCCCAGAGTGCGAAAGGCTTCAACGTCTTTTGCACGGCTGTCCACGTTCTTTCCACGCTCAATAATCACCGGCATCTGCCCTGCCTGTGCCAGAATCAATGCAGCAAACAGTCCGCACGGACCGCTGCCGACAATAACCGGTCTTTTGGGCAGCTTGCGGCAGCGAGGAAGTTCATATCTGTATTCACTGACAAAATCTGCACTGCGGCACTTTGCACCAATGCGTTTTTCGTCATTGAACAGTCTGATATCTACAGACGCAAGAAAATGTATCTGATCTTTTTTTCTGGCATCTATGCTCCGCTTATAAAGTGAAATGTTCTGTATCTCATCCTGCCGGACATTCAGTTTTTTTGCTGCCGTCTTCTTCAGCAGTGCCTCATCATATTCCAGCGGCAGGGTTATATCTCTTAATCGTATCATCAGCTTCATCCTTTGCTATTTGGATTTCTTCCATTCGGACAGTCCGGCGCCGTTTATCACATACCGTTTCCAAGACGGGCTGCCAACAGAGCGCTTCCTAAGGCAAAATGCAGATTAAAGCCGCCGCAGTCTCCGTCAACGTTCAGCATTTCTCCGCAGATATACAGGTTTTTCACCTTCTTTGCCATCAGCGTTCCGGCATCAACCGCTTCCGAACCGATGCCCCCTGCACAAACCTGAGCAGTGTCAAAGCTTCCTGCTTTTTCGGGGGTAAAGCACATTCGTTTGATCGTCCCTGCCAACACCCTGATATCCCGGCTTGTCAGACCACGGCATGACTTGCCGGAAAGTCGGCTTTCATGAACAATCACTTCGGCAAGCGCCTGATGGAGCATTCCGGACAACAGCTTTTCGGCAGGTTCATTACCATAAATACTTTTGCCCCTCTCAATGATCGCACAAAGCTCACCAAAACCGATATCCGGCATCAAGTCCAGCGTGATGCCGATTTTGCTGACCGCTGTTCCTTCTACGGTTCCATAGCAATAATACTCGCTGACGCAGCGTGACAACTCAAAAATGCAAATGCCGGATAGTCCCTTGTCAGAAAGCTGAATTTCTCCGGCAGAAGTTTTCACAACCTTGTTATCACACACTATCGCAGCCGTGCCTTTGGCACGAACACCCTTCAATGCTTTTCGCTTTTCAAGCGTGGGTACAGGACACAGCGCCGGAAATAACGGAGAATGCATAATGCCCAAGGGCTCCAAAAGACGGAACCCGCTGTCATCCGCCCCTAACTTTGGCGACGCCTTTGAACCACAGGCAAAAATCAGATGATCACACCGTATTGTTTCGGCAGCCGAACGGACAACAAAGCAGCCGTTTTCTTTGACAACCGATTCCGGTACAAACGACAGTTTTTCCGTCACACCTTTTCGGAAACATTCGTCCCTCAAAGCATTGAGAATCGTAACAGCCTGATTGCTGTACGGATAGATGCGTCCTTCGCTGTCTTCCCTGAGCAAAACCCCAAGATGATTCATATAATCCTTCATACGACTGACAGAAAAACCGGATAATACACTCTCAACCAAAGCCTTGTCGCCGTGATAGTGCTCTGTTGAAATATGCCGGTTGGAAATATTGCATCTACCGTTGCCTGTTGCCAGCAGCTTTCTGCCGGGTTTATTCTGTTTTTCAAGGATCACCACGTTTTTGCCGCCGATTTGCGCTGCAAGTGCGGCAGCAGCAGTCAATCCTGCTGCACCGCCGCCGATAACGGCCGCACGATAATACACCGATTTCATGCTGTCCCTCCCATATCTGCCGGAGCATTTGTTTTATCATATCATACAATCAGTAAAACAGCAATCCTTTTGTAACAGGTCTTAGAGTATTGAAGGAGTTATCTGACTATTACTTTATCAGCTATCAGCAAGTATATGTCCGTTCCTCTTCCTCCATAATTTGCCGATTGCCTGTACTGTTGCGTCCTGCATAAAGTCTCTTTTAGCAGCATCCCGTTTGAGAGTCCTACTAAAACCTGCGCGTAACGTCAACTTGTTTGCGTTTTTCACTCCAATATGAAGCCTCTGAGCAAGCATTCGTATGGTCGCTCTGCGAGGTCCATAAGCTGCTTCTGTAACAATTCTATACAACTCCGAGAGTGCTTCATTTTCATCAAGAAATGTCATATCCATCTTCCTCCGATCATTCATTGATAAACTCATATAGTCTATCAAGTTTATGGGCTTTAATCAGCTCTGCAGCCTTTTGAGCGGCTTTCAATACAAGCTCTACGCTGTCATCAGCCAAAACAGATGGCTCTGGCTGACTATCTTTTAAGCTACCGTTCAGCTTCATACGCTGATAGTATAATACAAGCTTTGTGACAAAAGCAAGCGGTGCCTTTTTGGTACCCGGGCGATGGAAATAGGCATAGTCATTATTCTTTGGCTCAAAGCCTGTGACTACGACTACATAATCATGGTCATCAATCACACATCCCCGTGTAGGTGAACGTTTTTCATCGCCGAGACCTGTGAATTTTTGCCTCATCAGCAAATCCCAGATACCGATATTAATTTTCCCCTGCATGAAGTCAGCAGCCATGTCCTGATAACAATAGGGAATAATTTCACTTTCCTTTAAGGCAGGCAGGCTCGCTTGTATAGCTTTGATAGAATCGTTGATTTCAGGAGTATTTGTGATAGTTCTTTTCATGTTATCATCCTTTCTTCTTATTCGTTTTTCTTAGCTTAGCCGGCACTTTCAGAATAGCACATTTCTGCCCAGTTGTCAATGACTATTTATGAATTTTTATGAATATTTCTGAATTATTTGATCCCTATATGAATTATTATCCTTGATATTTGCCATTGTAGCATATATATTATAAAGTTTCAAGCCTGTTTATGAATATATTATTCCGTTTATGATTTTTTATGAACTATTCGAAGTTTTTAGCACAACACTTTTATCTGCACTTTTATCTGCACTTTTCACTTATTATCACTACCGCTTCGTCTTCCGTATTCACCTTCGGTAATGAAAAGATGATTTCAGGAATAAACAAAATCAGCCTGTCCTCTGATGAAAACAGGCTGATAAAACATCAATTGGTTGTATGACTTTACTGAATCAGTCTTCAATCCAATCGTTGCGTTCATTATCTTTAATGGTGCGTATCACTCTGCAGGGATTGCCCACAGCTACCACATGATCCGGAATATCCTTTGTGACAACAGACCCCGAACCAATCACCGTATTGCAGCCGATAGTAACGCCCGGATTGATCACCGTATTACCACCAATCCACACATTATCACCGATAATGATCTTTTTCCCATATTCCCGGTAAGAATTGCGGATTGCGGCGTCTGTGGGGTGACAAGGCGTAAAAAGACTGACTCTGGGACCAAACAGACAGTTCTTGCCGATATGCACCTCTGCCACGTCAAGAATAATACAGTCAAAATTGGCATAAAAGTTCTCACCGATATAGGTGTTGCTGCCGTAATCACACCGAAACGGCGGTTCAATATAAATATTCTTTCCGGTACTGCCAAACAGTTCTTTCAGTAGTTGAACTCGATACTCCTGCTGTTCCTCTGTGGTGTTGTTAAACAATCTTGTAAGTTTTCTGGAGCGTGCCGCATCTGCCAGAAGCTGTGGATCTCTCGGATCGTACAGTCTTCCTGTCAGCATTTTTTCTTTTTCTGTCATTACTGCTTCCCCTTCTTTCTGTTCTTTGGTCATGTCAGAACACGCTTTCTTTTTTAAAACTACTGCCTGACCTTTGATCAGATCAGGCAGATTTGTATGTCATATTGCTGAATCTGCGGTTTTTAAGCCTCAGATCCGGTTGTTTCACTTTCAAGCTCTGCTGTTTCTTCAACCTTGCTTGATTCTTCTTGTTGACCGGACTCCTGCTTGCTGGATTCTTGCTTGCTGGATTCCTGCTTACTGGACTCTTGCTTACTGGATTCTTGCTTACTGGATTCCTGCTTACTGGATTCCTGTTTGCTTGACTCCTGTTTACTGGATTCCTGCTTGCTGGATTCCTGCTTACTGGACTCTTGCTTACTGGATTCCTGCTTGCTTGACTCCTGTTTACTGGATTCCTGCTTACTGGATTCCTGCTTACTGGATTCCTGCTTACTGGATTCCTGTTTGCTTGACTCCTGCTTACTGGATTCCTGTTTGCTTGACTCCTGCTTGCTGGGCTGAGCAGGCTTGGTCTTGTCTTCCTGAATCTTTTTCAGATATTCTTCCGCCGTACCATAGGGAATCGGAGCGCTGCTGCCGCAGCCGTTGGGAGAATAGATTCTCGGTACTGCGTTAGTAGGCGAAACAGAAGGTCCGTTTTCAGGGTCCGCCGGAATTTCGTTCAGAGCCGAATAGTAGCTGTCATATTTATAGTCATAGCTTCCGCCGGGAAGAAGAACTCTCTTGACCTCTCTGCCGTTTTTGAAAAATACCTGAGCGCCTTTGTTGCCAAAGCTGCTGGATCCGGCATAAGTAACCCAACCCACGGGAACTACTTCATCATATTCTGTAGAAATGGGACCATACATTTCTACACAAAGCTCATCATATCCGTCGTTATCGCAGTCATAGAAATAGGTTGCAATATAAACAGGCATTTTCAGCGTATTCTTGAATTTCATATCCAAAGAACCGTAGTTGATGGTAGCATCGAGCCCCTTGGGCGCATAAGAAGACGGATAAGCATGGGGATAACGCTCAATCGCCTGAAGTCCCGCCTTCATAGCACATATATACAAGGTAGTAGACGCCTGACAAATACCGCCGCCATATTCGGGAACATACTGACCGCCTACAATCGCAGTGGACTGCAGATAACCGCCGACGGTTCCGTTGGCATAATAATGCGTGTCACCGTTAGTCGTGTTGCCTGTCATCTCGTTAAAAGAGAACACTTCCCCGGGCTGCAGCACCGTACCGCTGGCAGCTCTCAGGGCAAGCCCCATGTTATAATTGGAATTATAAACATTCATTGCCGTGGTATGATGTGATGCAATCAGCTTGGTGTTGGCTTTTACGTCTTCTATCGTGATCTTATAGGCAGTTTTTTTCTTCGTCAGAGAGAACGTACCCTTTTTAGCAGGGCTGTTAAGAATCTTGCGGATATTGGTTTCCAGCTCTTTTTCGTTGACAGTATAGCCGTCATGACCGTCAGCGTATGTAAACTTTTCTTTTGCATTGGGATCAAACGAGGCTACATGAGCGTTTACCGGCGGTTCATTGCAATAATCCGCTACTTTTTTTACGCCCTCTGATACGGAGCTTTCTTCCAGCCAGCAGTCAACCTGATAATCCGTTACGCCGTTTTTGACAGTGGCATCATAGTTCGGCTTTGTCTGTTCTTTGCGGCTGAGACGGTAAGCGTCCAGCAGCACGTCGGAAAGATCTGTGCTGAAAGTAAAGTCGTTTTCATTCAGCTTAATGCTCTCTCCGTCACAGGTGACCGTAATCGAAATGGGGTCACGCATAGCCATAACCTTCTCCTGCAAGACGTCATAGGCCTCAGAAAGAGTCATGCCCTTCATCTTCACACCCATTACGGTGACCTTATCACCGAACTGAATATCTTCAGGCTTAACGCTCTGCTGAGAAACCTTGCTGTCAGCTTTTGAAGGGTCTGTAGAACCGGCGGAAGCTTTGGACGGATCTGCTTTGGAAGAACCGTTTGCAGAAGATTCAAAGGGATTTTCAGAAATCGGTCTTCCCCCCTGGGACACAGCGGATAAATCGGTGTTTCCTTCAACGCCGGGTACTGACGAATCCGTATAAGCCGATTCGGTAGACGCAGGCTGGGCATTCTGATTGACATTTACGGCAACGACTGCTGCTACCGTACCGATACACAACACCGCCGCAGCGGAAACAGCAGCAATCAATGCGGTTTTCTTCTTCTTGTTTTTGGCGGCAACTTCTTTGGCATTATCCTTACTGAGATTCACCACATTCAGATTGTTTTCTTTGTTTTCGGATTTACCCATATACTAACGATCATCCTTTCAAACTGCATGAAGGACACGGTTTTAGCGCCGTGTCCTGTCTGTATGTTTAACTCGGAGCAAAGCCCGATGTAAGCTCGCTTAACATCGGCTGCGACGTGGCAACCTCACCGCAGGAGCTTTAGCTCCTCGGGGTTTCAGTGGGGGATTATAACCCCCACTGAAAGTCCGAATGGCACCCGCCGCCTAAGAGGCGGGGGACATCGGTGATTGGTTATATCATAAGCTATCATCAGCGGGAAGCCTGGGGGGTTTGTGCAGAGGAGGAGCTTCTTGCTTTTTTCAGCACGTCTGCTGCTGTGCCGTATGCAACCGGTCCGTTGTCACCGCAGCCGTTGGGAGAATAGATCGTCGGAGCTGACCATGTAGCAGAAGCGGAAGGACCGTAACTGATGTCGTCAGGCATATAGCCAACCACAGAGGAGTAGCTTTCGTAATGATAATCATAAGAGCCGCTGGGAAGGTTTTCACGGCGAACCTCCTGACCGTTTTTGAAGAACACCTTAGCGCCTCTTGCGGAGAATGATTTTTCACCCGCATAAGTAACCCATCCGATGGGAACAATTTCGTCATATTCCTCCGAAATAGGGCCGTACATTTCCACGCAAAGCTCGTCCAGACCGTCGCCGTTGTAATCATAAACATAGGTCGCAATGTATACCGGATAATCCGTCGGGTTGATAAAGCTCATATCCAGATTACCGTAGTCAACCGTAGCGTCCAGACCATAAGGCGCATAAGAAGAGGCATACATATGTGCATAGCGGTCTGTAATCTCCATATTTGCCTTGACGGCACAGAGGAACATGGTCGTAGAAGCCTGGCATATACCGCCGCCGTATTCCTGTACTACCTTTCCCTGTGAATAAGCGGTAGAAGGCAGATACGCACCGGTTGTACCGTTAGGATAAGTATGTTCGTTGCCATTCGTCGTATCGCCCGTTGTGTCGTTGAAAGAGAATTTTTCGCCGGGCATAACCACACAGCCGTTTGCAGCCTTGATAGCAAGCTCCATATTATAAACGGAATTGTATACATTCGAAGCCGTTGTACTGTGAGAAGCAATCAGGCGGGTATTCGCCTTGATATCAGCCATCGAAACCTTGAAGGGCGTCTGATGTGTTGAAATGGAAACGCTTCCGGTTTTTTCTCCTGCGGACAAAATCGTCTTGATCTTTTCGCTCAGTTCATCATGATCAACCAGAAAGCCGTCCGAACCGTCTGCATATTCAAATTTCTGTGCCGCAGTAGGATCAAACTTTGTTACGTGAGCGTCCACAGGCTGAATATCATAAAACTCGGCGGTTTTGTTAATAGCTGCCTCCACAGACTCCGTATTAATTGCCGACTGCACCTTGAAGTCTGTCACTTTACCGTCAAAGCTGCTCTCAACAGTCGGATCATCCAGCTCCCCACGGCTGTAATGATAGGCCTGTACCAGAACAGATGAAATATCCGTATCAAAAACAAAGTCATTCTGTGTCAGCGTCAGGCTTTTTCCGTCGCATACCACCGAAATAGAAATCGGTTCCCTGATCTCAAGCAAGCGTTCCTGCATAGCGTCGTACGCCTGCGTCAGCGACTTTCCTGCCAGATTCACGCCTTCAACGGTAACGTTTTCGCCAAAAAGTATATTGGTCGGATCAACATTTTCAATATCCAGCGGCTCCTCCGAAACGTCTGAAAAGTCCACCGCATCGTCAGAAGTTCTGGATACAACCGATATTTCCGGAGAATCCTTACTGTCTGCCGTCGTCTCTGTTGCTGTTTCAACGCTGTTTTTGCTGATTGTCCACGCAATCAGACCGCCTGCTGCGGCAACCACTGCAACAGATGCAACCGCCGCCACAATACCCACGGGAAATTTTTTCTTTTCACGCTGCACCTTGATACGGGACTTCGGCGGATTTTTAACCGCCTCGGCAAAAACAACATCTTCACTGTCATCTGCCGTATCCGGCATTTCCTGCTGCTTGGCAGAAAATGCCGTTTTTACCGGTTTTACGTCGCTGCTGCCGGCAAATACGATTTCTTCTTCATCATTCTGCGCCTGCGTATCAGTTTCAGGTGCAATATCCTTTTCTTCCGTTTGTTCGGCGTTTTTATCCAAAACGACTGCTTCAGACTGTACTTCGTTCTCGTTTTCTGCCGCCCAATCTGCTTTATCTGCTGTTTCGGAATCGTCTTTTACAGCAGGCTCATTGTTATCCTTCAGTTCCTTTTGATCGGAAGTATCAGTTACGGCAGCAGATACAGTCTGTGCAGTATCCTTCGCCAGGCTGAGCTTTCCTGTTTCCGGCACTTCTCTGGCGTTTACAGCCTTAAAGGAGTGTAGATCGTTTTTATTCTCCATTTTTTAAGCTCCTCCTTTTCCCTTGCAAATACCCCTGACCGACAAAGCGGTCATCTCTTTCCGAAGACCGCTGACAGTCCACGGAATGCAGGTATCGGAATCCTATTCCTACTCCACTATCATACACCAAAACACGGCAAATTGTAAAGCCCGAAACCACGGAAAAATCCGCCAAAGATACAACCGCCTTCCATGATTATTTTGTCTTATTTTCAGCACCTTTTCATGCCGCCTTCAAGCATTTGTAGAGAACAGCGCTGCTGTCTGACAGCTTCTTTATGTCATCATGTCCGCAGAAAATGCTGCCCAATCATCTGCAAAACGATTCGTCCCGATTGTTTCCCGCATAGTTCCCGTTGCTGCATACTGACAAGCGAAACTGCCAAAAGACAATCTGCAATGCTTTTCTGCACATCGTAAAGCCAAACAAAACAACAGAACCATCATCAACCATGTGTCGGCGTGTTCCGTAATCATCAAGTCATGTAATAAAAAAACAAACCACAATCTGTCATATATCCCATAACTATAAAAAGGACTGCCATATTGGCAGTCCCGAACGATTGTGATAAAAAACAGATTCTATTGTTTTATGATTGTTCTCACGAACTCATCGCTGACAAGCATCATATCCGGCTCCGCCGGACATCTATGGCTCCACGGCAACACAAGTCAAAAGGAAATTATACCAGACATCTGTGTCCGAGGCTCCGCCTGTCAGCCCGGTGGGTGCTTCTGCTTGCTGCCGGCTTGTTGTCGGCTTGTTACTTGTTTGTCATTTTCATATTTCCGCCATATCATCCGTCACGCTGCCAAAAGCAAAACGAACGGCTGTGCTTCTGCTCTTGTCAGTTTTCACCCTTGTCAGTTTTCCTGCTTTTCTTTGCCTTCACACTGAGAATCATGCAGAAAACAAAGGCGGCAACCGGCAGCAATCCTGCAATCACCCATACGGCAATCAGGTTTGTACCATCGGTTTCATTGAGGATACGCACAGGGAAAGATTCTTCCCGGGACGAGCCTTCCTGTGAAGTCTCCGTCTGCGAAGGAAGGGATTCAGAACCTTCCGGCTGCGACTGTTGAGATGTCTGCTCCGGAGAATAGTGGTTTTTCGTCAGGCTGCCAAGCTTGTCAACATCATAGAATGCAGCATAGTCACCGGAAGATGCATCTCCCAGCACAACGTCAGGCTCAGCGCCCAGATCAACATCCGAACCGTTTTTGTCCGAAAACTGTATGCTGCCGGACATTGTATAAGCCATCCGTTCGGGTGTAAAGCTGCAGGCAACGCCGCAGGAACCTCCGCCGCTTCTTTCTCCCAAAACTGCTATCCCCTCCGCTTTTGCCATCACAGGAAGCAGATTGCCGCAGGAAAAAGAATTGCGTGAGGCAAGCACGGCAAAATCAAAATCATAGACCACATCTTTGTCCAGATCGTCAAACTTTCCGTCAAGATTATAGTCGATATAATATTCTTCCTCTTCAACGCCTCCGGTAGTCATATCCAGATAGCTGAAAGAATTTATATTGGTGTGATGATCCTTGTTGGTGATAATGCCCATCATGTAACACAGCACGGCATTACTGCCGCCGGTGTTGCAGGTAACGTCAATAATAAACTGTTTGATACCGTTTGATTTGGCGTGGTCAAGCGCCCACTTCAGGTCATCAACAGCGTCATTCATAAAGCTGTCGAACACAAACACGCCTGTGTCATTGCTGCGAAGATAGAATGCTTTGGCTTCTCCGTCCCACGTTTTGACCATTTCATATCTGGCATACTCACCGGAACGCAGACTGCTCAGCGAATTGATCTGCGTCAGTAAGTTCAGCCCGTCCTGTGCCGAATCCATCACCAGTGACGCATCCGGATTGGTCGGGTCCTGCATTTTTGTTATCAGATCCGAAAAAACCGGCGCTGTCATGTATTTTTGCAAATCTGCCACACAGGCATTGAAAGCCGTATGTCCCCCATCCCAAAAAAGCTTCGAAAGGCTGCACAAGCCAAAAATCATATCGGTCGTATTGTCGGAAAGAAGAAGCTGCTTTGCCCTGCGTGATTCATCACTGTATTCATCCAGCGTCTTGTCAAAGCCTTTTTCTTCAATAGAGGCGGCGATTTTCGCCGATGACGGACGACCGTACAATTCGTCTATCACAAAGCAAAATTCATTGTAAGTATACTGAATCATCTCAGGTGTGCGTTTTGTGCTGCTGTACACAGACGATTTATCAAAATAAGATTCCTGCGTCACCATTTCGTTGGCTGCATGTACAAAATACAAATTGCCGTTACAGTATTCGCCGGCGTTGTTGGTAATAACAAACAAGTCGGAAACAGTCGGCAGCGGAAAATATGCTTTGCCGTCGACTTCAAGCAAATCTATGCTGTACTTTTCAAATTCAATCAGAAAATCAGCAGCACCGGAGCTTTCTTTCTTGTTCTCTACCGGTTTGCAGTACGGTGCATCAAGCAGCGTATCATCATTTTCCGGTTCCATTCCCGCCAGAAAATGCTGGTCTTCTCCCAGAAAAACCGTATTTTTATCTGTGTTGACAATCATTGCGCCGCCGTTCGGGCTGTTGACAGAATAGATACCGTCCATATTCTTAGTGCCAGTAAATTCACCGGAAAACACACAGCTCAGATAATCCTCTGCTGTAATATACGGTACGTCCGGCAGATCGCCGGTGAAAACACATTCTATTTTTTTTGTCTTATCCAACGCATAAAGATAGGCGGTAAGCTCCTTTTTGGTTATCTCATCTCTTGCCGCAAAAGCCGTCATCGGCGCAGCTGCGGTAAAGAGAACGGAAGCAGACAGAATCACTGCAAGTATTGACTGTAATTTTTTCATAGTTGTTCTCCTTCGTCTGATAGTATCAAGTTATGGAATCAATATTATCATATCAAATTGCATAACAGATTACAATCGGATTTTTCCGATGATCCTTCAAAAAAAATGCAGTACACATTGACAAACCAACCTGTTCCGGTCTCCCCTCAAAAAAACAGTGCGGCAAAGCACCTGTCACCTCTTATCATGTAACAGCCGGACAATCCGGAAAAAAGCATTGCCGGTGTCCTGAAAGCTGACAAAGCTTGTGTACCTGTCCGTCAGGTGTTTCTTCTTTACAGAAGTGTCTGACGGATAATCTCAAGCCCCTGTCATCACAGAAAGCGTCATTCCTGCGTCTTTATGCTGACTGTTTCATGAAAGAATCGTGTGACCGATTCTCTTTGCCGCATTATTCTGGAATTATTTGGTTTTGATAGATTCTTTGACTGCTTTGTTGGCTTTGTGCTGCTCTTTCAGCATCTTGACAATCTCAGAAGGCTTCGGCGGATTGCCATACATCAGCACGCCGATGCGATAAATGGCGGCTGCCAGCATACCAAGCAGATAGACGGATATCAACTGAACCGCAACCGAAATGATAATCTCATAGACAGCAACGTCGGACAGAACAATTCTTGCAAACATTGCCAGCGGAGCTGTAAACGGAATATACGAGCAGACAACCATCAGCGTACCGTTCACGGAATCCGAATTAATTGCCATGACAACGATCAAAAAGGCTGCGATAAACAGGATCATGACCGGTGAAATCAGCGTATTCAGGTCTTCGCTGCGTGAGGCGAGTGAAGACAGCGCACCCAGCAGAAAACTGTAGATAAAATATCCCAGCACAAAAAACAGCAGCGCATACAAAACGGTTGCCAGCGGGAAATTCAGAAAATCCATAATTTCTGTCGGCAGCGTATCTTTGGATACCGTATTGATGGAAACCAGTGCGGTAGACAAAATCAGTACCAACTGCGTCAGTCCTGCCAGTCCGGAACCGATCACCTTGCCGAACATCAGATGAGACGGTCTGGCGCAGGTGATGAGCATTTCCATTGCACGGGAGTTCTTTTCGGAAACAACGCTTTGCGATACCATCTGACCGTACATGATAATTGCAATATACAGTACCATCATCAGTATGTAGGCAGACAAATAGTTTTTGGACTGATCGGTACCTGTCGTAACGGTGTTCATTTTGACCTGAGCGTTCAGAATTTTCAGGCTGACGTCTCCCGAAACGCCCTCTTTCTCCAGGCTGACGGTCTGATAGATTTCTTTAACGACCGTCTGGACTTTACGCATCGTATCACTGAACACAGCGTTGTTTTTGGTGATATAAGTACAGGAAAGCGGATCGTTGATCACTACTGCAAAAAGATAGTCGCCGTTGTCCACCTTTTCGCTGACAGCGTTCGTATCGGCAGTTGTCAGCTCAATGTCTGAATCAGGATAGTAGTTTTCAAATTCTTTTTTAACCAGCGGGTTTCCCTGATATGCTTTGTCGCAGACAGCAATCACAGGTTTCTGCCGGTCCTGATCACCCTGCTGACTGCTTTGTACAGACATGATAATGCCCGGCAGGAATGACAGAAGGAGAATCATTACCATAAATATTGCTGTTGAAATGATAAAGGATTTCGACTTGATACTGCCCAGATATTCAAATCTGAGCACCTGTAATATATGCTTCATATTCCTGCCTCCGTATATTCCACAAAAATATCATTCATTGACGGTTCGCAGACAAGGAAGGAATCTATGTCAAAATGCTGCTCGCTCAGCTTTTGCAGCAGCAGCGCCTTGCTCTCAGGAGATTTCAGCCGTATAGACAGTGTATCGTCACTTTCCTTGTCAGCCGAAAGAATCCCGTCACCCATTTCACGAATAATATAGGGAAGCATTCTGTCGGCATCTTTTCCGGCAATCGCAATTCTGTCACGGGGATAACTGCGCTTGATGTCAGCAATTCTGCCGTTCAGAACGATTTTACCGCTGTTGAGAATCGCTATATTGTCGCAGAATTCTTCAACGTAGTTCATCTGATGACTTGAAAACAGCACCACCGAGCCGCCGGCAATCATTTCTTTGATGACATCCTTCAGCAGCATGGCATTCACCGGATCCAGTCCGGAGAACGGCTCGTCCAGTATGACGATTTCAGGATTGCACATCAGTGTTGCCGCAAGCTGAATCTTTTGCTGATTGCCCTTGCTGAGCGTCTCCAGTTTTTTGGCTTTATATTCGCTCATGCCCATTCTTTCCAGCCATTTGTCACAGGCACTCTTTGCGTCTGTTCCGTTCATGCCCCGCAGCATGGCGAGATAGATCAACTGCTCATCAATTCTCTTCTTCGGGTACAAACCTCTCTCCTCCGGCATATAGCCGATGCGGATTCTTTTTCGGTCAATCGGTTTGCCGTCAATCAGAATCTCTCCCTTGTCCGGATAGAACACGCCCATAATAATACGAATGGTTGTTGTTTTTCCGGCGCCGTTCCTGCCCAGCAGTCCCAGTGCAGAACCACTCTGCGCCGTTACAGAAATATTCTTCAGAACTTCTTTTTCTCCAAAGTGCTTTTCAACGCCTTTGATACAAAGCTCCATTTACAGACCACCTTCCATCAAAAATAATTGTATAGGTCAATGCATATTATACCAATCGGTTACATCCATGTCAATCAAAAACAATCAACCTGCATGGAAATCAATTTTGTCGGGGCAGCTACATGGAAAAAAACCTTTTCTGGCGGAAAAAGGGTTTTCTCCTATCTCGCCTGTCGGCTCGGTCGGTACTTCTGCCTGCAGCAGAGGTGTCCACCGCAGGCAGAAGCACCCCTTTCCTAAAACCGCTGTGTTTATGTGAAACATCTTTTTGAAATACCGTTCAAAAAAGATGAATCAGTATGCTTTAGACTATCAGATTTTGAAAATGGATTTCCGTGATAATCCTGAACAGTCATTTTTCGTTTTTGTGTCAAAACGCAAAAGAACATGGCAGAAATCACTCCCGTAAGGATTGCTCCGTCTTTCAAAAACCATCTTCAGATCTACACTTATAATAGACAAACTGCCCGTCTCATTCAAACAGACTTGATTTCGCTGATGATGCTTTTTCTTTTACTGTCACAACCCTTTGGGTGAGAGTAGTACCAACTCCATTCAGCGCATAAATCGTACCCGTGATTACACGAAAAAAACCCTCTTATGGCGCCTTTTCTATTCTGCCATAAGAGGGATGTTTTTATTGTTCGTTTTTATCGGGTCTGTTCAGTACAGCCGTTTTGGAAAACTATAATAAACGATCGTTTTGCCATGCAGAACAGTCTGCGTTATCTTCTCACCCTGCCCATCAAACGGAGCAAATAAATAAAGAGATTGATAAAATCAAGATAAAGCTGCAATGCCATGTTGACAGACATTTTTTTCAGCATTTCGCCGTCAGAAGCAAGATTGTCATAGCTGACTCTGATCTTCTGTGCGTCGTAAGCAGTAAGACCGATAAAAACAGCGATGCCAAAGAAACTGATGAGCAAAGAGGTCAGGCTCATCTGCACGAAAATACCGATCACGGTAAAAATCAGCAGTACAATCAAGCCGATCATGAGAATCGACCCCAGTTTCATCAGGTCACGCTTCGTAACAATGCCGTAGATGGCAAACCCGACAAACAGAACGGCTGCGGCTGCAAAAGCAAAGATTGCGGAGCCGGCTTCGAATACAAGCAAAATCGGTGAAAAGGTAATGCCGCTGACTACGGAATAAACAATAAACATCGACAGGCTGACGCCGTAGGGCATTTTGGCCACAAATATGTTCAGCACAAGTGCAAGAACGACTTCTGCAACCAGCCCTCCGTAAAAGACAGGCAAAAAGCCTCTGAATCTGTCCGAAATTTCCCACTCGCCTCCGTCTGTCAGAAACAGCATCACTCCCAGCGCTACCAAAAACGTAATGGCAAGTCCGGCGCCCATCCAGAGGAACACTCTTTTACTGTATTCTGCCATACTCATAGCCGGTTCAGCCGTTGGTGCGGCAACCGTTGTATAACCTGTGCCGGGATAAGCATTTTGCGTTGTAAATTCGTTCTGCACTGGATAGCTGCTCTGAACAGGCGGCTGATACGGATTGTTCACCGGATTAGCGTAGCTGCCGCCGTGATAAGGCGCATAACCGCTGTGGTCAAGCTGATTGCCTGCAGTCTGCTGAGGAACGTCGCCATAGGGATTGCCCTGATACGGATTCGTATTGCCGTATCCGTTATCATTCTGATAGGGGTTGCCGGAATCGTTCTGATAAGAAGCATTGGGGTCATAGCCACCCATAAAACCCGACTGCCTGTTAAGATGATTGGGATCAAAGCCGTTAAAGCTGCCGTTATTCATATCATTCATTCCTTTCATTAAGATGTGATGATTATATTTATATTATAGCCTTTTTCATACGAAATGTCAATGCACATTCATCGGTAAAACCCGAAAGGCACGACGAAAAAATCGCTTTTCTCCGACATTATGTTCGGCTAACGGCAAAAGACCGTGATAGCCTGCTGTCATTCTGACCATTGCAGTTTTCTGAAGCATTACCGCTGTTGAGCGTATCTTTCCGCTTGTCATACCTTTTTGATGATATGCTTTGGCTGTAAGTTTATGATTATCTGCTTTTGATTGCATGGTTTTGCTACGATACTTCCGGCACTATGTTTCGGTTCTACGTTTCCGGCGCTGTGTTATTGTAGGTTGTCAATTATATAGTTTTTGTTATTGCATTTTTCATTTGTTGCAGATTGTTTTCGTTTGTTGTCGTATGCATAATCCGAGAAACAGACCAAAAGCAAAAAATCTCACCGGCAACAATCATACAAAAAGATAAAAAAACCGTAAAAAATCACTTGACAAGCGACATTAAACTGTATATAGTGTATATATACAGTATACATTCCCAAGAAACGGTAAAAGGAGCGTGATGAATTGCTTTTGTTTGTAGACAATCAAAGCGGTCTGCCGATTTATGACCAGATTTATACACAGATCAAAAACCTCATACTGAAAGGAGAACTGACCGCAAACGATCCCCTGCCTTCGATCAGAAGTCTTGCAAAGGAACTGCGTATCAGCGTCATCACCACAAAAAGGGCGTATGAAGAACTGGAAAAAGAGGGATTTGTGTATACCGTCCCCTCAAAAGGTTGTTTTGTTGCACAGCAGAATATGAAAAAACTGCGGCAGGAAAAGCTGAAACAGCTTAGAGAAAAACTGGCTGAAGCTGCCGCTATGGCAAAAGATTTCGGCTTGACTGTTGAAGAAATGTCGGAAATACTGCAGGAAGAAATGGAGGAGTTACGATGAATGCTATTGAAATCAAAGGTCTTAGCAAACATTTTAAGGATTTTGACATGGAGGATCTGTCTCTGACAGTCCCCAAAGGTTCTGTCGTGGGACTCATCGGAGAAAACGGTGCCGGCAAAAGCACCACCATCAAACTGATATTGAATCTGCTGCACAAAAACAAAGGCAGCATCACCGTACTCGGAAAGGACAATCAAAGCTTAACCGATGACGTGAAGGAAAAAATCGGTGTGGTATTTGATGAATGCTGTTTTCCGCCTGCGCTGAATATCCGCAGACTGCAAACAATTATGAGGACAGCCTATCGGCAGTGGGACGATGACTGCTTCGAAGAATATCTGAGGAAGTTTGATCTGCCCGATACGAAACCCATCAAAAAGTTTTCCCGTGGCATGAAAATGAAGCTGTCTATTGCAGCAGCGCTGTCCCATCACGCCGAACTGCTGATATTAGACGAGGCAACCAGCGGTCTTGATCCGGTCGTAAGAGATGATCTCATTGACATCATCATGGATTTCACACAAAAAGACAATCACTCCGTTCTGATATCCTCCCATATTGTCAGTGATCTTGAAAAAGCCTGCGATTACATTGCCTTTCTGCACAAGGGCAGACTGGTGTTGTTTGAGGAAAAAGACAAGCTCTATGAACAATACAGTGTCATTCACTGCACAGAGCAGCAGCTTTCAGCAATACCGAAAGAAGCCGTCATCGGCAAAAAGTCCGGCTCCTTCGGTGCAGAGGCAATTGTTCGAAAAGAGGCTGTTCCTCAAAAGATACAATGCTACCCCATTGACATTGAAAAACTCTTCATCTTTATGGTAAGGGAGAGTGAATGACATGAAAGCATTGTTTTATAGATCGGCTCTCAGTTTATGCAGGCCGCTTAATCTGTTGATACTGCTGATGTTTGCCGCAGAACCCGTTGCGGTAACCTGTGTACCGAACATCGCCACAATAGAAAGTCCCTTTGATCTGATGATGTTTGACGCCATGATGTGTTTGATCTCTTCCATCCTCCCGCAGTCTGTTATTGGTGAAGATGAACAAAGCGGCTGGAACCGGTATTGTCTGACGATGCCCGTTAAAAGAAGTCAGTATATCTCGGAAAAGTATCTTTTTACCCTGATCTTTATTATCTTTTTTGCCCTGCTGGCATCTTTGGGCGTCATTATACTGTTAGTAAGAACCACAGGCTTTGATATAAAAGAATACTTTCTGGTTCTGTCGGGAATGATGAGCGGCGCTGTGGTGATGATGTCCCTTGAACTGCCGCTGATCTTCCGTTTCGGAACAAAAAAGGGTGTGCTGCTATTCACAGCTTCCTTTCTGGTTGTCATTATCAGTGTATTATCCCTCTTCTTCTGGGTCGTCTCTGACGGCACCGGGCAACAGTTCCTGAAATGGCTGCAGGAAACCGATCATCTGATTCTTGCCCTTTGCATTCTGTCAGCCAACGCCGTCATCTATACCGTGTCGTGGCTGTTGTCAATCCGGCTTTATCAAAAAAGAGAGTTGTAATGAGGAGGCGAATCGTATGAAAAGCTTGTTGATACAAAAACTGTATCATATTTGCAGCGGCTTTTATTTTGGTCTGTTTATCTCGCTGATACTGTTTGAAACAGGTATGCTCCTGCTAAGCAGAATGTCCGATGTCTATCAGATAGATTTCTGGTCAGCAGGCTTTGTTCTGTGTATCATGATGGTCATTCTTTGCAATTCGAAAAGTCAGAGTGCATGGGTCAGATACCGTGCCGTCATGCCTTTCTCCCATCATAGAATTGTAGCGGCGGAATACCTTTTCCTGTTGGGCAGTACGTTTGTTTTCACCCTGCTGGTCAGCATCTTTCCTCTCTTGAATATGCTGTTGAACAACAGCTTCGACGCAAAACAGATGGTATTTGGCAGTATATCGGTCTTTTCCCTTTCTCTTCTGCCGTTTCTGTTCAGTACCCCGCCTAAGCTTTTTTTCGGTGATAAAGAATTAAATATTCTTGCTGTCATTGTTGCCATGCTGTTCTGCTGCTTCGGCATACTATTTATTTCTTGCGGAGATGATATCATATTGTCCGTCACGACATTTGTCATGAACCATGACATGCTGATGATGGGCTTATGCGAGGCGGGAATCATGATTGTACTGACGGCTGCTTCATGGCTGTTGTCCGTTTTGATCTTACCCGCAAGAGAATACTGACATCATACATAACCGATGATTCATGAGCGCAATATCAAAACTCAGACCGATTCTGCTCATTAACAGTTGTCACCGATTGGTGCCGCTTTTTGAAAATATCTGACAATCATTCCGAAAACACTTGAAAAACCTTTCAAATCATGTATAATGGAGTAAAAGTATCTTTTCAGCAGGAGGGACATTCATGAAGGATCACAGCAATATCGGTCCAGAGGAAGATGAAATCGACTTTGAAAATCTGTCAAAGGATATGGATATTATCTTTGGCAATATTTTCAGTGCCAGATCAATTGTAGCTACACATTCCGATTCAAATTTTGTTTCCTATAGCGATAATTATGCTCAGCCGCTGTTTTTGGAAAATGTTGAAGATGTGCAGCTGCTTAATCAGGAGATGCGCTATCCTTTTACCGAAACCCCTGCGGATAAAATTCAACATTGAAAATATCTGTCTTCTTGATACAATGCACTTACGGGAACACTGCCGACCAGCGGTGTTCCCTGTTTTGTTGTCTTACAAGCAGAACTGCTCTGCTGCTTCTTTGATCTGAGATGCATATTTTCAAGATAATTAAGGTGATTTTCAACAAAATTCTGTTAAAATCTCTTGCTTTTTATGTTTATCTATGCTATACTGTTTAAGTTACTGCAAACAGTGACTGTATACCTCATCTTTGAAAGGAACGAAACATATTATGTATTGGGTAAACGAATCAGTATTCTATCACATCTATCCCTTGGGATTCTGCGGTGCGCCGAAAGTCAATGACGGAAAAACAGAGTACAGACTGGATAAGGTCATTGATTTTATCCCTCATCTGAAGGAGATGCACGTCAATGCCGTATACTTTGGTCCGGTGTTCAAGTCAACCACCCACGGATATGATACGAATGATTATTATCATATAGATAACCGTCTTGGCGACAATGAAAGCTTCGCAAAAATTTGTCACGCCTTGCATGACAACGGCATTAAAGTTGTACTTGACGGTGTTTTCAATCATGTCGGCAGAGGATTCTGGGCTTTTGAAGACGTCAGAAAAAACCTGCAGTCCTCTCCCTACTGCTCTTGGTTCCAGAACCTGAATTTCGGCGGCAGCAGCCCATGGGGAGATCCCTTCTGGTATGAGGGCTGGGAAGGCAATTACGACCTTGTCAAGCTTAATCTGCGTCACCCTGACGTGAAAAAACATATTTTCGACGCCGTTGCTATGTGGATGGACAAGTTTGGAATAGACGGTCTGCGGCTTGATGTAGCCTACTGCATGGATCAGGATTTTCTGCGTGAGTTAAAGCATTTCTGCAAAAACCGTGACAGTCAGTTCTGGCTGATGGGTGAGATCATTCACGGTGACTATGCAAGACTTGCCAATCCCGATCTGCTGGACTCCTGCACAAACTATGAATGCTACAAGGGCATCTATTCTTCCCACAACGATCACAACTATTTTGAAATTGCACATTCCCTGAACCGCCAGTTTGCAAACGGCGGCATCTATCATCACATCTATACCTACAATTTTGTAGACAACCATGACGTCAACCGTCTGGCAAGCACTGTCAAAGAGCCGGAGAATCTGAAAAACTGTTTCTCTGTTCTGTACTTTATGCCCGGCGTACCTTCCGTTTATTACGGCAGTGAATGGGGCATCAAAGGGCAAAAGAACCGCACGGAACACGACTATCCTCTGCGCCCGTGTGTGAATGTCAGCGATTTCGAAAATAACGATCTGTACCGTCATGTCTGTCGTCTTGGCGCAGTACGCAGAACCTACAAAGCACTGAAATACGGCAGCTTTGAAAATACTGTGATCCGCAACGAACAGCTTGTGTTCAAGCGTAAATTTGAAGATCAGACGGTGTATATTGCCCTGAACCTGAGCGATAATGATTTTGACATCGGCTTCCGTACAGACGGCGGCAGCAAGCTTTTCGATGTATTTGACGGCAAAACCTCGTATGAAGTTCACGATAATTATGCCAATATTTCCATACCTGCCCGCAGCACCCGCGTACTGGTGCTGACTAACGGAGAAACACCCGCTTATCCCGATGATGACAGTCAGACCGCTCCGGTCGCCGAGGGCGAGAATGCGCCTGCCGCAGAAAACGTATCCGTACAGGACGAGCGCAAGCCGCTGCCTGCTGTTGGTGCGCCGGGCAAATACCGCCACTTCAAGGGCGGCGAATATGAATTCATCTGTCTTGCAAAGGACAGCGAAACCTCTGAGGAACTGGTTATTTACAAAGCCCTTTACGGTGACGGTACAATTTGGGCAAGACCGTCCGCCATTTTCTATCAGTATGTTGATGTGGACGGCAAAGAAGTGCCACGCTTCGAGAAAATTGACAACTGAACGTAAGCTTGCCTTTACACAATAGTCGGCAACCCCCCTGTCATTCCGACAGGGGGGTTGCCGGCTATTGTGACACACGAAAGAAATTGCGTCAGATGAAAGAAGGCACAACCGGTAACACTTGGTGAGCAGCAAGTGTTTTCCGCCTTTGTTTCCACGGAAATCGGTTTTCAAAAACTGATATTCGAAAGCAGATTGGATTCATCTGTTTTGAACGCTGTTTCCAAAAAAGACGCTGGAGATAAACTCGGCGGTTTCAGGCAAAGGGATGCTTCTACCTGTATCGGACACCTCTGCCGCAGGCAGAAGCACCGACCAAGCCGACAGACGCAATAGGGACAAACTCTATTTCCGACGGAAAAGGTTTCCCCATGCAGATGACCCGATAGAACTGGTTTTTCTGCTTTGTTCCGGTTAAGCGTTCCCATTTTCGCCGCTTTGTGTTATAATGGTAAACACACCATGAAAACGGAGGTATCAGTATGAACCAGCACACAAGATTTAACCTTCCCCTTTGTCTGGCGGTTGAAGATGACGCATTGTACCATTCCGACGAGATCATCCGGCGCTACATTCCGGAAATCATCGGACAGAAAACCATTGTCGTTTCCGAGCAGTTTCTCATCGACCTGTACAAAGAAAAAATCACCGAAATCAGCCGTGACTTTGGTAATGCGGAAATCGTAGCCATCGGCAGCGCCAGCTTTGACGGAGCAGTTGCCATTGCCAAAAAGGTCTGCGTCGAGGATATAAAAGTTATCATCGGCATCGGTGGCGGCAGAGTGCTTGACACTGCCAAATATGCCGCCCATATCACCAAGGCGGTCTATGTCTGTATGCCTACCTCTCTCAGCAACGATTCGCTGGCGTCTCCGTTTTCCGTTCTGGAAACACAGGACAAGGCACGCAAAACCATTCCCTGTAAGATACCGACCGCCATTATCGTTGACACCAACATGATTGCTTCTGCGCCGCTGGGACAGACGCTTTCCGGTATCGGAGACACGATCGCCAAGCATACTGCTTTGTATGACTGGAAGCTGTCAGCTGCCAGAACCTCCTCCAAGGTAGACGACTTTGCCTATGCGCTGGCTCGCATGAGCTACGATTCGGTGTATCACTGTGACGAAAAAGACCTCAAGAGCCGTGTGTTCATCCGTATTCTTTCCCGGGCATTAGTTATGGGCGGTCTTGCCATGGAGATTGCCGATTCTTCCCGCCCCTGCAGCGGCAGTGAACACCTGTTCGCTCATGCCATTGAGGAATACTATCCGCAGGTCAGAATCTCCCACGGTCTGGCGGTCGCTATGGGCAGTATTCCTGCCTGTATTTTTCAAGGGCAGTCACCTGACGGAATGATGGCATTTTTCCATACCTACGGTCTGGACTTCAACCCGCAAAGTTACGGCATTACCCCCGATATGTTCGAAGATATGTGGCAGAAAGCCCGCACGGTGCGGCAGGGACGCATCACGATCCTCAACGATATCCGGCATGACCGGACACAACTCGATGAAATCTATCATAGGATGGTGGAAGGATGATGAAAACAGGACTCATCTTTGACATGGACGGCACACTTTGGGATTCCTCAGAGAACGTAGCCGCCTCATGGAACGAAAAGCTGCATGAACTGGGCTATATTGACCGCCCCGCTGTCACGCAGCAGGACATCATGCGTGTCATGGGACTCACCATGGACAAAATCGCCGACATTATCTTTGCGGATTTTCCGCAGGACAAACGGATGAAAATCCTTGACCGCTGCTGTGCCTATGAGAATAAATATCTGCGGCGGCACGGTGCAGTACTATATCCCCGTCTGTCCGAAACGCTGGCAATCCTGCACCGGAAGTATCCCTTGTTCATCGTCAGCAACTGCCAGCAAGGCTACATCGAAGCTTTTCTTGACCATTACCCTTGCTGTAACTACTTCACCGACATTGAGTGCTATGGGAACAACCTCAAGGGAAAGAGCGAGAACATTGCTCTCATCGCCCGGCGGAATCATCTTGACAGAGCGTATTATGTGGGCGACATTCAGGGCGATTACGACGCCACCAGACAGGCGGGGTTTGACTTTATCCATGCCGCCTATGGTTTCGGCACCATCAACGCAAAGGTACCGGAGCTGATGCACTTTTATGACCTGCCAAAGCTGCTGGAACAACTATCACTTGATTAAGTCTGGACTGCTAAAAGCAACCGCCCTTTCATCTCAAAGACAGCGGTTGCTCAATAAGCAATAACGGATGCAGCCGTGACAGCTCGGCGCCCTGTCCGCCATAATACAAGTCGAACCCCATGTCAAGTGACAGAAACTTTATGGGAAATAGCAGTGTGTATCGTCGATGATCCGGATTCGTTCAGGTTTTCTCTCCACAGAATCTTCCATAATTAGCTTTCGTGGCCGAACCACGGAGATCTGTTTTCACAAACTGATACCCGAAAGCATACTGATCCATCTGTTGTGAAAGCTGTTTTATAACCAATCACCGATGTCCCCCGGGTCTCGCCTGCCGGGTGCGTGACCGCACCGGACGAATATGTTCCGGTAACGATCTTTACATAGTCGCTTAATATGCTTCAAAAACGAAATCGACAGTGGAG
>Ga0256405_10004168_pt1 | contig 27738 bp, 22 predicted proteins | sample RumenRJG_02DNA_FD_189096 | JGI IMG/M metagenome (GOLD analysis project Ga0256405, IMG submission 189096) | Bovine rumen microbial communities from Lethbridge, Alberta, Canada - RJG_02 | ecosystem: Host-associated > Mammals > Digestive system > Stomach > Rumen | place: Canada: Alberta... | reverse complement strand
TGAGTCATGCGACTCCGTGCGCTTATGCGGTATTAGCAGTCGTTTCCAACTGTTGTCCCCCAGCATACGGCAGGTTACCCACGCGTTACTCACCCGTCCGCCACTAACTTATTCAAAAGCAAGCTTCTAAATAAGTCCGTTCGACTTGCATGTGTTAAGCACGCCGCCAGCGTTCATCCTGAGCCAGGATCAAACTCTCATGTTGTATAAGGAGATTGCTTGCAGTTTTCGTTTTCTGACCAGACGCTGTGCTCGCACAAGCGGATGTGTCTGAAACGAAAGCTGTAGATGCCGGGCCGGTCAATGAAATAGATTTCGAAGAAATCTATGAATTGTCCGGGACAGCGAAGCAATCGACTGTTCAATCCAACCAGAATAACTGGCTATTTATCCATTAACATTTACTGTTATTTGGGTTGATCTTTTAAGATCTGTTCTCTGAATTATTCACGTCTTAAGCTCTCAGATAAAACCTTAAGACTTGGAATGTTTTCAGGGTTGCATTGCTGTTCAGTTATCAAGGATCAAGTAGATAATCGGTTGATGATCATCCTGACGGAGAAGGAGGGATTTGAACCCTCGCGCCGCTGTTAACGACCTGCACCCTTTCCAGGGGTGTCTCTTCAACCACTTGAGTACTTCTCCAAATGCTTAAATACAGAAAACCATATTTATTTTTAGGAGAAGCCTTCTCCCTAAGCGGAGAGGGTGGGATTCGAACCCACGCGCCCTTTCGGACAAACGGTTTTCAAGACCGCCTCGTTATGACCGCTTCGATACCTCTCCATATATCTTTTTTAATTGTTCGTCACTCATCAGCGACGTTGTATATAATAACAAACTTACCCCCGAAAAGTCAACAAGAAAATGCAATATTTTCAAAAAAAATTATCGCTCTCTTTTGTATGCCGGAATAATCCTTAATTTATGCAGATTCTGTGCATGCAGTCTGTCGATTTTTTCCTTTATCTTCTCGTCAGGGCATACTCCTGTTTCAATATACTCATCCAGCATCTTATAGGTAAAGCCAAGCTTATCCTCATCGCTCATACCGCTTAAGCCGTCAGACGGTGTCTTGTGAACAAGGCTTTTCGGAAGTCCCAGTTCATCACCAATGGCTAATACTTCCTGCACCGTAAAATCAGAGATCGGAGAAAAATCCCCGGCTGCATCTCCGTATTTTGTGCTGTATCCAACGTAGTCCTCGGATCTGTTGCAGGTGTTTGCCACTCTTCCGCCCATAGGAAGTGCAGAGGCAACAGCGTAAAGCGTGCTCATTCTGATCCTCGGAGGGATATTTACTTTTGTTTCCTTATTAATAGAAAGATCCGGTTTAAATGCTCCGTAGGCGCAGGCATTTTCAACGCTTTCAAGTACGGCTGCAGCGCCCGCTCCGACATTTACGATTATTGCGGGGATCCCAAGAAAGTCCACAACAAGCTTCGAGTCATCAATATCGGGCTGGATCCCCTGGGGCATAAGAACGCCCACAACCCTCTCCGGCCCAAGTGCTTCCTTTAAAAGGGCCGCTACTACCGTAGAGTCTTTTCCGCCTGATAAACCAACAACTGCCGTAGTTCTCGGCCCGTTTTCCGAAAACCAGTCCCTGATCCATTTTATAATGTTCTCTTTTTCCTTGCGCGCATCAAAGTCTTGCATATCAGAATCCTCAACCATTAGCTAAAAAATCGTTACATCCAAAAGCGAAAGCAATAGCATTCTAACTCGTCTCGTGCTGCATTCGCCAGTCAATACATCTCTTCAGATACTTGACGTAATCAGGATTCTTACACATTCCCTTTCCGAGATCGTCCGAAATCTTGGCAACATCCTGTCCGTTGCAGGCGGTTGTCTTCATTACAATATTAAGAGGTCCCGCAAATGTATCGTTTGAAATGTATGTTCCGATACCGAAAGCGACCTTGATCCTTCCCTGAAAATAGCTGTTTATTCTGTCGGCTCTTTCAAAATCCAGGCTGTCGCTAAAGAGCAGAGTTTTAGAGGTTGCGTCAATGCCAAGTTTTTTATAATGTGCAAGAATCTTTTCGCCCCATTCGATCGGATCTCCCGAATCATGCCTTACTCCGGAGAAAAGGGTTGCGAATTGCAGATCGAAATCCCTTAAAAAGCAGTCCGTAGTAATAGCATCTGTAAGAGCTGTTCCGTTTTGTACTCCGTACTCCTTTACCCAGTATCTTAAAGCGTATCTGTTGGAGTAGGCGGGGTTATGGGCATGGTCTCCCTGTCCGACACACATTATCCATTCATGAGCCATTGTTCCCACGGGAGTTACCCCAAATTTCTTTGCAAGATAAACATTCGAAGTGCCGACAAATTTAGACTTTCCGAGCTCTGCCCCTGCAAGTTCTTTAACAGCAAGTTCCTGGGCCTCGGCGCAAAGGCGTCTTCTAAGCCCAAACTCACTGAAAGCCGAAATATTGTACTTTCCGCTTGAAAGGGTAGCTATTTTATCGGAGAGCTTACCCCTATAGCTATCTAAAAGCTCGCCGTAATCGTATTTTGATCTGAAGTATACCTCATTGATAATAGCGAGAGTAGGTATCTCATACATAGAGGTATTGAGCCAGGTTCCGTTTGTCTCAATATTAAGGCCGCAGTCAGCATTCCTGTCGATCACAAAGTCCTCAAACCTTGGATGCCAAAGTCTTAAAAAGTCTATATACGACTTTTTAAACCAGGAAATAGTACCAAGGTAGGAAAGCTCCTCTTCGGTAAAATGCAGGTCACAATAAGCCTTTATCTGACTTCGGATTTCCTCAACCATCTCCTCATCAAAATAAACATCTTCGTTTCTGCACTTGAATGTCCAAGTTGTTTCATACGAGGGGAAATTATGGTAAATTGCCTGACCCATACTGAACTTATAAAGGTCTGTTTCAAGAAGGCTGACTATTATCGGTTGAAATTTCATATCAATTCCTCTTATGACTCGCCTTTTCCATCCTAAGCTTATAGGATAGAGGCGGCCTGCGCTATGCTTAAAGGGGTGCCCCGGTTACCTACTGCCTGTCAAAATATGCTTTGCCTCCATCCGGTAAGAAATATGTCCTTATATAACCATCGGTTGAGACAACAACAAATTCATTTGTTTCCTCTAAATAATAAACATCATCCCCGTCTTCGGCTTCCGTTTTGTGAAGAGACTCCGGGTTATTAACAACAGCGCTTGCCGCAGCCTCGTACTCTTCCGCCGAGGAAAATCCCATTTCGATCCCATGCTTTTGAAAGTGCTGGTCAAGGAGCTTTGAATTTCTGAAGTAATATGCAGCTTCTGCTGCAGAAGCATCCTCATATGACTCAGGGCTTTCGGCCTCATCCGGCTCTTCAATGTCCCCGGCTTCATAGCTCTCGGTAACGGTGTATTCTTCCGGCGCATATTCAAAAACCTGTTCTTCCACATAATCGGCAAGATGTCCGCAGCCTGCAAGATTTAAAGTCAGTAAAAGAGCGGCTGCCAAATACAGGCAGCCACGAAGTTTTTCTTTAATCCTCTTCATCTTTTGAAACCTCCTCGGGGAAAGGTTCCCTCACATATTCCTTAAAGCGTTCCTCGCAGGCTCCGAATTCTTTAAAATTCTTTCTGGCCGCAAGCAGCGATACCTTATTTGCTCCGGTCTCTTCCGGATATCTAAGTTGCGAAGGATCGTTCTCCCAAAAGCAGACAGGACAAATCTCAAAATCCGAATCTTCAGGATCTAATGTTTTGCAGCCGCAGCAAGGGCACACCGCATATTCGGCATGCTCCTGCCGCATTTCGTTTTCTTCAGATATTTTATCTTTCATAAATATTCTCCGAAATCGGGAAAGCCTCAAAAACTGTCACTCTTTTCCATCCCAGCAATATGTACAAAGTTTGGAGGGATCGATACCTGTAGCCTCTAACATATCATCAAGGCGGTTGAATCTTAAGGAAGTAAACTTAAGCTCCTTGCAGATTTCCTCCTCCATCCTTGCGTACTTCTCCGACTCGGGATTAGCGTACTCCTGCAAAACTTCCTCTGTTACGTTTCCGTTTTCAAGTCTCTCGATAACTCTTCTCGCGATAAGATCCATCTCCGAATTGGATCTGGAGAAATTAAGATACTTACATCCGTAAAGAAGCGGAGGACATGCGGGACGGATATGTACTTCCTTTGCCCCGTTTTCATAGAGATACTCGGTAGTCTCTCTAAGCTGGGTTCCTCTGACTATAGAGTCATCGATAAGAAGGATGCTTCTGTCTTTGATAAGCTCGTTAACCGCAAGCATCTTCATCTTTGCAATAAGATCGCGCTTACTCTGGATCGTAGGCATAAAGGACCTGGGCCAGGTAGGAGTATACTTAATAAAGGGTCTGGAAAAAGGTATTCCCGACTCGTTTGCATAACCAACGGCATGAGCTGTACCGGAATCGGGAACTCCGGCTACAATGTCCGGCTTAACGTTGTCGCGCTTTGCCATCCTTGCACCGCAGTCGTATCTCATCTGCTCTACATTGACGCCTTCATAAGTACTTGCAGGGTAACCGTAGTAGATCCAAAGGAAAGTACAGATCTTCATATCCTTTCCCGGCTCTGAAAGCGTAATACAGTTTTTATCGGTAAGAACAACTATCTCTCCGGGGCCGAGTTCCTTATAGTCATGGTATCCGAGATTTTTGTATGCGTAGTTCTCAAAGGAAACGCAAAATGCCTCATCCTTTTTACCGATCTGTACCGGTGTTCTTCCCAAGCGGTCTCTTGCGGCATAAATACCTGCCTGGTTTAAAAGGAGAAGGGACATAGATCCGTCCACAACCTCCTGTACGAACTTGATACCTTCTATAAGATTTGCCTTGCTGTTAATAAGCGCAGCAACCAGCTCGGTGGCATTTACCTCTCCGGAGCTCATCTCCTGGAAATGCACATGTCCCTGGTCAAAAAGCATCTGGGTAAGTTCATCAATATTGTTTATCTTACCTACCGTAGAAATGGCGTATGTTCCGTGGTGGGAACGGATGATAAGAGGCTGTGCCTCGTAGTCCGAAATACATCCGATTCCGAACCATCCGCTCATATCATGGATCTCTTTCTCAAATTTTGTTCTGAAAGGTGCATTCTCTATATTGTGGATCGCCCTTTCAAAACCGTCTTTACCGTAGACTGTAATTCCTCCCCTTCTTGTTCCGAGGTGTGAATGGTAATCTATTCCGAAGAAAAGATCGAATACACAATCCTCTTTTGAAGCAACGCCGAAAAATCCGCCCATTTTTAGTAATCCTCTTTCATGTCAAAATATATTAAACATTGATCTCTGCCGTCATACCAAGGTCGTCCCTGTTGGCGTCAAGAATAGGTCTTACAACTTCATTTAAGAAAGTATCAACCTGTCTGGGAGCGCGTCCTACGTACTTTGAAAGGTCCATAGTAGAGCTCTTAAGTTCCTCGAGAGTAAGTCCGAAAGCTGGATCAGCGGCAATAAGCTCAAGAAGATTATTGTCCATACCCTCTTCCTTAACGTTCCTTCCTGCTTCCATTGAAAGGGTTCTGATCTTTTCATGAAGCTCCTGACGGTTACCGCCGTTTTTAACGGCATCCATCATAATGTTCTCTGTAGCCATAAAAGGAAGTTCTGCAAGCATATGCTTCTCGATAACCTTCGGATATACCTTAAGTCCGTCGGTTACATTGAGGCAGAGGTCCAAGATTCCGTCTACAGCAAGGAAGCCTTCGGGAATAGAAAGTCTCTTGTTGGCAGAATCGTCAAGGGTTCTCTCAAACCACTGGGTAGCGGATGTGATAGCGGGATTTAACGCATCGATCATCACATATCTTGAAAGGGATGCGATTCTCTCGCTTCTCATAGGATTTCTCTTATATGCCATAGCGGATGAACCGATCTGGTTTTTCTCGAAGGGCTCCTCGACTTCCTTAAGGTGCTGTAAAAGTCTGATATCATTGCTCATCTTGTGAGCTGAAGCCGCAATACCTGCAAGCACATTGGCAACGCGGGTATCTACCTTACGAGAATAGGTCTGTCCCGAAACAGGATAGCAGCTTTCAAATCCCATCTTCTTAGCGATCATAGGATCGATCTTGTCGATAGTCTCCTGATCTCCGTTAAAGAGCTCAAGGAAGGAAGCCTGCGTTCCGGTAGTTCCCTTTGAACCTAAAAGCTTCATAGTAGAAAGAACATGATCAAGGTCCTCAAGATCAAGGCAGAATTCCTGTAACCAAAGGGTAGCTCTCTTTCCTACGGTAGTAGGCTGAGCGGGCTGAAAATGCGTAAATGCAAGGGTGGGCTGATTTTTGTACTCATCCGCAAAATCAGCAAGGGTCTTCATTACATTCAAAAGCTTCTTGCGAACAAGCTTAAGAGCCTCAGTCATAATAATGATATCGGTATTGTCTCCGACATAACAAGAAGTAGCTCCCAAGTGGATGATTCCTGCCGCCTTGGGACACTGCTGTCCGTACGCGTACACGTGGCTCATAACATCGTGACGCACTTCTTTCTCTCTGGCTCTTGCCACATCATAATTGATATCATCGGCATGGCTCTTTAACTCATCGATCATTTCCTGTGTGATAACGGGCTTTCCGTCCTTGGATAAGCCGAGTTCCATCTCGGTCTCCGCCAAAGCTATCCAAAGCTTTCTCCATGTGCGGAATTTCATGTCCTGTGAAAAAATAAACTGCATTTCTTTGCTGGCATATCGCTCGGACAGGGGGCTTGTATATACATCTGTTGCCATTGTAAATCCTCTTTCTAAATACTCAGGTTATTAAAGTTTCTTTCCGGTAAGGCGCTCATAGCCTTCGTGGTAGATGTCGATGGTCTTTTTAACAACATCCTCGGGAAGAGTCCAGTTGTGACCGTCATTTGACTTAAGCCAGTCTCTTGCAAACTGCTTGTCGAATGAAGGCTGTCCGTGTCCGGGCTCGTATCCGTCAGCAGGCCAGAATCTTGAGCTGTCAGGTGTAAGCATCTCATCTCCGAGTACAATATTACCGTTCTCATCAAGACCAAACTCGAACTTGGTGTCGGCGATGATGATTCCCTTTGTAAGGGCATAATCAGCGCACTTTTTGTAAAGAGCAAGAGTATAATCGCGAAGCTTTGAAGCGTACTCTTCTCCCTTTCCGGGGAATCTCTCCTCAAGGTACTCTACGCTCTGCTCGTAGGAGATATTCTCGTCGTGGTCACCAATCTCGGCCTTGGTTGAAGGTGTGTAGATAGGCTCAGGAAGCTTGTCGGATTCCTTTAATCCCTCGGGAAGAGTAATTCCGCAAACAGTCTGTGTCTTTTGATAGCTTGCCCATCCGCTTCCTGTGATATAGCCTCTTACAATGCACTCTACGGGAAGCATATTAAGCTTTCTGCACATCATGCTTCTGCCCTCGAACTTGGAATTTCTGAATTCCTCGGGCATATCAGCCACATCTACGGAAATCATATGGTTGGGAATGATGTCCTTTGTCATGTCAAACCAGAACTTTGACATCTGTGTAAGAACCTTTCCCTTGTCCGTAACAGTGTTGTTAAGAATAACATCAAAACAACTGATGCGGTCGGTAGCGACGATTATGAGCGTATCGCCGTTATCGTAGATCTCTCTTACTTTTCCTTCTTTAATTGGTTTTACTTCTTTCATTTTTTCGGAATCCTCCATAAATATTTAATAACCTTTGGTTATCGTTAACATGTTAAGCTTCTTTGCTGTTAAGAAGTTCTATTATCTCGCCGGCATACTCGGGATAGAGCTTTGCCACTTCCTCTATTTCAAGCTTTGCCTCCTCGGCGAGGTTTTTGTTGTAATCTATCTGTTCTCTGACTCTCTGCCTCCTTATTATCAGCTCGTGCCGGATCTCAACCATTTCTCTCGGATCCAAGAAAGCTCCGGTCTGATATATCCATCTGTCAGGATATTTAACCCGGCAGCTTGAAAGCAGCTCTGTTAAATGCTTCTGGAAATACTCGCTCTGGGCCTGAGCCTCGGTAAACTGGCGTCTTTCCTCTTTCTCAAGCTGATATGCTTTCCAGAGCTTATCAAGCTTCTCTCCGTTTTCAACATGATACTTCAGATATAAAAACTCGAGCAGCTTACGGTTGTTTATATATCTTATCTTAACAGTATTTTGCAGAGCGATTATCTTGTTTATTTCAGCCTGGGCGCGCTTTAACTCCTTTGTGGCGTCCATATATTTTATAGCCGTAACAGCCGCCGCTATAGCCACAAGAGCCGTCGCGAGGAAATATCCGATAAAAACATTCAGGTCAAGGGCAAACTGGAAAAACACAAGGAGCAGCATACAAAGCACATAGGCTCCGATGAAAATAACCACCATTCCCTTGTAGTTACTCATGCTCTTACTGCTCTCGTTTTTTATAAAGAGTCTTGCCTGGCGCTCGCCGTCCAGTCGTCTTAAGTCCCTTTTAACAGCGACAGCATATTTTTCCGCTTCCCGTATCTTGGCGATGCCCTCTTCAACCTCGGGCTCTCTCTTTTTAAGAGTATAATACTCGATATCGGACATGCGCGGCTTTCGCTCGCGGTACTTTTGAATCTCCGTAGAGTAGGAAGAAAACTGCTTTGCGCATGTCTCAAGCTCGGTCTTTTTTCCGGGCGGTAAGGCTTCTATCTCATCAACATCCGTTAAATAGTCCGTTACAAGCTGATACTCTCCGGCAAGAAGCTCAACCTCTCTGGAGGATTCCTCCATCTGATCGAGGCAGTCCATAAAGTATCTGCTCCTCTCGGCAGGGTCTGAGAAGTTGATTCCTTTCCTTGAAGACAGGCTTTCTTCATCTTCTTTATTATTTTTTGAAAACAGTAAAGCAATTCTTTTAAAAATATTCATACACTCACGTTTTCTCTGTAGCTGTCTTTAAGTCCCTTAAGGATGCGTTCATTCTCATCGTAATATTTATAGGCTTCGTCAGTATCTCTCATATTCCGGCGCATCTTTAACTGCTTTGTCTCGGATAATGCCTCAAAGCTATCGGAAAGAGTCTCAAGGGCTTTTTCAAGCCTTAAGGTGTCATCTCTGTAGGCTGAATGCTCCGCCGCAAAGGCTATATAATCAGTCTCGGAAAGTCCGAGTCTTTTTGCCGCAAGATAAGCAAGAAAATGCTCTCTGTTTCCGTCAAGACGGTTTGCCTCTTCGAAACACTGTGCAGCCCTCTCATACAGCATCAGTCCCGTGTAAGCAACTCCCAGGTTATGGTAGATCCCCGCAAGAACATTTATCCCCGGAAGCATCATAGTGTTATTCTCGCTGACGTATTTCCACTTATCGATAAGAGTCTTGTAACCTCTGACCGCGGATACATATTTTTTCTTCGTAACAAGATAATCGATCTGGCTCTTATGCCTTTCGATCGCCGAAAGACCCGTTCCCTTTTTAAGAGTCTTTCTTACGGAATCGATATAATACATATCCTGGAGTCCCGTGTACTCCATAATAAGGCAGACAAAGGTACTGACAGATCCCTGCCTCTGGATGATGGCGTACATCTGGGTCGCGAGTTCGGGAAGGCCGCATTCTTTTTCAACCCATTCCGCAATATTGCGGTTCATAATGGATCTGTCGATAAGCACCGCGTTCTCGCCAAGCAGATAGCAAAGCTCTTCGACGCAGTAAACCGCTATATCGAGGCCCGGAACAATATATGGAGTTTTTGCGTATTTTCCTATGCTAATGGTTACACGCATTTAAAAATCCGTTCCTTTTCCTAGTTTATCGGAATCTCTTCGCGCCATATCTTATGGGTTGAAGGTCTGAACTCTCCGAATCCGAGATCTTCTATCTCTACGATCAAAAGCTTTTCGCTTTCCATATAGAGCTTGCATCGCATCCTTGAGATCTTTTGAGAAAAATCATCCAGTGTGATCCTTGCGATGCGATCTCCCGATCCTACAAGAGATCTGATTATAAATTCAATATAATTGCCGTCCTGAATATAAAACTCGAAGGTCTCGCCGGCATCATACCAGCTGACTCCCGCATCAAGTATGGCGTAGTAGGTTTCATCATTCTGGCTCAGAATATTCATACCCACATTTGCGGTAAGCTTATCATTGCCGAGGAAGATGTTCTTTTTTTCTATAGGTTCCCCAAGGTTTCTGTCTATAAGCCCGTAGCAGGCGCCCTTGCTGTATAGGTTGCTTCCCTGGAAAACTCTGTACTTTGAGCAGAGATATTTCTTGGATTCTTTCAACCAAACGTCATTGTAGCCCGATCCGATGAGAAATACGCTGATGGTATCTTCCGCTTCGCAGGCTTCTCTTGCGATATTGGCAAAAGTACGATCGAGCTGTATTAGCTCATAATCCGTATCAGCAGAATTGTCCCTGCTTCCACCGGGCATCGGATAATGCTTTTCGTCAATATATACGACGACAGGTATCGTGCCAAAGTTGGATTCCATACGATAGGCGATGACTTCGTCCTTTTCATACTCCAAGAGAATACTACCGTTTCTCCAAAGTTCATCGGGCTGGTGTGTCATAAAGTGGTAATAACTCTCCATACGGCTTTGGAAATAAATCTTTTCGGTCTTAAGCTTTAAGAGAGATACCGCCTCCTTAAGGACACCGATATTTTCGTATGTAAGATTCTCGGCGGTAAACAGTACACCCGAAACTCTGTCTGAATAAACAGCGGTTACCAGCGACATGCACCTTTTTATAAAAAGAGCAAGCAGCGATACCGGCTGATAAGGCACCTGATCCACAAGGATCGGAGCCCCTCTTCTTGCGAGGCTGAGGAGATGATCGATATAGATGCAGTCCTCATCCCGGGAATGTTCAAAAGCTTCCTTTCCAAAAAACCATTGGTTAACTCCCTCTCTCTTGCAAAGAGCTGTCGGGATATTGTAATCCTCTTCCCCCGTAGTAAGGGATACGGTTTCAACATTCTTGCCGTCCTGTGAGAAGCTCAGCTGGCAAAAATTATCGCCTATATTAAATCCGACAAATATTTTATTGTTACCCTTTAGGCTAAAGCCCGGCAACTTGATCATTATTTCAGCTCCTAAACCAGTCTGAATAGTTCGTCATTTAAAAACTTTCGTTTGTTGTACTCTTCATACAGATTGTCAAACTTAGAGTACTCCTTAGTGGTATTGCTGATAAGCATTTCATTTATGAGGCGGTAAAGGCTCTTCCCCTCCGATGAGGGCGTATTGTTACAGGAAACCTGCCCGGTATCGGTAAGAGAAGCTTCTTCGTCTCCTTCCTCTGTGATGTAATACTGCAGAGTCTCGCCAAAGAAAAGAATGAAATCCTTAAAACAGATACCTCCGCAAACCTCTCTCATAGTCTCGGAGGAATAATCGTAAGCTTCCGTATTGTCATTTACGATAACGTAATGGATCTTAGCACTCTTTCCGTTTTTAATCCGATAGTCGATAATGCTCCTGTCCTGGATCTCACCCAATATTTCCTCGCAAAGAGCTTTATTTTCAGGATTTTTGAAGACTCCGACTCCCAAAAACTTTTTGAAAAAGCCCAGATAAATCTTGTCCTTCATCTCAGTCTTAAGGAAATCCAAAACAAGTCCCTCGGTCTCGTCGTCCATTTCCTGAGGTGATTCTGAATAGTACTTTAAAAGCGCAAGCCTTGAAGGGAGCGATACCTCCACGCCGTTTCTGTATAAATACTTGATTCCCTCAAAGAGATTCTCAAGGGCACCGCTTTTTCCTATTAGGTACCAATATGACCCCTGAGCGATTATCGCTCTGGAAATATCGGAAGTAGGATCGAACTTAACGCACTCCTTCGCGATCTCATCCATATCTCGGATATAGAATTCGGTGTACATATGGCGAAGAGCGATCTTTTTATCGATCTCTATAACGGGAAGCTCATACTTTTTAAGAGCGTTCCTTATAAGGATCAGATCCTTGGAGGGTCCGTTGTAGTGCTTCGAAAGATAACCGACGATCAGTGAATCGGCATTGTCCTCTTTAAAGACATATATAGCCGCGGCGAGTATGGATCTTTCGTAGGCCGCCCTGTCACGGACCGCGGTATTACCTTCTATTTCCTTTATCTCTCTGTCGAGGTAGCGCTTAAGGTTGTTCTTTCCCGCAAAATACGGTCCGAACTTCGTAAGCCACTCGTTACAGATATCGATATATCCGAACCTGTAAAGGTGAGGGAAAAGCCTTCCCATCTGCTCTGCCGTAAGGCCTTCGCTTCCAAGCATCCTGAAGCATCTTGAGAAGGAATTCTCATCATCATGGTTGGAGTAATACTCCATAGCAAGAGTCAGCATATTGCGGCGGATATAAGGTCTTATCCTCTCAGACTCCCCAAGCTGCATAAACCTCGATACATTTCCGGATGTAACGGTTACGGTGTTGTTTCCGCTTCCCACTATATGAAGATTGAGCCTTTCATTGTCCCAGACAAGGCCTGTGATAGCAGAAAGATACTTGGATACAGGCATCAGGTCCTCTTCGGTAAATCTAACGGAATTGATATATCTGTTTCCTTTGGAATCCTCGAATACGATGATATATCCTCTTCCGTAAGCAACTACTGCGCCTTCTCCGTTTTTGAGGTCATAAGCAAAAGGCGACACACAGCCTTTCTGGTATACGTAGGCTTTCTCAAAGTCTTTCCTCTCACATACTACCCATTTGGAAAAGAGTATGTTTGAGATTCCGATGGCCTGCTGCCTGCTTAAAAGATCGGGTCTGTATATATCCGAGTAAATGACAGCCAGATGCTTGCTGATATTTCCCTTTGCAAGCTGGCTACCCGCGAAAAACTCCATATTGGCGATATTAGCCTCATAAAGCTCTTCATATTTGTCTTTGTGAGTAATTATGTAGTAATAGAAATATGCTAATTGATCCGAGCCGAGGTTATTTCTGTATCCGAAATACATCAGCACGACAAGCGGAATCTCTTCGTCCGCTTCAAGATCTATTGATTGTATAAAGTATTCAAAAAGGCCCGTAAGCTTGATATCTTTATCGATAGCCTTTCTGTACCAGGCGCCTGCAGTTTTGTCAACGCGGTTCGCGTATATGAGCTGCGCGCAGATTTCCTGCAAAATCTCCGGCTCCCCAAATTGTGCATATAAAAGCTCCAGCATATGGATATGCACATAGCTTCCGGTTTTTGTTCTCTGAGAGAAAGCGAGTACCTGCTCGAGGGTTCTGCGGGATACGACTCCGTGCTTTGCCCCGAAATAAACGGTCTGAATAAGAAAACTGTCCATTTTCTTGGCGACCATGGGGTTTTCGTTCAGAGTAAGGATACCCTCATAGTATATGGTGGCACTTCTGCTTCCGGTCTCAAATAAATGCTCCAAAAGATTCCATCTTGTGTAGGAATTGGCATTATAGGTCGTAGGCAGTAAGAGCGCAATAAAACCGATCTGCCAGTTAGAATGTGCTTTCTTGTAGATAGCCTCTACCTTTTTGGCAGCGGTCTTTGTAAATTCCGGGTCCTGGTTAACGATAGAAGCTGTAAGCCAGTGGTAGGCGTAGGCCTCCAGAAGTTTCTCTCCCTTAAGGGAGCCTTCTCTTTCGTCATGTTCTATGATCTCCGCAGCCTGGTCGACAAGCCAGCCCGCTTCGTTGTGCCTTCCTTCAATGCAAAGAAGGCGTGCCTTAAACAGCTTAACGTATACATCATTGATATTTAACGCGGACAGCTGTTCTACGCTCGCTCCCGTTTTATTGAGCCACTCCTTATCGTCCATAAGTCCGAGTCCGTGAAGGATGTAGTCTCTTGTAATAGATTCAAGGATAACGTTTTTGGAACGGGTTCCCTTTTTGGTAATAACTTCCGTTCTTCCCTTTACAACGACGGGGATCTCAAGTCTCGCAAAATTGTTGTAGAGGATGATCCGGCCTTCATGTCTTCCTCTAAGGCATTTCTCGGTAGCGAGGAATATCTTAAGAGTACAAACATTGCCTATAAAATCTCTGTCTGTAAGGACTTCTCTTCTCGTAAAGAGGAAATCTCCCTGGGCCTCGATATTGATATCGGAATAGCTCCATCCGTTGCGGAGAATCTCGATTTCTCTTTCTATAAGCTGTTCGGAGTATTCAACTCCGAGCACGGTAGTCTCATATACTTTCTTTTCAAAGAAATACTCAACCTTAGGCTTTTTGCCGGTGCCTAAAAGGAATTCTTCAAGATTCTGGGAATTTCCGGGGTTTGCAGAAAGAGCGAGATACATTCCCATAAAGTACTCGTCACTGCCCGTAAGGATACCCTTAAATTCAGGGGAATAAAAAAGATCGAGAGCCTCATTCCAATTGTCTTTGGCAAGATTAACAAAGCTATAAAGATTTCTGATCCGGCCAACTGAAGAAGTAAGCTCACCGGGCTCGATTCTGACATCAAAAGGAACGGAGCATTCTCCGTGGTCACTGATAACCGTGAAGAAGCCCTTGATCTCATCTCCGGGCTTGCAAAGATCACCGTGAAAATGGAAAGATACATTCGCCTCAATACCTGCGATCTCAGGGTTTAGTACCTCCATCCTTAGGTCTGAAGATACAACCGTCGCCTCGGTAACACTTCCGTCGGAGGTAAAAACTCTGAAACTTCCTTCATAATCACAGTCGCAGGAAACTTCAATCTCCACTTTAGCCGGTCTGCAGTTTACAGAACCGGAATTTTGTATGTAATTTCCATCCAAAACCCTGCTGACAATATCTCGCATCGGATTCCCGCCCATTAAATGTCTATTACGGAATGTTGCAAATTACCGCAACTTAAATTATACCAAAAATAAAAGGTCTAGGCAACGATTGATTGACCAACCGTAGCCCGGACCTTTGGGATTTTTTTGTGTAAAATATAGAATTATTCGATAACGTGGATCCATCCCTTAGGAGCCTCGAGACGTCCCATCTGGATTCCGGTAAGAGTCTCGTAAAGCTTCTTGGTAACAGGTCCCATCTCATTCATACCGCTGGGAAGGCAGATTTCCTTGCCGTGGTCAACGATCTTTCCTACAGGTGAGATTACTGCAGCTGTACCGCAAAGTCCGGCCTCCGCAAAATCCTTAACCTCATCGAAGTAAATCTCTCTCTCCTCAACATTAAGTCCAAGATACTCCTTAGCGACATATACAAGGCTTCTTCTCGTGATTGAAGGGAGAATACTGTCAGACTTGGGAGTAACGACGCTTCCGTCCTTTGTAACAAAGAGGAAGTTGGCTCCGCCGGTTTCTTCAACCTTTGTCCTTGTCTTAGGATCGAGATACATATTCTCATCGTATCCTTCGGCATGGGCTGTAACGATGGCATGAAGGCTCATTGCATAGTTAAGTCCGGCCTTGATGTTTCCGGTTCCGCAAGGGGCCGCACGGTCGAAGTCGCTCACCTTGATGGTAAGGGGCTTGGCTCCACCCTTGAAGTAAGGTCCTACAGGAGTGGTGAAGATCCTGAACATATAATCATTTGCAGGCTTAACTCCGATAACGGGGTTTATACCCATCATATAAGGTCTGATGTAAAGAGTAGCTCCGCTTCCGTAGGGAGGGACAACATTTTCATTGGCTTTTACGACCTTGGTGACCGCATCAACAAATCTTCCTTCGGGAAGGGTGGGCATCTCAAGGCGGGCTGCCGACTGGTTAAGTCTCTCGGCATTTAAATCGGGGCGGAACGTAACGATATGTCCGTCCTCGGTCGTATATGCCTTAAGGCCTTCAAATACGGTCTGCGCATACTGGAAAACACCGGCACACTCGTTAAGAGTAATATTAGCATCTGTAACAAGCTCTCCGTCATCCCATTTTCCGTCCTTGTAAACCGAAACATAGCGGTAATCGGTGGGAACGTAACCGAATCCAAGGTTACTCCAATCAATGTTCTTCTTTTCCATCAAAGTTTCCTTCTTTCGTAGTCTTTACAACTATCATTCTCCGATAGATTGCATCTTAAGATAGATTATCTTACCTCTTTAAAAAAAAGTCAATAAACCGAATTTAGCCTCTTTACGACTTCTTTCCGGACTTTTTCGCTCTTTCATACTTTACAAAAGAATAAGATAAGTCAAAATATGTTATCTCATCACTGTCAGCAGTCTTTATCCACTCCGGATCTTCGTCCAGATTATTCAGATAAGTATCCGCTTCATATTCGTAATCGATCGCAGTAATATGAGCAGTATCGCAGTACGGAAGGAGCTGCTTATATATACTCTCTCCGCCGATGATAAAAACATCCTCGGATTTATAGGTCTTAAGGATTTCCATCAGCTCATCAATCGAATGAACCACCGTAGCACCTTTAACCTTGAAGTTTTTATCTTTGCTTAATATAATATTCGTCCGATTGGGCAAAGGCTGCTTTTGAGGAAAAGTATCCAGTGTTTTTCTTCCGAGGACCACAACCTTTCCCGTTGTAAGAAGTCTGAAGGTCTTTTGGTCGTTCGGTATACTTACAAGTAACTCGCCTTTATTTCCGATGGCCCAGTTTTTATCAACCGCAGCAACAATATTCATGCACTATCTCCATATAAATAAATATCAGGCTTATCTTAGCCCTCCGAAGGTCTCGGCTTTCTTCCGCAGCTTTTTTTCTCGGTGCAAAAGCCCGATACTTCGCACTTGGGCATAAAGTAATTGTCTACAAGATAAGCCCACTCTTCGGAATACTCCCTAAGAGCATTGCAAAGATCCCTCATCAGCTCTCTGTATTCCCAAAAGGCTCTGGTACACATTCTCTGATGTGACATTTCGATAAGGCTTCTTAAGTTTCTCTTATCAACAACCTTTGTTTCCATTCCGAGAGGAAGAAGCATCGCCGCGTCCTCTCTGGGAATACCGCATTCATTCTCAAGTTTGGAGGCGGCGTCAGCTATAGCCTTCATCGTCTCCTCGTAAATCCGTTTAGCCTTTTCATCTCTTTCCACGGTATGGGGCAAAACATATTTAAAGTCCTCATACTTGATATATCTGGTGCTTGCCTGAAGTCTGGTCGGAGCGCCGCCTATATGTGTGTACCACTCCCTTATAACCCTCGCCGAATATCCGTCAAGGATCATCTCGACATTGACGTATTCAAGTACTCTTCCGTGACCGGATACGATACAGTCCAGTCCTCTTTTGTAGTTTTTCTCCGCATCCTCTATATTGGCACCCCAGCAGACACCGGCGCGCTGCCCCATAAGTGTGATGGGGTTTTTGGTAGTTTCTTCGATTATGATTATCTTTGCCATAGTAATATCCTTATAGTCAGATTTTGTAAAATCTTAGTTTTCCCATTTATCGCACATAGAATTGATCTGGTCTGCGATCTTTCCAAGCTCTTTGTTTGGTCTTCCCTCAAGCTTTTTAATAAGAGCCATAAGCCTCTGGCCTGCGCTTACAAGTCTCGCATATACGCCATTAGCGATAGGCGCTTTCTTCTCAAGCTTATGAGGCTCTGCCTCGTAGGTAAAGCGGTTTACCGAAAGATCAAACACCGAGCCGCTGTACGGAGCGTATGCCCGCTGTCCGTATTCTATCTTTAAGGTCTCGGCAAACTGCATCGTAACGCTGTCTTCTCCGTGTACGATAAAGACTTTCTTGGGCTTTTCCTCGAAAGCGCTTATCCAGTCGATAAGTCCCTGTTTATCGGCATGTCCCGAAAGTCCCGCAACCTGCTTTATCTGAGCATTTACGCTGATGGTCTCGCCGAAAAGCTTAACCTCCTTGGCCCCCTCTATAATAGCTCGTCCAAGGGTTCCGTTGGCCTGGTATCCCACAAAGAGTATGGTACATTCCTTTCTCCAAAGGTTATGCTTTAAGTGGTGGCGTATACGTCCGGCCTCGCACATACCCGATGCGGAGATGATAACCTTTGGTGTGTCGATAAAGTTGATCTCTCTTGATTCATCGCTTGTGATAGTAAGCTTAAGGCCGCCAAAGGACAGGGGATTTATTCCTTCCTTAACCAGTTCAAGGGCTTCTTCGTCAAAGCACTCGCTCCTGTTTTCCCTGAAGACCTCGGTAGCTTCAACCGCCATCGGGCTGTCAACATAAACAGGGAAATTATCATGTCCTTTTATAAGCTTATTAACCTTTATCTTACGAAGGAAGTACAAAAGCTCCTGTGTCCTTCCAACAGCGAAGGATGGAATAACAACATTTCCTCCCCTGTCAAAGGTCTCCTGGATCACTTTGGCGATCTCTGCCACATAATCCGGCTTTTCCGCTGTATGCAGCCTGTCACCGTAAGTGGATTCCATAACAACAAAGTCCGCTTCGGCAGTAGGCTTCGGATCACGAAGAAGGGGCTGGTTCTTGTTTCCTATATCTCCGGAGAAAACTATCTTTTTGGAAGTATCACCTTCGGTTAGCCATACCTCGATGGAGGATGAACCTAAAAGATGACCGATATCCGTAAAGCGTATCTTTACGCCGTCGCAGACATCTATCATGGTGTCGTAATGGCAAGGCACAAGTCTTTTTATGGCTCCGTCAGCGTCCTCTAAGGTGTAGAGAGGCTCTATAAGTGCATTCTCATCGCTTCTCTTTGCCTTACGGTTTTTCCATTCCGCTTCCTGCATCTGGATATGTGCGCAGTCCCTTAGCATTATACTGCAAAGGTCGCAGGTGGCGTCCGTTGCAAATATCTGTCCTCTGAAGCCCTTGGCATATAGAAGAGGAAGCAGTCCCGAATGGTCGACATGTGCATGTGTAAGGAATACATAATCGATCATGGATTCATGGACCGGAAGCGGCGCATTCTCAAATATCTGCGCTCCCTGCTGCATACCGTAGTCAACAAGAATGTGCTTGTCTCCCACTTCGAGGTAATGGCAGCTGCCTGTAACCTGATGATCGGCTCCGATAAAAATTAACTTCATAGTTTCCCTCGCTTATTTCATGAATTATTTTCAAAAAAATAAACATAAAAGATTATCAGTCTTTTATGTTTATCATTATATCATATCATCGCTATTTTTTGTATGATAATCTTAGTATGACTACAACATTTTGTAGTATTTGTAATTATCTGTTCATATTCCAGGAAATACCGTAAAGCGAAAGCATTAATTTGCGCATTTCTTCTTTCATAACCTTGCAAGCCTCGAATTCGGTCTTTACATGGATAAGACCTATCTTCTTTTTGTTGTCGCAAAAGAAGATATCGAATCCGTTGCCGTTTTTCTCGAGGCACACACGTTTATTATGCTTTCCGCCAACCTTATACAGTTTCTTGGGAACAAGATGCTCTTTGAAAAATGAATTAAGCTCTTTAATAGTCATAATCGTTACCTCATCACGTAGTTTTTAAAACTACATCTAGTGTAACACGCCTATTTTCCCTTTTCAAGATGGTTAATGATTTTTTAATAAATAAAAAAGAGGCTGTCCCATCAGACAACCTGCCTTTTCAAAAAAAGCAATAAAAAAGAGCGATAGACGGGGCTCGAACCCGCGGTCTCCACCTTGGCAAGGTGGCGCTTTACCAACTAAGCTACTATCGCATCTTGTCCGCCGTTTTCCAACGGACAAGTGCTATTCTACTAAATATATTTTATCTTGTCAACAATTATTTTAAATTTTTTTAGAGAAGTTTTTCGAGCTCGGAAATCTGCTCTTTAAGAGCGGAAAGCTGCTCTTTTATCTGCTCGGTTTTGTCGGCATTTTCAGAGCTTTCGGAAATCTCCAAGCCTTCTTTTTTAGCAGATTTTTCATTCATTCTTTCAGCCTTCTCTTTGGAAAGTTCCATCTGAACTTCGCTGATGGAATTTACAACTATACCCACAACTACGTTCATGATAACGAAAGAACTGATAAGTACAAAGGGTACGAAGTATACCCAGGCCCAGGGAAATACATCCATTACAGGTCTGGATATTCCCATAGACCAGCTCTCTAAAGTCATAACCTGGAACAAAGTATACAGGCTTTTTCCGATACTTCCGAACCAGTCGGGAAAAGCGATTCCGAAAAGCGTTGTTCCGATAAGTGCAAATATATAGTAGATAATAAGCAGTAATGCTCCGCTCCAGCTGATTCCGGGGATTGACTTTCTTATAGCCTCGAAAACGAGTCTTAACTTATCAAGCCTCGATACAAGTCTGAAAGCTCTTATACCCTTTAAAGCCTTAAAGGTACGGAATACCCTGAAGATACGGAATACTCTGAGTACCTTGAGGAATGAAAGACCGGAAACGAGAGAACAAACAACCACAATAAGGTCAAACCAGTTCCAGCCGTCCGTGAAGAATCTGAAGCCGTAAGCTACGATCTTCAGCAAAAGCTCAAGGATAAATATCCCGAGGCAGATGTTGTCAAGTACGGTCAAAACCGGACCGATGGCACCGCAGATCTTTTCGCTTGTCTGAAGTCCCATTATGATCGAGTTTATCAAAATAACGATAAGTATCGCGTTTTGAAAAGGAGCGCTCTCTACAAAGGATTTAAGTTTTTTCATTTCTCTGTCACCTTTGTATTAAAGAGTAAATCCCGAAGGAAGAGGAATAGTAAGCATATAAATGAATGCTACAAGAAGGAATGCAACCGATACAAAGAATACGATCTTGCGGTTGGGAAGCTTCTTGAAGATTCCTACAATACCGAGAAGGAAAAGTACAAGTGAGTAGATAACGGTTACAAGACCGAATCTGTCACCGTTTGAATTGTCTTCCTGTCCCTGTTCAAGAACTGCCTGTGACTCTTCAAGAGTTGCCTGCGCCTCTGCATAGTAGCTCTCCTTAAAACCTTCCTTATCGAAAGGAGAAGCCCACTCTTCCTGTTCAAATGCCCATTCTATTGCGTCGGCAAATTCATCACTGCAGCTGTCATAGATAAGAATGTTGATCTTGTCCTGAATGATCTCAGCCTTCTCGTCATCGCCCTCTTTCTCGGCAATCTCGAGCTCTGTCTGATAGTCTACGATGCTGTTCCATACCATAAGATCCTGCATATACTGCTGAGAAGCCTCGTTCCACATTGAGTTTCCTTCTGCGGCAATATTGTTACTGGTAGTATAATTAGTTGCCTGGTTTCCTCCGTGAAGAGATCCGATCCAGGTAGCCCAAGCTGTGAGAAGGGCTGTGATGCCGAGGAAGATTGCGATGAGCATCTCAAGTCTTTCCTCTGTGAAAAATACTTTCTTGTCCGCTTTAGCCTGTGCGGTGGTTTCTGCATTGTTTGACATAATTAATTACTCTCCTGTATAAATATTCTTTCCAAAATTAAAGATCCATGCCTTCAAGCTCTTTAAGAACTTCATCGATCTGCTGCTCGCAGAGCTTGCTGTTCTTTCCGCCTAAAGATCCGAGGTTACCCCATCCATCGGTTATAAGTCCGATAGCCGCATTTTTAACCACGTTTTCTGTTCCGGCAGCCTCTGCCTTCTGAAGGTTCCACTTTGTACCTCTTTTACCGTTTCCTGCCATAAAAGCGGGAAGAAGCTGAACCTGGTTCTGTCTGTCAACTTCGGGGAAGCAAATGATATTTGTGAATGCATGCTTTACCCACATAGGTTTACCGGGGGTGAACTCATGATCCTTGATCGCTTCGAAGAGTTCCTCAGGGGTGTACTCTTTTTTTGTGACAAACTTTTTCATCTTAAATCCAAAAGCCATAATCTCCTCCTGATCATTTGTTTATTAGCGCACTTCGCGCCGACCAAATATGATTATAAATAAAGTGCAGAATAAAAAAAGTAACCCTATGGCTACCTTTTTATTTTTTTGGTAACCATAGGGTATTTTATCCTCGCCGGAACAGACCGAGCCTTTGTGCTTTTCTTTCAGCCTCAGCTCTGTTAGCCGCTCCAAGCTTCTTGTATATGTTTCTGTTATGCTTCTTTAGTCCGCTGTAGGTTATACCGCAAACCCTGCAGATATCCTCTGTAGTCTCGCCGTCGCAAAGCATCCCCAATATCTGCATCTCCCGTGCCGTAAAGTCGATCTTTTCCTTAGCAACAAATATAAGATAATCGGGATACGCCGCGGATACCTTTGCGTTAACATTCAAAACGCTTCTAAAGAATTCATCCTGTTTAAGATTAGCGGGCCCGTTTTCTTCAAGCTCCTGTAATATAGGCTGCAGCGCTCTTCCCTCTATCCCGGGAATATTCACAAAATGAAACTCCTTTGCGTACTCAAGCCCCTTAATGGCATGTTCCTTCCAGTGTTCATCCTCCATTCTGTACAGGATGACAGACTTAAGGAATTCATTCTCTATACGCAGGAAGTACCTTTCGTATTTTTCGTAGTAGGCTCCCAAAAGATTTGCCAGCTCTAACGCCTCGAAGTATCTTTCCTCAAGAATAAGGCAACGGATCTTCACCATATAGCGGTATCTGTCTGTTATACAAAAGCCGGTCCGCTCCGCGGAAAGAGATGAAAGGAATTCATCAATCCCCTCGTTTTTTCCTTCAAATAAAGACAGCCAGACCTCCATAGCGGTAAGATTGGGATAAAGCTGCAGAGCCTTTTGAGCGTAGGCTTTTTCCTTGAAGGAATAAAATACTCTTTTTGCGCTTTTATACTGGCCTTCAACAAGATGCTGCCTTACCATTATTCCCACGGCGACAAACCCCATCTCTATCTTTCCGCCGTGAAGCGCCTCATCATACCCGTTATTACACTTTAAAAGCACATCGTAAGCAGACAGCGTTCCCTTTTCGAAACCGCTCTCGGCAAGAGCAAGGCTAACCAAGCCCTTTCCAAACTTTCCAAGAAGAGTTTCTAAGGATTTTCCCATAAATCTTGCGATATGATTATCGTTTTTGGACCACTCACTAAAGTCAAGTCCGCCGTTCATTATCGAAGGGGCGTTTCCGGTAGCGCACATCTCAGGCAAAGCCATCCCCTCATTGCCGATCATCGTTAAAACATTCTTCATAACGGTAAGGATGCCCTTAACGCCTTTGTGCGGCAGTCCGATGTTAAGGTATGCGATTCTGGCCCTTGCCAATCTGCGGCTCTCCTTTGAATTGGAGCTGTCCTTTTCGAACTTAATAAGCTCGTTTCTCCAATACTCGGATTTCTCGGGCTCAAATACAAGATCGCAGAGCATACTCATACCCGCGATCAAGATCGGATCTTTTTTGATCTCTTCTTCCGGAAGAGTAAAATAATACTCCTTGGTATCAAAATAATGTCCCGTTCCGGGATGATCCATAACATTCCTTACAAGAAGCTCTTTTATCTTATCTTCGTCCTGAGCCATCTTGTAATGCCTGAGGGCACCGGGCACATCCCCCTTATTCTCATACCAGGCAGCGGCTTTTAAATAGTTTTCTCTGTTTCTTTCCTCGTCCCAGGTAAGGTTCCTTCGCCAGTTCAGATACTCTCTGAATTTATCGCCGATATAGTAATACTCTTCGCCGCCCACCATTTCAGGTCCGTGGAACAGTCTTCCCGTAACATCACGACAATACTCGATCATTCTGGAAATAAGGGGCTTCCCCATAAGGGCCTGCACAAGTCCGTCGTTAAAGTATTTATACGGGCATATTTCCATAACAAAATCTATAAAGGAATTGTCACATCTGTTTAAAAAGGCTTCATCCCAGTATCTGAACACATCCCTCCAGACATTTTGGTTCATCTCCTCGGACATATGCTCACCCATTTCAAGTCGGTTTACATAATAATAAACCGCCCTTGGGTATCCCAAGGATTCTCTGCATACCTTGCCCAGTATATCTTCGCTTACTTTTACCCCGCAGCTTTCAAAATACGCAGAAATCTCTTTCCTTCCGAGATAGAAGTCCTTTTCTGTGATCCTGACGAAATCAAGATCCATCTCCATATCCGAAAGGTACTTAGGGAACATACCTCTTGTTATAAGTATGGTCCAGATCCCTTCGCATCTTAAAAGATCCCTGATATAACCAATGGATTCTTTGTCATCAAGCTTTTGAAGATCGTCTATTATATAGATGCTCTTTCTCGAGGTATGGATATTGGGCATTTCCGTAAGCTTGCCGTCTATCACATATAGATTCTGGGGATTCTTGTACTTAAAAAAGTGTCTTACAGCAGCACTCTTTCCCCAGCCGGTGGACGCCATAATACATACGTGCCTGTATTCACTTTCAGCTTTTTTCAGCTTCTCATATACAGCCGGGACTTTAATATAATCCATTCTCTCTCCAAATCATGATCCTATCATGCCCCTTTTTCATCCATCTGAGCTGTATACAGATGGTAGTATTGTCCTTTCTTTGCGAGGAGCTCCTCGTGTGTTCCGGACTCTACGATTCCGCCGTCATCAATATACATGATGATATCGCAGTTCTTTATTGTAGAAAGTCTGTGTGCGATGATAAAGGTTGTTCTTCCCTTCATCATATTGTTAAGTCCCGTCTGGAGTGCACGCTCTGTCTGAACGTCAATACTTGAAGTAGCCTCATCGAGCACAAGGATCTTTGGATCCGAAATAAGGGTTCTCGCAAAGGATATAAGCTGCTTTTGACCCTGAGAAAGAGTCGTTCCTCTCTCTCTTACTTCGCTTTCATATCCGTTTTCCATAGCACTGATAAAGGAATCTGCACAAACGATCTTTGCTGCCTCTTTTATCTCCTCATCCGTAGCATCAAGCTTTCCGTAACGGATATTGTCAGCTATTGTACCCGAGAAAATAAAGCTGTCCTGAAGCATTATTCCCATCTGAGAACGAAGAGAGTGTAAAGTTACGCCGGAGATATCCTCTCCGTCTATAAGTACCCTGCCGCTTCCCACATTGTAGAATCTTGAAATAAGGCTGACTATAGTACTCTTTCCGGCGCCGGTAGGACCTACCAAAGCTACGCTCTGTCCGGGCTTAACGTTAAACGAAACATTCTTAAGTACGGGCTTGCCCTCTTCATAAGCGAAATCTACATTTTCAAATGTAACCTCACCCTTTATCTCGGGCATAGTCTTTGCATGAGGAGCATCATCAACGGTAACGGGCTCGTCAAGAGTCTGGAAGATTCTCTCAAGGTAAGCGATATTGTTGATGAAGGTGTTAAAGATATTTCCGAGGTTCATAATAGGCTGCCAGAATCTTGAAGCGTAGCTGGATATAGCCAGAATAGTACCTACGGTCTTGTTTCCCTGTCCGAAAACAACCATACCGAATATAAATATAGCAGCTCTTACAAGTACGGAGATAGTGTCAATTCCGGGCCATACGAGGTTGTTGTATCTTACCGCCGTCATCCAGGTTTTTCTGCAGTCATCGGAAAGTCCCGAGAAAACCTGCGCATTATAGTCTTCTCTTGCAAATATCTGTGTGATGCGGGCTCCGACGATATTTTCCTGAAGGTATGCGTTAAGGTTAGAGTTTTTGTTTGATACGTTCTGCCATGCTTTTCTCTGTTTATTCTTGATCCAGAGCATAAATACCGCAAGTACGGGTACGCCGCAAAGAACAACCAGTGAAAGCTGCCAGTCTACGGCAAACATAAATACGATGATAAAGATCAGGTTAAAGATCTCAAGCACCACGTTGATAAGTCCGTTGGAAAGCATATCGGATACAGAGTTAACGTAGTTGACAACTCTGATAAGTATCTTTCCGTGAGGCCTGTCGTCGTAATACTGGAAAGGCAGCTTCTGCAAATGTGCAAAGATATCTTTTCTGATATCAAAGATGATACCCTGGCTGACCTTTATCATAATACGAGATCTTACGGTGGTCAGGATAATACTGATAACTACAGTTCCCGCAAGAGCAATACCAAGTCCTATGAGCATCCTCATATCAGAATTAGGTATTGCATCGTCAAGAGCCCTCTGGGTTATCATAGGCGAGATAAGTCCGATGGCTCCGCCTACGGCGGAAATAATAAGAGCAATGACCATTTTTACCGCATATTTTTTGATGTATACGCCTGCTCTTAAGAGGTGTTTGAAATTGAAAGGCTCATCGAGTCTTTCGTCCTGTTTATAAGTATTTCTTGCCATGATCTACACCTCCTCTCCAAGCTGAAGCTTAACAAGGTCGCTGTAATAGCCTCCCTTTTTGATAAGCTCCTCGTGTGAACCCTCTTCGGTGATCTCACCGTTTTGGAGGATGATAATCTTATCCGCAAACTTGGTGGTTGAGATTCTCTGCGCAATGATGATCTTTGTGCAGGGGAAATCCAGGTGACGAAGGCTGTCCTGAATCTGCTTCTCCGTCTCCATATCAACCGCGGATGTAGTATCGTCAAGGATAAGGATCGAAGGCTCAATGGCAAGGGCACGGGCAAGAGATATTCTCTGCTTCTGTCCGCCGGATAAGCCTACTCCTCTTTCTCCCACTATCGTATCGTAGCCCTCGGGCATCTTTGCGATAAACTCGCTTGCCGCAGAATACCTTGCAAATTTAACAACCTGTTCAGCCGTAATATGCGGATCGCCGTAAGCGATATTACCCTCGATGGTGTCGGAATAAAGCAGGACATCCTGGGTTGCTAAACCGATATTCTTACGGAGCTGTTCAAGCTTGTATTTCTTAATATCTACGCCATCGATGAGGACCTCTCCTCCCGTAGGCTCGTAGAACCTGGGGATAAGATGGATAAGGGAAGTCTTTCCGCATCCGGTCTCGCCCATAATAGCCACCGTCTGTCCGGGCTCCGCCGTAAAGCTGATGTTCTTAAGAACGGGAAGATTTCCGTCAGAGTACATAAAGCTGACATTCCTAAACTCAACCTTGCCCTTAAAGCTTTCGGGATGATCGATGGCATCGGGAGCATCAACGATCTCGGGCTCCGAGTAGTAAATCTCCATTACCTTGGCGGAAGCTGCGGAAAATCTCTGGAACTCGTTCATAATGTTACCCATCATTCTCATAGGGTTCTGAATAGCCCAGATAAGACCCGAGAAAGCGACAAACTGTCCCATTGTGAGCTGTACATTATCGGGATTTGCAATACTGTAGATAAGGAAGGAACCGCCGATAAGAAGGAGCGCAATGCTCATCATACTGGCCATACCTTCTACGAAGGGATAAAACTTAACCCAGACAAGGGCTGTTTCTCTGTTGGTATCGCGGTAATCGGTATTTGCCTTGTCGAACTTATCTGTTTCGTAATCTTCGCGGGCGAAAGCCTTAACTACGCGGTTACCGGAGATGTTTTCCTGGGCGTAGGTATTCATCTCAGCAAGCTTTTCACGGAGCTTTGCATGCATGGGGCGCACCTTTTGTCTGAACATATAAATGACAATAAAGATAAAAGGTGAGAGCACCATAATACAAAGGGCCATCTTCCAGTTCATAATAAAGAAGTAGACCATAGCCGCGGTGTAGAGCGAGAAGGATTCAACGATCATTCTCACTACCCACGCCACCATATGTCTTACGGCATCAAGGTCTCCGGTAACTCTTGTCATAAGATCGCCGGTTCTGAAGGTCGAGTAGAATTTCATATCCTGGCGCTGTATCTTGTCGTAAAGATAATTACGAACGCGGAATAAAACATGCTGTGAAACATGCTCATAGCTCATACAGTCAAGATAAACGATCACAGTACGCAGGATGGTAACCCCTACCATCGCTCCTACAAGGTAAAAGAACATATTGCTGTTGTTTGCCCAGTTGTACGCCGCTTTCTCTCCGGAAAGGAACATATCAACAAGTTTACTGGAAACATAGGGCACGGTAAGCTGCAAAACATTGTAAACAATGGTTCCGATGATCGCTACAAAGAAAAGCAGCTTTCTGCCGGACATGTTCTCAAACAGCCATCCTAATTTTGTTTTGGGGAATTTTTTTTCCATAATCCTCGTTCCTCTAAGCTTATATCTCGGGATCAGTTTTCGTCGAGCTTAAGAACGCTCATGAAGGCAGCCTG